>Ga0208244_101037_pt1 | contig 18285 bp, 16 predicted proteins | sample SubbioCR12Aug_5A_FD_184828 | JGI IMG/M metagenome (GOLD analysis project Ga0208244, IMG submission 184828) | Serpentinite rock and fluid subsurface biosphere microbial communities from McLaughlin Reserve, California, USA - CR12Aug_5A (SPAdes) | ecosystem: Environmental > Terrestrial > Deep... | reverse complement strand
TTTCCGGTGAGTAAGCCAGGTAAAAATCCTGCCCCACCTTTAAACCGCTTCTTTCAAGGATTGGTAAAATAACTTCGCGCGTTGTTCCCGGATAGGTAGTGCTTTCCAAAACCACTAATTGTCCTCTTATTAGGTTAGATGCAATTACTTCTGCCGTCTTTTTGACAAAACTTAAGTCTGGTTCACGGTGATCGGTTAAAGGCGTTGGCACAGTGATTACTATGTTTTTAACTTTTTTTAAATTGCTAAAATCAGATGATGCCTGTAAAAGATCATCAGCTCTGTACTGCGCAAGCATCTCGGAAGGAATATAGCTGATATAACTCTGCGCATCATTAATTTTCTTAACTTTTAGCTCGTCAGTATCAAATCCAATAACTGTTAAACCTGATGCGCAAAAATCAAGAGCAAGAGGAAATCCAACATACCCAAGACCAATTACAGCAGTATCCGACTCTTTTATTATCATTTGCACCAACCTTAGATTATATTGAAACAGCTTTTCTTTTTATACCATACCGGCCAAATATAAAACCCGAAAAATAATATTATCCATCAGCGGTTCCCTGTAACATCTTCCCTTGAAAAAGTATAAAAACCTTTTCAACAAGTTATCCCTACTATTGATAAATTCATTTAATACTTCTTTCTGATTGTGGTTCAAACTATTTTCATACAGCCTTGAAAATTCCAAAGCCTGCTCAGTGATTAACGGTAACCCCTTGTAAGCAAATAACCGTTTTAACCTGGCTGTAACATTTTTTAGCCAGTCGACCTCAATACCAATTACATTTTGCCTGTGTATCCGATATAAGATTAAAGACTCCGGGTCATAGAGCACTTTACCAAGAGCCGAAACAGTTAAATAAAACCACCAGTCGTGCATTCTTATTTTTTCAAACTTAGGCATGGAGTCTAAGATAACTTTTTTGGCTTCTTTATTGATCACATAAGTACACCCGCTGGCAATATTTTGGACAACTGCATTTCGGAAAGAAGGATTCCGCTGTTTTAGCTTCAGTTTATTTAAGATGTTACCGTTCTCATCAATTAATATTTTATCTGAGCAATACAACAACGGAATATCCTCGTCAATCTGTTTCAGCATGGAAACTGCTTTTGTAATTTTACCAGGCAACCAGCTATCATCCTGATCGCAAAAAGCAAAATAGTCAGCTGCAGCAGATGAACTTTCAAGTAATTTAAAAAAACTCGCCTTGACTCCTATATTTCGGTCAAAATCAAGTTCAACCTTCCCTTTATTTGCAGTTTGAAAATCTTTTAAGATTTGCTGAGTTTTGTCAGTTGAACCATCATCGCGAACCCTTACTAATAATTCGGGGTAATCCTGACTCACGAGACTGCCCAACAAATCCTGTAAAAACTTCTCGCCGTTATAGGTTGACAACAATATCTCCACTTTTTCCAAGCGAAACCCTCATTTTCAGATCCGTCAAATTTAAAACTTATACAACAGTAATTTATTGAGTCTGACCGGAGCCGAGTCCCATGGAATTAATGACTCGTATCAAATAATTTTCCCAGTGCTCTGTAATAATTGAATAATCCTGTTCTAACTTGCCTGAGTTTAAAACAGTGTATGCCGGCCGGATAGCTGCAGTCTTATACTCTTCACTTTTGATGGGTATCAGTGCCCTTAGGAGTCTATCAACATCTGCGCTATGTTCAAATATACTTTTTGCAAATTTATACCAGGTTGTCTCTCCTAAAGCAGAAAGGTGATATACCCCGCTTTTAAAAGCTGATCCCTCCGCGGAAAGTCTGCCTTTAATCTGGCTACAGATAGCTGCTGTGCTTTCGGCCAGCATGTATGACCAGTTCGGTGTTCCCACCTGGTCATTAACTATCCTAAGTTCTTCGCGTTCCCTGGCCAATTTTAACATTGTCAACAGAAAATTGCTGCCCCTGCTTCCGTAAACCCAACCCAAACGTAAGATAAGGTGCGCTCCGCCAGACAACCGAATGGCCTCTTCGCCGGTCAATTTTGTCAAACCATAATAATTTAAAGGATTGGGCTTGTCCTCTTCATTATAGGCAGATCCTTTCGCCCCATCAAAGATATAATCCGTCGAATAGTGAATTAGCAGCGCACCGATCTTTTTACATTCTTCGGCCATAACTCCAGGAGCCACTCCGTTTATGGCCATCGCTTGTTCACGTTCAGTTTCCGCCTGATCCACTGCCGTATAAGCTGCAGCATTAATAACCAGTGAAGGTTTTACGGCAGAGATAATCTCTCTAAGTTTGGCCTGTTCTAATAAATCAATTTCACTTCGTCCAGGTGAGATTATTTTGCCAAGTGGGGTTAAAGTTTTTAACAGTTCTCCGCCAAGCTGTCCGTTTTTACCAAAAAGGAGTATGACCTCTTCAGTCTTTTCTCTTTTCCCCTCTTTACTCATCATTTACACCTATTGAAGGCAGGCCATCTGGCTGTATTTCACCAAGTAAAGGTAGTTTTGAATCTTTGTCGGAAAGAATGGGATTCTCAAACGGCCAGCTAATATTAATTGATGGATCACTCCAAAGAATCCCGGATTCTGTTGCCGGATTATAATATTCAGTGCATTTATAAACAAAATGTGTATCTTTTCCGGTCACACAAAAACCGTGGGCAAAACCTTCCGGGATATAGACTTGCAGTTTGTTTTCAGCAGTAAGATGAAAACCCTCCCACATGCCAAAGGTAGGTGAATAGCGGCGAATGTCTACTACAACATCAAAAACTTCTCCCGTTAATACGTAAACCAATTTGCCCTGTCCATGAGGATGTTGAAAATGAAGTCCGCGTAAAACTCCCATCGTAGAAAAAGAAATATTGTCCTGAACAAATTCTTCTCGGATCCCGAATTCAGTATATTTTTTGCTATTCCAGGTTTCCATAAAATAGCCGCGCTGATCAGCGAAGAAATCAGGTTCAATGATCAAAACCCCAGGTAATCTGCCCTCTTTAATTTTCATTACCGCAAACCCCGTTCTGCCAGTTCAAATAAATATTTACCGTAGGAATTATTTTTCAGCGGCTCTGCTAATTTTATTAATTGTTTTAGATCGATATAACCAAGCCGAAATGCGATCTCCTCCGGACATGATATTTTCAAACCCTGGCGTTTTTCGATCGTTTCAACAAAATTAGAGGCTTCTAATAGTGATTCATGTGAACCGGTATCGAGCCAGGCAAATCCACGACCCAACAACTGCACTTCAAGTTCACCTCTATCTAAGTAGAACCGGTTTAAATCGGTTATTTCCAGTTCACCCCTGGCTGAAGGTTTTATTCTGGAAGCATATTCGCTAACCTTGCCATCATAAAAATACAACCCTGTAACAGCATAGTTGGATTTTGGTCTTTCCGGTTTTTCTTCGATACTGATCACTTTACCATTATTATCAAATTCAACAACACCGTACTTTTCAGGATCTCTAACCCGATAAGCAAATACGGTTGCCCCAATATTAAGCTGCACTGCATCGTTCAATTTGCTGATCAATCCCTGCCCATAAAAAATGTTATCGCCTAAAATCATGGCACAGGGCTCACTATCTATAAATTTTTCACCGATCAGAAAAGCCTGTGCCAACCCATCTGGGTTGGGTTGGACAGCATACTGAATTTTGATACCCCACTGGCTGCCATCAAGTAGCTGTTTTTGAAATAATGGCTGATCCTGAGGCGTTGTAATAACCAATATATCTCTTATTCCGGCCAGCATTAAAATACTAAGCGGATAAAATATCATCGGTTTATCATAAATCGGCATTAACTGCTTGCTGATTACCTGGGTTAAGGGATAAAGGCGGGTACCTGAGCCACCGGCGAGAATTATTCCTTTCTTAATCATCCTTATATGAAACCTCCAAAATTTAGCTATTTAAACCAAGCCGTTGCCGCATATAACTGCCATCTTGCACTCGTTTGCACCATTCCTGGTTCTCCATGTACCACAATACAGTCTTTCGCAAACCGCTTTCAAAACTTTCAAGTGGCACCCAGCCAAGCTCATTTCTAATCTTTTCAGTATTAACTGCATAGCGCAAATCGTGACCCGGCCGGTCTTCGACAAAAGTTATCTGATCTTTGTAAGATTTTTTATCAGTTCTTGGGCTTATCTCATCTAAAACGGCGCAGATGTTTTCTACCACTGCAAGATTGGTTTTTTCAGTATTTCCGCCTATGTTATAAACCTCACCGGGTTTACCTTTTTCTAAAAGCAATATCAAGGCACGGCAGTGATCTTCAACAAAAAGCCAGTCTCTAATATTTTGTCCGGTTCCGTAAACTGGTAGGATTTTACCCTCAAGCGCATTAAGAATCACTAAAGGGACCAGTTTTTCCGGAAACTGTCTCGGCCCGTAATTGTTCGAGCAGTTGCTGATAATAGCCGGCAGGCCATAGGTCTGATGATATGCCCTGACCAAGTGATCAGAAGCAGCCTTCGAGGCAGAATAGGGTGAATTTGGTCTGTATGGAGTTTCTTCAGTAAAAAAACCTTCAGTGCCCAGTGAACCGTAAACTTCATCAGTCGATATATGCAGGAATTTAAAATCTTGCCGTTTTCTGCTGTCAATGCTGCTCCAATAACCTCGTACCGCTTCCAGCAATTCGAAGGTGCCATTGATATTTGTCTCAATAAAAGCACTCGGTCCATCTATAGAGCGATCGACATGCGATTCTGCCGCTAAATGTAAGACTGCATCTGGCCGCTCACTATTTATTAGATTATCAATTAGCTCCCGGTTACATAGGTCGCCTTTGATAAATTTGTATCGTTCATTTCTGTCGTTTTCGGGTAATGACTCTATATTGCCGGCATAAGTTAATTTATCAACAATAACTAAAAGATATTTAGTATGGCTTATGAGGTAGTGAACTAAATTACTACCAATAAATCCTGCTCCGCCGGTAATGAGAATTTTTTTCATCAAATGCCCCTTATCTTTAATACGAAGATTTTTTAAATGGTCTTGCAAAATAATGCTATCATGCAAAACATTATATTTGGCGTTAATTGATTAGGTATCGCTTAAATTAATATTTGTCATACATTTTGGACATCTAAGAGACTTTGCCTTACTTTTTACTCTGACTTCACCGCATTTACAATTCCAGCCTTTAACTTTAGCTGGATTTCCAAAAACGACAGCATAATCAGGCACATCATTAGTAACCACGGCTCCGGCACCAATTAAAGCATGCTCTCCAATGGTTATACCGCAAACTAGTGTAGCATTGGCTCCGATACTTGCCCCTCTTTTTACGAGGGTTTTAATGTAAGCGTCTGCGGTGTTGCGAGGAAAAGCGCTATGCGGAGTTTTAACATTTGTAAAAACAGATGAAGGGCCACAAAATACATCGTCCTCAAGGGTAACCCCTGCATATACAGAAACGTTGTTTTGTATCTTTACATTGTTTCCAATTTTAACTCCCTTACCAATAAATACATTCTGTCCAATATTGCAGTTTTCACCAATTTCAGCATCCGGCATAACATGTGAATAGTGCCAAATATTTGTTCCAGTGCCGATTCTTGCTCCATCGTCTACAATACTGCTTGAATGAATAAGGATGGCTTTCTTTTCATCTCCAAGATGTTTTTTCTGCAGTGATTTCTTATAATCAATTAAATCATCCTCTAAATCGGAAGCTATATAAACTCTTTCACCTGATAGTTCCAATGATTGCTGCGATGCTTCAAGGACCCTCAATACATTCAATGCATTAAGGGTACCCGTAATCGGTTCATTTCTTTCCTTGATGCATTCAATAAAATGCAGACACTCCTGCCTTAGAGGCTCTTCATTTGAAATAGGCACTATTTCTGCTTCGCCTTTAGCCGCTACTGGACAGCGGTCAACCCAGTTAACCTTGTGGTTATATATAGTCAACTTGTCCACAATGGTATCATCGAATACAGCCATTTTTTCACTGCCGACTATTACCAGTTTTTGTTCTTTAAAGGGATGTAACCAGTTGACAAAGATGTGAGCCCTAACCCCGCTTGCGAACTCCATATTAGTCATAGTAACATCAAATATTTCCCTGCTCAGGTAAGCTCCGCCATGCGAAGAAACAGATGCAGGCATTTCATCAAGAATGCTAGTAATCACAGAAATATCGTGAGGCGCAAAACTCCATAAGATATTTTCTTCAGTGCGAAACTTGCCCATATTTAAGCGGTTTGAGTATATATATTGAATTCTGCCCAAAGAACCCTTTTTTACGATCTCCTTTAGCTTACAGACTGCCGGGTGGTATTCAAGAATGTGACCCACCATCAATATTTTATCTTTTTCTTTCGCCAGCCTTGCAAGCTCTTGCCCCTGTTCAACTTTCAGGGCAAGTGGTTTTTCAACCATCACATCTTTTCCGGCTTCTAAAGCCAACTTTGTCATTTCATAATGCTTAGCTGCGGGGGTAGCAACTACTATAGCATCTATGTCACAATCAGAAAGTACTTCCTTGTATGAATTAGTTATTTTGACTTCTTTATAGAGTTCATGGTACTCGCTCATTTTGCTCGGGTCATTATCACATATAGTATGTAAAGCGCCCATTTCATATATATTTCGTATTAGATTTTTGCCCCAGTAACCACCGCCTACAACTGCTATTCCTATTTCATTAGACTTATTCATAATTCACACCCTAAAAAAATAGTGTTTGCCGTTCTTAATTTACATATCATTACTAAAACGATAAATACAATTATATTACTGCAGTCTTTATATAATACTCTAAAAGCTATAAAAGAAAAATGGTGAGGAGTTAACACTTAAGTGATAGGGGATTCATTATTGATTTTTATTAGTAATGATCTTGATGATTTGCGTGAGCTATTTTATTACCAGCCTGAGTACAGTAAATGTTTCAGCAAATTCCGCATTGATTTGCACGCCCCTGGTAATAGCCAAACTTCTAATATATTCAGGGCTTGCATACTTTTTTTTCATCTGGGATTTATAGCAGTTAATAGCCTCAATTTTTTTATTTATATGTTTTTCTGATAAGGGTATAAAGCAAGATGTATCAAAGCTATAATTATTCCAAGGCATTTCATAACCTAAAATCGTAGTGTATTTAAATGCTCTTAAGCCTTCCATTGTTATAGTGGAATGGTCCTGATGGACATCATGCTTTGACGGCAAAAAAACCATGTCAGGCTTCAAACTTTGATTAAGCTCAACTAAATTTTCTAATATTTCTTGACGATAGTAGGAAAATTTTCTAACGGGATACTTGTAGATTAGCAATTTATCCTCAGAAATATTTAACACTTTTGTTGCCTCTTTAACCTCTGATAACAAAATATCTTTCGGTAAACCGATCGGCACAGATTCTTCTGCCAAAGAAAAAGCAGCATAGAAAAGTTCCGAGCCATTTTCTTTAAATTTTACTATTGTTCCACCACATCCAAATTCACCATCATCTGTATGTGGAGATAAAACTAATATTTTTTTAGGCTCTGAATACATTATATGCCCTCCCCAAATAACAGCAAAAAAGTAGATCATAAAAAAAGTAAAAAAATAAAAATGTATTATTCAAAATGTAAATCTCAAGTTATAAACTATCACTAGATAAACATTTTAATTAATCTTTATTTCTTAAATATTTCGCTGGCACACCAGCAAATACTGTATCCGAAGGCACATCATTTAATACAACAGAATTAAATCCCAATATTACATTATCTCCTATAACTATTTTTTCTTTAATTATTGACCCCACCCCTATCCAACAATTATCACCAATCTTACTTCCACCAGCTGTAATTACTCCAGCAGTAACGATATTGTTCTCTCCGATAATACAATTATGACCGATATGACAATAGTGATCAATTTTTGTGCCTTTGCCGATAATTGTAGCTGTTAGAGTTCCAGAATCAATATTTGTATAAGGGAATATTTCAACATCTTCTTCGATCACAACACCACCAATATGTTGGATCCTGAAATGATCATTATTGTCTTTTGCGAAACCAAATCCAGTCCCACCAACTAAACAATATTCACGAATAATAACGCTGTGGCTTATTTTAACATTATCCTTAATTGTTGAAAAATCCATCACTTTCGAGTCTGCACCAATTTCACATTTACCGATCACACAATTCCTACCAATTATTACTGAATGGTGAATTACAGCTTCAGGATGAATATCAGCAGTATGATGCCTTTTTTCTCTGAAAATTTCATCTTCGGGGTAGATTAAATTTAGAAGCTTGGCGATTACCAAACGGGGATTATTTACCAATATAATACACTTATTAATACCCTTCAGCTCATTACTGTTTTTTTCACCCCATCTTTTTTCAACTAATATAATATTAGCTTCTGTTCCGTAAATATCTTCTATATCCTTTTCCTTGGGTGTGCTAAAAAAAACAAGCGAACTATTTGTTGCACAATCTGAAGGTAATATTTTATCAAAATTGTAATTGACCTGATTGCCCGTTTGTTTGAATTTTATATTTAATTTTTTTAATAAATCAACTATGTTTAACATGTATCACCTTGAACACGCTTTTCAAGAAAATATAATGCAACTGCCTATCATTCAAATTAAGAACTTGACTTATCTAAAACCACAATGATTAAAGAATTAATAATCTGGTAAACTATTTTTTTTTATGCCATAAAGTTGTTTTCTTTTCTTTGATAAGTTAATAATTATTTTGTCAAGTAATTTTTCTGAAAGTGCTTTTCGGGTATAGCATTTCAAAAAACTATTTGAAACGCGAGAGTCTAAATTATCGCCACTCATTAATCTTATTATGTTTTCAGCTATTATTTCTGGGGTGCTGCCTGCTAAAAATAAACCTCCACTTCCTTTTATCAAATCATACACTTCATTATCGTTTTTTAGACCGATAGATAAGATAGGCTTGCCAGAATATAAATACTCGAATAATCTTCCAGTCAATATGCCTTCATCTTTAAAATCCATCCACATAAAAAATAATAACCCGTCTGAATCTCTTTGAATTCTTATTGAATCTTCACGGCTAACATATCCCGCATGAGATATAATGTTTCCTAAACCATGCTCTTTTATCATCTTGTTAATATAGCTTGAATCTAAACTGAAAAATAATATTTTTAATCTTTCACTGATACTTGAATTTTCAGAAATAAGAAGCTTTATAGCTTCGCAAAAAGAGCTCAGATCATGAAATTCTTCACAGATTCTTCCCGTACTTACTATTCGAAAGATATTGTCGTCAGGAAAATATTTGTAATTATTATTTTGAAATACATCCGGATCAAAACCATTTTCAGCAGTAAATACTTCGCAATCAAATCGTTCATTCATCTTATTACTTAATCCTTTTGATACTGTTGTTATTAAATCAGCCTTACTTACAGTTTTCCTCTCGATTATATCAATAATTTTGCTGATAAACCATTTCGATTTAGATCCATGATATCCATACCAAAGGTCACGATAATCGGAAACCCAATAAACGTTATATTTCTTTTTAATTTTAGAAGCAATAAAATGAGAACCCGCTGGGCCATAGGAACTTATAACGATATCAAAAGGAAACTTTTTATAAAGCTGGTCAACTTTTTTAATTACAGGGTATAACCAGAAATCACTGCGAAAAAGAAAGCGAAAAGCTCGAATATAATCAATATATTTACTCATAATTATTCGATTTGTGCTATTAATAGAGGATGGTCGTTTAATCATAAAAGGCCAGGCTTTTAATTCAACTTTTTTAATATTATGTTTATCATCCTTATTCCGAAAAAAGTTTAAGGGCCCGTCATTAGTAGTTTTCTTTTTTGTTAAAACGAAAACCTCGTGGCCCATCATTTCCCAATATTTTGCCCATGCATAAGGTCTCGAGGAACCCACCCTGTTCAGTGGAGGGAAAACATAAGTAATTATTAATATCTTCATATAACAACCTTTCCCTTTACTTTATAGGAAAAACAATAGCAGTCTGCAGTTACTAAAAAAAAGATACGATCTTTGATATAATAACACTTAATAAACCTATAATAGTTTTCATCAATAATACTTTTTGAAAGGCAGCATAAATGGACCCAGATAAAATTACAATAAGTCACAATAGTATAAGAATCATTTGCGTCCATGGTTTTTGAAAATGAACAATAAGTACACAACAAATATTTCGGCAGTAATTACCATGCATAATGGAATTGGCATCATTAGCAAAACTCTAGAATCAATGGTTAATCAAACATATAAACTTAATGAAGTAATTGTTGTTGACGATTGTTCAACAGATAATTCATACGAATTTGTTAGCAATTATTATTCATGGGTAAGATTATATAAAACTAAAAAGAACTCGGGGCCAGGTGCTGCTAGAAATCTTGGGGCAAGTGTATCAAGCAATTCTATTGTTTTGTTTCTTGATCATGATATCAGATTAAATAAATATCTTGTAAATAATTTAATGTCTGCTCATTGTAAATATTCGCAGTATTCTATTTACGTTCCTAGAATTCTTTATAGTAATAAGCCAGATATCATACAAAGCGAAGGTACTGACGTGCATTTTCTGGGCATCTCTCTTCTCAGTCCGAACTCTGGAAATAGCATAAACCATTCAAAATGCATCAATCGGGAGCTTTTGGCCTTTGGAGGTGGGTGCTATTTAATAGATTATAAGCGTTGTAGCAAAAAAATATTCTATGATGAAAGTTTATTTTATACACTTGAAGACACTGATTTCTCGATTGCGAACGCGCGTGCTGGCAATAAAGCAATGTTTGTTAGTTCCGCACAAGTTTTACACAACACAGGCACAACAATTGGCCTTTCGCATACAAATGGCAAGAAATATCCAGGTAAAAGATTGGAATTGCTAATTAGAAATAGATTAGTCCTGATATTTAAGCACTTTAGCTTATCTTTTTTGTTAAAAATGGCACCCGCATCTTTAATATTTGACTTATCGCTACTGATATTTTCTATCATAAAAAGTGATGATAAACTAGCTCCATTTAAAGCGCACTATAAGCTTTTACATATGCTGAAGAGAATCATCCGATACAGGAAAAATACTAAAGACTACCCTTTTACTAATCAACTCCGCAATCAATTACAATTGACTCTTTATATTAAACCTGAAACATATAGAGGCAAGGCAACGGAACCGATATTCTACATGCTAAATTATTTTCTCCGCATTTATGGCCGCTATATTTTAGGGATAAAAAATTAGGATCACTTTGATAATTAGGGCTTCTGAACAGTTTTCACAAACTTCCATTCAGGAAGCACTAATTATTCTAACTTCTCTATCAGCATTTTGACTGTATTGCTAAGCTTTGCTTGATGTTTCCCTAAATACTTAGGTTTATTTAGTATCTCAGTTATCGATTTCTCAAGTGCGTGATAATCATAAGCTGTATAAATATAATTTCCTGGAATTTGATTAGTGAAATATTTTGACCCCTTTTCATCAGTAAAAATAGTGGATACTTTAAGCATTGAAGCCTCAATAGCTGTAGAAGAATATGCAGTAACGTTAAAATCAACATATTTAAGAACTAATGGCAATGGCAAAGAAGAAGAAAGAGTAATTTCGTAGTTATAAATACCTTCTGATAACAGAATATCATTAATTTTAGGTATTTCTGAATGCTCGTTTGGATGTACTCTTATTAACCAAAGCCATTCTTGGGGGGAATTCCTTATGTAGTTTATTACCCAATCTTCAATTCTCCCACCATACTCCTTAAACCCTGATAAGCTGATCAATCCTTTGACATCATAACTTTCAAGCACCTTTATAAAAGTATCGTAACTGGTTCGATGAGCCTTGTGAAATGTACTTTCATCAAAAGCGTCAAGCCAAGGATGGCCGCCCACAAATGCTTGATGATGAGGATATATAGCAGAGCTCCAACTGTTGATAGCATCGACCTCATGATCAGACCAACACCAAAACGATGAAGGCAACAATTCATAGCCACTTTTCGGGACTTGGTTCCATCTACCATAAGCACGATGTTGGTCGCCCTGAACCCCATGTTGGATTTCAATAGAAGATATACCACATTTTCGGCAGGCCAAGCAAAAAGCCATTCCTTCAAGATTATAATAGCAAACCAAAAAAGCCAGTTTAGCTTTTGTATTCTTTATTATTCTTTCAAACCATTTTGTATATATATTTATAGTTTCAACATTTCTATTAATAGTTTTGATATTAATTCCCAAACTATGTTTTGTATTAATGTCGTCTATAAGATTATGGAAACCTTTCAGTTTAGAAAAATCATTTGACATATTGCTAATATATGAAGTAATTTTTAACATATCTAATTTGCCTTGAATCATTACTGATGGATTATACCTTGGTATTCGATAATTATAAGACCAATCAATTTTCTTTGCAGTAAAACCATATTCACTAAACTTATCGACTATTGGATCGGCAAAACGGTCGTACCAATAGTTGTTTATTTTAATCTTAGTTATTTGGGAACCCAAAAACATTAGATCTGCTGGCTGACTTATACTCTGATTCTTATTTCTATCTTTTAGTTTAATATATTGAGTTTTAAACTGCCCCCCCACTATTTGTGCTGCTTCATTTAATTGCTTGTTAATAAGGTTTTTCTTTCCTACAGAAGAAATATCGAGACTTGCTAAAATAATGCGATTAGAAATGTGTATCCGTAGCATGGGCCATATATGAAAACCGCCGATCACCCATTTTGAAACTGGATATATTTCTTCTATTTCGTTAATAAAATCAATTTCACTAAGAATTAAATTGCTTCCCCCTAAAATAAAATAAATTATTCCTCTAATGATTAGGTAAACCTATCAATGCTTCAGCCATAAGAAAATCCAATTTATCATCGATATCAATAGAGCGATCTCTCGGCATCTTATAAGCTATTGTTTCTTCGCAAAGAAATGATTTGCTTTTTATTAGCCAATTTGTTTTTGCTAAATAAATAGCACCGTTTAACAAATAAGCTTTAGGTAGTTGCTGTCTATTATCAACCAGATTTTTATTTCCCATTACCGGTTTCAACTTGTTACCTTGTGATAAATAATACATCCAAAAAGGATTTTTACTAGCCTCGGTAACAGAAACACAAGCATCTGCATCAGCAAGGATACAAGCTTCAATTACATTGTCAATGTCATCCACGATTCTTAAAGGTGATGTAGGTTGCAGAAGTAAAACGAAATCAAAACCAGGGATCAACCTTAAAGCATGTAGCGCTGGTTCTATTCCCAGGGTATCATCTCTTGCCAGATCTACCGGTCTTTTGAAGGGCACTTCACATCCCCAGTCTTTTGCAACTTCAATAATTCTGTCGTCTTCAGATGAAAGGACTAGACGATCTATATATTTTGATTGTTTGGCTGTGATAATTGTCCAAGCAATTAACGGTTTACCAGCTAACATCATAATGTTCTTCCCTGGTAGACCCTTTGAGCCGCCACGTGCCGGAATCACTGCAAGAACTGTCTTTCCTTTAATCATTAGTAAATGCCTTCCTGTATTCGCTATCGGCCCTCTTATAGTCCTCATAGTAACCTACATCAATCCAGTATTCCCTGATCGGGAAGACTGCGGCACGCTTTTGGTTTTCAATCAGTTTTTCAAAAACAGTAGTCATATCATACATGGTATTTTTGGGAATCAGCTTTAAAACTTCAGGTTCTAAAATATAGACTCCTGCGTTAACAAAAAAACTATGCGTTGGCTTTTCATCAATCTCCGTTATCATATTTTTTTCTATCTTTACCACACCGTATGGAATCTGAAAGCTGTACTCGCGCAAGCACATAGTGGCGTCAGCTTTATTCTCACGGTGAAAATCGAGTAACTGCGCGTAATTGACTTTTGTCAGCAGATCTCCATTCATTACGATTAGAGGCCGATCTGGATTCCCAGGGATCAAACTTAAGGCGCCGGCAGTGCCCATTTTTTTGTCTTCAACCAAATAGTTTATCTCCACGCCCCACTTTTTGCCATCTCTAAAATAATCGGAGATCTTTTCTTTCAGATGGTTTACCGAAAAATAAAATCTTCTGAAACCCTGTTCGATAAAATTCTCCAGGATAGTTTCAAGCACAGGCTTCCCGCCAACTTTTACCATTGGCTTGGGGCAATCATCAGTTAGCGGACGCAATCTTGTACCAAGCCCACCAGCCATGAGTACAACCAAATTATCGAAAAATTGCTCCTTAATTAAGTCGCTTAGAAGCTCAAGCCTGACGACCCTGCCTTTGCCATCAACTATCGGGAGCTGGTTTACGTATTTTTCTTTCATTATTTTAAGGATCTCTTCGTGGCCCATCGAAGGTCTAGCGAAAATGAATTTGTTTTTCATCACTTCAGTTACGGGTTTATTTAAATCAATACCTTTAAGGATACCTCGCCGAATATCTCCATCAGTTACAGTACCGATTAGTCTTTCGTTTTCGTCAACTACCAGGGCAATCTGAAGGGCGCTGGCGTCAATGATCTTTATAGTCTCAACGATAGTTGTGTTAGGTTTTATTAGTACTTCATGCCAATCCATAATAGAAGCAACCACCTTCGCATGCAATCTATAGCAATAGACTTAGTCAGTTATCAGCTCATCTTCATTATAATTCTTATCAGAAAGTTTACCAAGTAAATACCAGTATCGTATAGGTTCCAGCCCATCGCCCGACCTTTTAATAGCTAAATTCTCCTCTGTAAAGAGCTCCCCTTTATTAATCGGCTTTGCGGCTACAATACTTTTACGGGCAATGATGATATTATTAAATTCTGATGGCGAAGGATATTTTTGCGATTTACCAAGTGCTGCTTCAACTTGTCGGATCGAAGCTACCATCGCTTTTAGTTCATCAGGCTCTAACGAAGCCTTGTGGTCAGGACCAGCTAAATGTATATCAAGAGTGAAGTGCTTTTCTATGATTCGCGCCCCCCTGGCTGCAGCAGCAATAGCTACTGCAATGCCCTGTGTATGATCAGACAACCCCACCAGCAGGTCAAAAGCTGACCGCATAGTATCGATAGCTCTTAAATTGACTTCTTCATAAGGGGCAGGATATTCTGTTGTGCAATGCAGCAAAGCTACTTTTTCCTTTAACAAAATTTGCCCTTCTGCGCTGCAGTAGGATTTTTTAAACAGTTCGGCAGAAGGCTTATTATCTTCTTCAGTCAATTTGAGATATCCGCAAGCAAGCACCCCAAGAGCCGATTCTATTTCGCCGAGAGTGCACATCCCAGACGACAGGATAACCGGCTTATCAGTCAAAGCCACTTCTAAAAGGAAGGGGAGATTAGTAATCTCGCCGGAGGCAATCTTTAATCTTGATAATTTTAATTCGTTTACCAGGAAACAAAGACTTTCGCTATCGAAAGGGGTTGATAAATAATCGATACCCTTTTTCCGGCATAGCTCAAAAAGTTGCCTGTGGTCTTCTTGCGAAATTTCCAGTTTTTTTAACATCTCCAGCTGTGATTCTCCACCACCGGTGGTTTGCACCTGGTAGGCTGCTTTGTCGGCATACTGGCTGATCACTTTTTCGGCTTTGAAGGTCTGGAACTTAACCGCATCAACGCCTGCCTCAGCGGCAACCTCTATCATCTGCCTGGCTAGATCAATTGAGCCGTTATGATTTACCCCGGCCTCGGCTATTATATAGGTTCTATAAGCACTATTCATTGTTATTCCCCATGTCAAAGAAGTGTTTTTTTAACAATCTTTTATAATCTTTAATCTCACGTAAAACTTTAATTACTCTTTCAGAACTGTAACCGTCACCATAGGGGTTTGTAACTTTTGAGCAGTCAAGCGACAAAGCCTCTTTAATTGCTATCTGGATCGCTTCCCGGTCAGGCTGACAATCAACTACTGAAGCTGCTTTCAACCTGCCCTTCTGTCTATCCCCAATATTAACCGTGGGCACTTTGAGTGATGGAGCCTCGTATAAACCACTTGAAGAATTACCAACAATAAGATCAACATGCGATAGCAGGCTTAAATAACGTTTTTGGCCAAGCGTTTTATAGAAAATAGCAGATGTTCTGCCACTACAGAATCTTTCTACCATTGTGGATAGCAATCTTCCATCATTGTCAGCATTAGGCATTGTAAAGATATACATTGTATTCAGATCTTCAAAACATTCCAGCGCCTGCAGCAAAGCTGCAAACTGATTCGCTGATTCTCCCGGTGATAAGGTGACGGGATGAAAAGTGATTAAAAATATTCTCTTGCCAAACGTAACTCCTAAATCATGCTCAAGCTCATCTTTGCTTAAAAAGTTCAATTTACGAATATAATCAAGGCCGGGGTTGCCAACACAATAAATATGGCTTGGATTTTCCCCTAACTGGCGCACTCTTTTAGCCGATAATTCATTAGTGACAAAATGAAGGTGGGACATTTTAGTAATACTATGTCTAATCGCTTCATCATAGGCACCTTCAGTGGTATCACCGCCGGCTATGTGGGCAATTGGTGTTGCCGCGACGAGCGCAGTTTGTGCTGCAGCTAACAGCTCATAGCGATCGCCAAGCAAAACAACCAAATCAGGTTTTAATTGAGCAAAAGCATCTGCAAAACCGATCGTGGCTAAACCAATCGATTTGGCTATACCTACTGCTGAATCACTTGATAACAGCATTTCTACTTTTTCATTTATTTTGAAACCGTCTTCTTCGATCGCTTTGTAAGTCAAACCATATTCAGGTGACAGGTGCGCTCCAGTCACGATAATCTGTAATAGCAGATCCGGATCATCCTGAACCTCTTTCAACAGCCAGTAAAGCAAACCATATTCTGCCCTGGTTCCTGTAACAAAGCAGATTTTTCTTTTTTTATTTAGCAAGTTGACTCAGCCTCTCATGCACAAAGAAGCTATTCTATCAGTTTCTTTATACGTGCTTATATGTTGTAAATTCCAGACTTGTAAAACTTTAAGTTATCCGGATCAGTGAACCAGGCTATAGTTTCTTGCAGACCTCTTATAAATCCTTCCCGTCCGGCAAATTCAGGCTGCCAGTTTAATAACCGGCAAGCTTTACTGTTATCTGCCCATAAGCGTTCGACTTCACTTAACTGTGGCCTAACCCGTTGATCATCACTTACTATCTCAGGCTTGAGTCCCATAATCTCACTGATTAAAGCAACAGTTTCACCGATCGAGATTTCGAAACCACTTCCGATATTGATTACCTCTCCCTTTACCGAATCAGCTTCAATAACTGCCTTAAACCCTGATACTGTATCTTTAACGAAGCTAAAATCGCGAGTCGGGTGCGTTGAACCAAGCTTAAGTTGTTTGCTGCCCGCCAGCAGTTGTGTAATAATGGTCGGAATCACGGCGCGAGCCGACTGACGTGGGCCGTAAGTATTGAAAGGTCTGATAATTGTTACTGGTGTACCAAAGGAGCAATAGAATGACAACGCTAATTGATCAGCGGCAATTTTAGTTGCAGAGTAAGGTGACTGGCCCTGTAAAGGATGTTCTTCAGTGATCGGTACAAAACTAGCGGTACCATATACCTCGCTTGTAGAAGTATGAATGACCCTTTCTACACTCAACTCCCTGGCTGCCTGAAGAACATTTAGAGTACCTTTTGTATTTGTATCAAGATAAGTATCTGGCGAGTGGTAAGAATATGGGATTGCAATCAGGGCTGCAAGGTGTAAAACCATATCGCAACCTATCATTGCTTTCTTTACACCGTGGGGATCACGAATATCGCCTAAGAATATCTCCATTTTATCTTTTATTTCAAACGGACTGTGATCAAGCCATTCCCATGAATTATAAGAGTTGTAGAGTAAGAATGCACGAACATTGCAGCCCATTCGTACAAGTTCCTCCGTCAGATGTGAACCGATAAATCCTCCAGCACCAGTTATAAGTATTTTCTTATTATGCATCTTCATTCTTAGGCCCCTCGTCTAGCTATCTTTAATTACATTAAAATACAGCAAGTGAAAAGTTTTGCTGATGGCAGAGATTATGATCTAATTTTATTCAGGGGTGGGTAGTTTTGCTTCAATTGTCATTATTTCATTAATAACGGAATTTAAATTTGTAGCATATGCTGCCCAGGAATTTGTCTTGAAATACTTTATTTGTGCTGCTTCAGCAATCTTTTTTAAATAAACCGGGTTTCCTAAACAAAACAACATTTTTTCAGTTAAATCATCAATATTTTCAAATTCAGCAAGCACAGAATACCTTCCCGATTCTAACAATGAAGAAGTACCTGGTATGGAAAATCCTACAATTGGACAACTTATTAG
>Ga0208244_101036_pt1 | contig 18286 bp, 20 predicted proteins | sample SubbioCR12Aug_5A_FD_184828 | JGI IMG/M metagenome (GOLD analysis project Ga0208244, IMG submission 184828) | Serpentinite rock and fluid subsurface biosphere microbial communities from McLaughlin Reserve, California, USA - CR12Aug_5A (SPAdes) | ecosystem: Environmental > Terrestrial > Deep... | reverse complement strand
GCGGTAAGGCATCGGCGGGAATCGGGGCGGTGGACGGAACAAGGGAGGACGGGGAATGAACGTGCGGTTGCTGGCGGGGGCGGTGGTGTTGGCGGCAGGGCTGGCCGGGGCACAGGGGCGCGAGGGGTGGCGGCTAGTCTGGTCGGACGAGTTCGACAAGCCGGGGTTGCCTGACGCGACGAAGTGGACATACGAGAAGGGGTTTGTGCGCAACAGGGAGGCGCAGTATTACACCGAGAAGCGGCTGGAGAACGCGCGGGTCGAGAAGGGCGTCCTGATTATCGAGGGGCGCAAGGAGGCGTACGAGGCGCCGGACGGCAAGGCCGCGCAGTACACGGCGGCGAGCATCACCACCGAAGGGTTGTTCGAGCTGACGTACGGGCGCGTGGAGGTGCGGGCGAAGCTGCCGCGCGGACGCGGCATGTGGCCCGCCATCTGGATGCTGGGCACCACTATCCGTTCGATCGGGTGGCCGAAGTGCGGCGAGATCGACATCATGGAGTTTGTGGGGCACGAGCCGGAGAAGGTTCACGCGACGGTGCACTGGTACGGGTATGATGTCGGCAAGCACCGCATGCTCGGGGGTAACCTGCCGGGGCAGGCGCCCTCGGACGGGTTCCACGTGTATGCGGTGGAGTGGTTCAAAGACCGCATGGACTTTTACTTTGACGAGAGGAAATACTTCACGTATCCGATCGAGAAGGCCGGAGCGGACGAGAAGAATCCCTTCCACAAGCCGCATTACCTGCTGATGAACCTCGCGATCGGCGGGAGCTGGGGCGGGCAGAAGGGGATCGACGACACGGTGTTTCCCCAGCAGTATGTGATCGACTACGTGCGGATTTACCAGAAGGCGGAGTGACGGGGAGGCGCGGCTGCGGCGCGGTCTCAGAGGGCCAGCCGCAGAATCTCCGCGCAGGTTTCCGCCGTGTATTCGGGACCCGTGCCCCAGGCCTTGGCGAGGATCTCCGAGTGGCGGGCCAGCTCGGGGAGGTGTTCCTCGCCGAGGCCGCACGCGCCGAGCGTCACGGGGTTGCCGATCTGCTTGAGCCACGCGCGGAAGAGGCGGATGCCTTCGGCTGCCGCAAGGGCGTCGTCGGCTTCCTGGACGTCCATCATGCGGCGGGCGAAACTCGCGATGCGGTCTGTGCGGCGGCGGCTCTGCCACAGCATCCAGGCGGGGCCGGTGACGGCGAGGCCCGCGCCGTGAGGGACGTTGAAGAGTCCGCTGAGCGGATGTTCCAGCATGTGCGCGGGCGTGGCCCAGGGGCCGACGCCGCTTGAGCCGAGGAAGTTCCATGCCAGCGTTGCGGCCCACATCATCGCGCCGCGCGCCTCCAGGTCTTTGGGGTCGGCGAGGATTTTCTCTGTGGCGCGCATGATGGCGCGGACGACGCCTTCGGCGTAGCCGTCCTGCACGGGCAGGAAGCCCGGCGCACGGGTGAGGTAGCTTTCGATGGTGTGGGAGATCGCGTCCGAGGCGGAGTAGGCGACGTAATTGGGCGGGATGGAGACGGTCGTCTCGGGATCGAGGATCGAGACCTTCGGGTTGAGCAGGGGCGAGATGACGGCGCGTTTCTCGCGGGTCGCGTCGTCGGTGATGACGGTGCCGCCGTTCATCTCCGAGCCGGTGGCAGGCAGCGTGAGCACGACGGCCAGCGGCAGGGCGGCCTCGGGTGCGACGTTGCCGCGGTTGTAGTAGTATTCCCACACGTCGCGGGTGGAGGGCACGCCGAGCGCGATGGCCTTGGCCTCGTCGATGACGCTGCCGCCGCCGACGGCGAGGATGCCGTCAACCTTCGCCTCGCGGGCGAGCGCGATGCCGCCGCGCACGTGGGAGATGAGAGGGTTGGGCTCGACGCCTGCCCATTCGGTCCATGTGATGCCGGCGGCCTTGAGCGAGGCGGAGACGGCGTCATACACCCCGTTCTTCTTGATGCTGGCCTTGCCGTAGACGAGGAGCACGTGTTTCATTCCGGTGGCGGCCACCTCCGCGCCCGTCTGCTGGACGGTGCCGTTGCCGAAGTTGATTTTCGTGGGGTTGCAGTAGACGAAGGGATACATGACGGACTCCTTTTTAGTGAGGTATAGTTTCGCGTTTTCCGCGTGGTTTTGCAATTCGATTTCCGGCGAGATGATTTGAAAAGGAGCCCCCTGACACGGTATGATGGACGTGTAAGTGGGGTCTGTATCAAGGAGGGATGACGTGATGAAGAGGGGTGCGTTTGCGGTGGCGGTCGTTGCGGTGGCGTTTCATGCGTGCGCCGCGCAACCGGATTTGGTGGCACGCGTGATGGCCGGCGAGCTGAAAGAGGCGCGCGCGTCGTGGTGGGGCTTCGACAAGGAAGAGTCGACGCGGTTTCTACAGGCGGCGATCGACTCGCGTGTGCCGCGGCTTGTGGTGGACGACATGGGGGCCCCGTGGGTGGCCGACCGTCTGACGTGCGTGAGCGGGCAGGAGATCGTGTTCGAGAAGGGCGTGGAGGTGCTGGCGAAGAAAGGCGCGTTCACGGGCAAGACCGACTCGCTTCTCACGCTGGCCTGCGTGTCGAACGTGACGTTGCGCGGCTACGGGGCGACATTGCGGATGCGGCGCGCGGATTACGACGCCGCGCCGTATGCCAAGGCCGAGTGGCGGCATGTCCTGAACATCCGCAGCAGTGTCGGGATCAAGATCTACGGGCTGACGCTGGCGGAAAGCGGCGGGGACGGGATTTATCTGGGGTGCGCCAAGGGGCAGGGGACGAACCGCGACATCCACATCAAGGATGTGCTGTGTGACCGGAACTACCGACAGGGCATCAGCGTGATTTCCGCCGAGAACCTGCTGATCGAGGACACGGTGATGCGCGACACGGCCGGCACGGCGCCTGCGGCGGGCATCGATTTCGAGCCGAACCAGTCCGGCGAGCGGCTCAAGCATTGCGTGATGCGCAACTGCCTGACGCAAAACAATCAGGGGGACGGCTACGAGTTTTATCTGCCGAACCTGGCACGGGCGTCGGAGCCGGTCTCTATCCTGATCGAGAACTGCCGCTCCGAGGGAGACCGGAGCGCGGTGCGGGTGGTGACGGCCAACGCCGAGGCGGATGCGGTCGGCGGGGAGATGGTTTTTCGGGGGTGCCGGTTCGAGAAGTCTCTGAGCACGGGGATCATCGTTTCGCGCAAGCCTGCGGACGGGATGGCGCTCGCGTTCGAGGCGTGCGTGGTTTCGGGCGGCGGGCAGAAGGAGGGGCAGGAGAAGGAGCCGGACATCGTGCTTTCCAACAGGGGCGGCGACAGTCGTTCGGTCGGCGGCATACGGTTCAGCGACGTCAAGGTGGTGCAGCGGGAACCCCGCCCGTGGATCGTGTGGCAGGATCGGTCAGCGGAAGACGCGCCGGTGACGGGGCTGACGGGCACCGTGTTCGCCGGGGTGGAGGGCCAGCTCGAACGTTTCGAACTGACGCCCGAGTGGGTGGCGGCGCGGTTCCCGCCCCGTTTCCGCGTCCGCGTGCCGCGTGTGCGGGGTGATCTGGGGCAGGCGCAGGTGGTGGACCGCGCCGAGGGCGTGCAGAGGCTCTCGCCGTTGCGCGTGCGGCGGCAGGGACGCTACGTCTTTTTCGCGAAGCAGGGGCAGGCGGTGGTGCTTGCGGGCGAGTCGTCGCGTGTGGGACGTTATGAGGCGTCGGCGGCGCCGCTGCGCGTGACGGGACCTTCGGGGAAGGTCGTCAAGCGGGTGGCGATGCCGCCTTTCAAGGAACGTGCGGAGGTCGCCTTCACGGCGGCAGAGGAGGGATTCCACACGCTTGAGGTCGATGTGGGCGCGAACGCCTTCGCGTTGCTCGAAGCGAACGTGCCGGTGGCGCTGGACGCCGTCACGAAGGCGGTCTGGCTGATCGCGAGTTCAGGGACGCTGTATGTTTCCGTGCCGGAGGGGACGGGGCTTTTCGCGCTCGGCGTGGGGGGGGAGGGCAGCGGCGAGGCGGTCAAGGCCACGGTGTGCGACCCGTCCGGCAAGGTCGTGTGGTCGAAGGATTGCATCACGCAGATGGAGCGCTACACGTGGGAGGGCAAGGACGCAAGCCAAGCGGGCGGCATGTGGCAGGTGACGCTCGGCAGGCCCGTGCAAGGCGGGTTCGAGGATTTCCACGTCGATGTGCTGGGCGTGCCGGGCTATCTGTTCTTGAACCCGGAGCGGTATTGGGTGTGCCGCTGACCGGGGTCAGACGGGTTCGGAGGCGAGGGCGGCGATCCGCGTCCGGTTGTGGATGTGCGTGATGGCGAGCGCGAGGGCGTCGGCCGCGTCGTTCTGCGGCTCTTCGGAGAGGCCGAGAAGGGTTTTGACCATCTTCTGGATCTGCTCCTTCTGTGCGCCGCCGTATCCGGCGACCGCCATTTTCACGCGGCGCGGCTCGTACTCGTAGACGGGTAGGCCGAGGCGGGCGCACTGGCTGATGATGGCACCCCGCGCGTGGCAGAGGATCATCATGGTCTTGACGTTCTTGGCGTAGAAGATGCCTTCGATGGCGACGGCCTGCGGCTCGTGCTCTCGGATCAGCTTGTCGATCTCATCCTGCAAATGGAGCAGGCAGGCCGAGAGCGGGCGCCCCGCCGGATTCTTGATCGTCCCGTAGTGGACCGCGACCCGCCGTGAGCCGGCGGCATCGATGATGCCGACGCCGGTAGAGCGCAACGAGGTGTCGATGCCCAGCACGCGGATGGCGGAGGATGGAAGGCTTAAGGCCATTGAAAGAAATCAGTATCGAATAGATGAGAACTGATGAACACCAAGCAGTCAATGCACAATCAAAAAATCAATCTCGCGCCACAGTAAGGGAGCCATGATGGTGGTAAGAACTGATGTCAAAACTAGGTGTGTAGGGTGGCGATCTAGGCGAGTTCTGCAAGACAAGAGCATCACGGATTACTGAAGAAACTCGGCTAATCTGATTTTTTGTTTGTCATCGACGCGTACATCAAAAACCGGAACCCCAAGTGCATTGGTTAGTCCTTGATTCTTCATAAACTTGTCACTTGGATTTAGTTTGCTTTTGATGCACTTGAAACAATAGGCACGTTCGGAAAGTGGAAGAGTGTTATCAATTAAAGATAAAGCGTAACGAACTAAACATTTCATACTCTTAAACTGAGTAGAAACGCCTGAAGATGACTTGGATTTCAAATCGAAATAGAGAACCGTCATGCCCTGTGCATCCTGCATCACAAAAATACCGTCACAGACTTGATGATAAAAACCGGATCCAATAACAAAATGAGGCGAGTTAACAGAGCATTTTTGCTTGCACCTGCTGTGAGGACAGGTTCGGTCGCTATCGGGATGCACCAGAAACCAATCCCTATGGTTGACATTACTGCAAATTTCTATTCTTTGAATCTTTGCGTTTGGGTCAGGTTCCAGTAACAAGCACTCGGTATGTTTAGTGCCCGTGTAACGGACATGTGCAAAAACCTCTTGTAGTCTTTCCAGTTCCGGTCTCATAACACTCTAATCTTCCCACGAAAGCTCTGTCTGAATGTCGGCCATCTCCCGGATGCTGTCGTCAAAAGGTGGTATCCCAATGCTGAAGTCGCCGTTCAAATGAATTCGTTCAAAAACGTTGTCGTCAATCGCGTTCATCTGCTGGGGTTGCTTGATATAATAAAGAGCTACATCTTCTGGAGAAATATGCTCGTTTTCCATATATCCGAACTTTTTGGCAACTTGCTTGGTGTGGGCGCTCTTCTTCTGAAACGCAATTAGTGTGTTGATTTCTCGGACAATATAGTCGCTATGAGTTGTGATAAAAACGCCAACACCTGCCTTAGTCAACTGGACAAGAAGGCGAGCTAAGCGCCGTTGATTTTCAGGTGTCAAATTCAGTTCGGGTTCATCAAATAACAAAATCGAGTTTTCATTCAAGCAGTGGCGAATAATAAAATCAAGCGGCATCAGTGCGCGAATCGAACTTGATACTTCGCTTATATCGAGATCAAGATTTGTTGCTTCGGGCGTGAAACGAACGCCCTTTGCATCATCAACCGAAAAGGTGCCGCTAACAAGTTCTCGCAAAAGTTTACGAATTAATGTGAATTCGGGAGTATTGCTAAAAATACTATCATCTTTTGAAATAACTCTAAGGTTATTGCTGGAAACAAATTTTAATTCATCGTGATGTGGCAAAGGGACGTCCATTCCACTCGCTGGAAGCAAAGAGAATTTTTCGTCCTGTCGGTTTCGGTCAGAAGGCAAGAAAATAGAATCAACAAACATTGAAGAGCCTGTTCGCTCAGAAGTAACTAGGAAGACGGGTGCTGCAAAAATAAAATGTAAAAGAACAAATTTCACTACAAGTTCAATTGCAGACCTAATAAGTGATTCGTCAGGAAAATCGCCCTCCGAGTTGATAAAAGTCAATTTTAGGTTATCATCAGTTTTCTGGAAATCACAGTTGCACTTTTCAGTAAGTTGGAACCGCAACGAGACTTCACCGTTGTTCATCGCAGTCACGTATTCAGGATTGATCTTAAGGTGAACCTGAAAATCTTTAAACAGAGTTTGTTGCTTTGCCAAGAATTTGGGCAATGATTTAACGAATTCGGGGATTCCTGCGGCAAGATAGTCATTAATTTTTGATCGCAGAGGCTGTAAAGGGATTTCGACAACTCCAGTAGAACGAACGGAGTCAACCCATTTTTGATCAACAGGGACTTCAAAATATTGGCGAAGTCCTTTACGAAGAAAAACGTAGATGCTGTGTAGAAAGAAACTCTTGCCGGAATTGTTTGGGCCACAAATCACGTTCAAATGAGCGGCTTCAAAATGCCCTGATTTAATTGGACCGAGGTTTTTGATTTCTATATCAAAAGTCTTCATTCCTAAGTCCTTCGGCAGAAACCTCTCCGGCTCAACATACGTCTTGCCGGAGAGGATACAAGGGGGTTAACTGTTCTGTTTCTGCTGATCCAGATCGCGCATCGCCTCGCGGCGGCTGAGCTTGATGCGGCCGCGGTCGTCGATGCCGATGCACTTGACCCACATCTTGTCGCCGATCTTGCAGACGTCCTCGACGCAGCCGATGCGGCGGTCGGCGAGTTCGCTGATGTGGCAGAGCCCGTCCTTGCCGGGCATGATCTCCACGAAGCAGCCGAACTCCTTGATGCCGGTGACGGTGCCCTCATAGAGCTTGCCTTCCTCGGCCTCGGCGGTGAGGGCGGAAACCTCGTTCTGGGCGATGGCCAGCGACTCGGCGTTGTTGGCGAAGATGCTGACCGAGCCGTCGTCCTGGATGTCGATCTGGGCGCCGGAGATCTCGCAGACGCGGCGGATGTTGGAGCCGCCGGGGCCGATGAGGGCTCCGATCTTGTCCACCGGGATCATCATGACGGTGATGCGCGGCGCGTAGGCGGAGAGTTCCGCGCGCGGGGCGGGCATGACCGACTCCATGAAGTCGAGGATCTGGAAGCGCCCCTGCTTGGCGCGGAGGAGGGCGGCCTCGACCACGTCCCACGTGAGGCCGCGCAGCTTGAGGTCGACCTGGAAGCCGGTGATGCCCTTGCGGGTACCGGCCACCTTGAAGTCCATATCGCCGCAGTGGTCTTCTGAGCCGAGGATGTCGGTGACCAGAATCTTCTGGCTCTCGTCCTTGTTCGTGAACAGGCCGACCGAGACGCCCGCGACCGGGGCCTTGATCGGGATGCCCGCGTCCATCATCGCCAGCGCGCCGACGCAGATGGAGGCCATGGAAGAGGAGCCGTTCGAGCCCATGATGTCCGAGACCACCCGGATGCTGTAGGGGTAGTCCTGCGGGACGACTTGGGCGAGCGAGCGCTCGGCGAGGGCGCCGTGGCCGATCTCGCGGCGACCGGTGGCACCGAGCCTGCCGACCTCGCCGACACTGTAGGGCGGGAAGTTATAATGCAGGAAGAAAGACTTGCTGGTCTCGCCGCCGGTGATGGCGTCGAGATCCTGTGCGTCCTTCTTGGTGCCGAGGGTGACGGAGCCCAGAGCGGAGGTCTCGCCGCGCTCGAAGATCGCCGAGCCGTGGGCGCGCGGCATCACGCCGATCTGCGCGTAGAGCTTGCGGATGTCCTCGGCGCCGCGGCCGTCGATGCGCTTGCCGTGATCGAGAATGTTCTTGCGCACGAGGTCGATCTCCAGCGTGTCGAACAGCGTCACGAAGGAGGCGGCGGTGACTTCCGTCGGCCACTTCTCCAGGGTCTTGGCCAGCAGGTCTTCCTTGATGGCCTTGACGGCGCTCTGGCGCTCCATCTTGTCGGCGATCAGCAGTGCCTGGCTCAGGGCCTCGCCACCGCTCTCATACAGGAACGCCATCTTCTCGGCGTTGGGGGCCTTCGCTTCAACGACCTTGGCGGGCTTGCCGAGCAGCTTGCGCAGTTCGTGCTGGGCGTCGACGAGCTTGACGACCTCGACGTGCGCGAGCTTCATCGCGGCCAGGAAGTCCTCCTCGGAGATTTCGGCGGCGCCGCCTTCCATCATCAGGAAACGCTCGCGCGTACCGGCGTAGATCAGGTCGAGGGTGCTCTGCTTGCGCTGCGTGTGGGTCGGGTTGATGACGAACTCGCCGTTGATGCGGCCGACGCGCACGCAGCCGATCGGGCCCATGAAGGGGACGTCGGAGATGTGCAGGGCGGCGGAGGCGGCGTTGACGGCCAGGACGTCGGTGTCGTTCTCGCAGTCGGCGGAGAGCACCATGTTGTTGATCTGGACGTCATTGATGTAGCCCTCCGGAAAGAGCGGGCGGATGGGGCGGTCGATGATGCGGGCGGTCAGGATCTCCTTCTCGCTCGGGCGCGACTCGCGCTTGAAAAAACCTCCGGGGAAGCGTCCTGCGGCATAGTACTTCTCGCGGTACTCGACCTGCAGCGGGAAGAAGTCGATGCCTTCGCGCGGCTTGTCGGTGTTGGTCACACCGGAGAACACCAGGGAGTCGCCCAAGCGGACGACGGTGGCGCCTGCGGCCTGACGCGCGAGGAGTCCGGTCTCAATGGTCATCTGGGCTCCGCCGACTGTGACGGAGACCGAGGTCGTGTCATTCATTCTCTCTACCTTTCAGCGGACAAGGACCGGAAAGCTGCTGTGCCAGGAAAGATGGCTCACTCGTCGGGAGTGAAGATGTGTCCGTGAGAAGGCCCCGCGCGTCTGCGGGAATCGGGCCGCGTGGCGACAACCACGCGGCCTTGCACCAACACGCTTAGCGGCGGAGGCTGAGGTCTTTGAGGATCTTCTGGTAAAGAGCCTCGTCTTCGCGCTTGATGTAGTCAAGAAGGCTGCGGCGGGTGTTGACCTTCCGGATCAGCCCGTAACGCGAGCTGTGGTCCTTCTTGTTCGCCTTGAGGTGCTCGGTGAGCATTTCGATCTCTTTGGAGAGAACGGCGATTTGCACTTCGCTCGAACCGGTGTCACGCTCGTGACGCTGGAACTGCTGGCGGATAGCTTTTTTATCGATCTGGCTCATAGTCTGCTTAGCGGTCCTTGTTCCGCAATTTGTTCTTTTCTGTTAACTTTCCGGCGCATACTATAGGAAACGTCCCCGCTCAATGTAAAGCGAAATCAGGCCGGAAGAGCCAGATGACCCGCAGCGGGGAGTGTCTCCTTAGACGCACCGCAGGAAGGCGCACACCATAGGGTAAACAGGGGGAGCGTGTCAAGCCCCGGCAGGTTTTTTTTGCCCGAACGCGACAGAGAGACATGCGCCTTCCTGCTCGGCGCAATAGGCGGTCAGCCCGTGTTTAGCGGGGCCTCTCTGTCTTGCGCCGTCGAGCCCGAACGCCGAGTGGCCGAGGCTTGCGCACCGGAAACGCTGCTCCGCGTGCTGGTATTCGACCTCTGCGCTTCGGTGGGGGCAGAGCAGCGAGACGGCGACATAGCGGGATGCGCCCGTCCGGGCAATGATGAGTGGGGTGGGGAGCCTGCCGTCGATCACCTTGACCGCGCCCCCTGTCGCAGCCAGTTCCGGCACTTGGCCGAGCATGACGGTCAGGACGCCGTCCCGGACCGTGTAGGCCGTTGCCGCGATCGGCGGTGTTTTGCCCTTTTTTGTAAAGGTGGCGCAACCGCCGCTCAAGCCGCAAAGGCATGTGCCAGCGCCCCCTGTCCCGATGGCGGCGAGGGCGGTACGTCTTGTGATCCGCTTCATGTGTCCTCCTTTTGTTCCTGTGTCATGATTGAAAAGAGCCGACCAGACGCCGCATGATTTCGTGCAAGCTTGCGGTGGCAGGCGACCGTTCGGGCGATTCAACGAAGGCGTGTCCTTTATCGCCGGACTCGGCGATCAGCGGGTCGATGGGGATGGCCCCCAGAAAAGGGACGCCCATGTCGTCCGCCATGAGACGGCCCCCGCCTGCCCGCAGGATCGGCGTGACATCACCGCATTTCGGACAGCAGAAGCCGCTCATGTTTTCGATGACACCGATGACGTTGAGGCCGAGTTCGCGGCAGAAGGAGATCGATTTACGCACATCGGCGGCAGCAACCTGCTGGGGTGTTGTGACAATCACGGCACCGTCCAGATCCGGTATGAGCTGGCAGACGGAGAGCGGCTCGTCGCCTGTGCCGGGCGGGACGTCGATCACCAGCAGGTCGAGTTCACCCCAATCGACGTCCTCGATGAACTGCCGGATGACGCCCATTTTAACCGGGCCTCGCCAAATCACGGGATCGTCCTGGCTTTTCAGGAGGAATCCGACGGAAAGCACTTTCAGGCCTCCGATCTCGACCGGCAGCATGCCGTCGTCGCCGCTTTCGAGGCGCTTTCCGATCAGGCCCAGCATGGTCGGCACGCTGGGGCCGTGCAAATCGACGTCCAAAAGGCCCACGCGCAGCCCTGAGATCATCGCGGACATGGCGAGGTTCACCGCGACGGTGCTTTTGCCGACGCCACCTTTGCCTGACATCACGATGACCTTGCGCCGAATCCGGCTCAGCCGCGCATTTAACCGGACATCCTCTGCATCGGCGCGTGTGGCGTGCTGCGGCGGCTGCTTGGATGGGCAGGCGCGGTCGCCGCATGTTTCGCAATGGCTCGGGTCACAGTTTCCTTCTGTTTCGCTTTGCATTTTTTCCTTTCTTCAGTGTGGCTGTGTTCCGTGAGGCGCGTTTTATATCCTTCACCCTTTGTATCCGCGGCGTCCGCGCTGCCAAGCGGTCGCGTCGTCGACGCGGTCTTGCCAGCCGTCCCGTTCGGTTTCAATTCTGTCGAACCGTCTTGAGTACGGCTTGATGTCGAGGAGCGGGGTGCCGTCCAGAATGTCTGCGCCCACGAACAGCAGCGCGTTTGCCTCGCGGCGGAGCAGACGCACAATACTGAGGCCGATGGGATTGGGGCGGAAAGGCGCACGTGTCGCGAAGATTCCATGTTCGGAATCTTGGAGAAATGGTTTTGTCAGGAGCCTTGTTTCTTTGACGCGGTGCAGGTGATAGACGAGATAGATGTGCGAGTAGTGTTCAATGTCCTGCAGGCCCTCTTGGAATTCGGGGAAGATCTCGGCCCGTCCCTCGCAGTCGGGCGCGAAGATCGGTTGGATCGGCGTCTCCTCTGGCGACTGGTGCGCGGTCCGGATGATACCGATAGGGTGGAAGATGATCGGGTGTTGTTCCATGCGTGTTTTCCTTTGCTCAGAACGCGACTCTCATGCCCGCGTACCCCTGTTGGACGGTTGACCCGAGTTCACGGGTGAGAAAAGCCGTGGCGTCGTCGCCTGTGCAGTGGCAGGGTATGATGTGGGGGATCGCGAGTTCCCTGAAGGCCTGTGCGGTCCGCGCGAGACGTTCTTCTGTGGCCTGCGACAGGTGCATGCCGCCGACCACAGCGATGATGCGCTTCTCGCCTGCCGCCGCGATGATGTGGCGCAGTGTGTTGACCACTCCCGCGTGGCAACACCCGAGGCAGACGACAAGCCCGGCGTCTGTCGCGACCCACAGCGAGAGGTCGTCCGGTATGCCGTCGGTCTGCCGACCCGCTGTGTCCATAAAAAACGGCCCGCCGGTGTCTTCATAGCCGGTGCCGCGCGGCACCGGGCCCGTGAGGCCGATGCCGCCATCCAACGTCGCGGGTGCGGTGACCCAGTGGCGCTGGGTGGCGGGCAGGGCGTCAATGGCCTCTGCCGACGGGAGGGGAATGCCGATCGGTTTCGGGAATTCGCGGATGCTGTAGCGTTGCCGCAACGCGGCAGGGTGGAGATGCACATGAGCGTGAGGAGCCTGCCGGAGCGCGAAGGGCACGTTCCCCGTGTGATCGTAGTGCCCGTGGCTTAGGACCACATCGTTGGCGCATGTGAGGTCAACGCCCAGCGTCTGGGTGTTGCGGGGCATGACGGGGCCGTTGCCGGTGTCGAAAAGGACGTGCCGGTCGTGTGACTGAATCCAGAAGGAAATCCCGTGCTCGGCCTCAAGTCCGTATGCCGTTCGGTTGTCGGAGAGCAGGGTGATGGAAACCTTGTGTGTGCTCATGGCTTGCCCTAGAATTGCCCCGTCCTCAGCATGACCAGCGTACAGGCCTCGACGACATCAACGCCTGCCTGACGGAGCGCCGCCGCGAGTGGAGGGTTTTCGGCTCCGGGGTTGAAAATGACCCGCGGGGCGTTGCTTGCCAGAATGTCGGCACCGAGCGTATGCTGGTTCCGCGGTGAAAGGTAAACCGTCACGGCGTCGATTTTTGCGGTGATCGCGCCAATCGAGGGATAAGCCCGGTGGCCTGCCACCGAGTCGAGCGACGGATGGACCGGATAGGGCGTGTGGCCGTTTTGCGCCAAGAGGGTCACCGCCTGATGGCTGTATCGTTCGGGATTGTTGCTGGCTCCGATAACCGCGACATTCATGCGTCTTCCCCTTTCGCTTCCAGCGTGCCACACCCCGCCAGATGTGACAAGCCGATAGTCGGGGTCGGGCCGTTTTCGCGCATCTGGCAGAAGGTCGCCTGCGCCCAAACCCTGACTTGTGTGCCGTCGGCCAGCTCCCCCCTCAGGCGGAAAAGAGGCGGACGCTCTTCCGTGACCCATGCCCGAAGGATAAGCCGGCTGCCGACCGGGACGGGATGTGGGTAGCGCACGCGCAGCTCGGCGGTCACGGCACGGATGCTCCGGTGAAACAGGCAGTGTGTCATCGCCGCATCCAGAAATGCCGAGGCAACGCCGCCGTGAAGCATCCCGTCATAACCTTGTAGCCGGGCGTCCGGTTTTATGGCCGTCCACACGCCGCCTGAGCCGTCTGGCTCGAATGCCAAGCCTGCCGACCACGGGTTCGCCTGCCCGCACAGCAGGCAGGCCGCATGGCCGAAATGTTGCGCAAGCACTGCCCCTTTGGCTTTAGTGGGCACACGCATTCACGCCTGCCTGAAGGGTCCCGGCCAGATAGTGTGCGATCAGGTTTTCGGGCGTTTCCGGAGAAAGGCCCACGACCACCTGAATGCTCTGCGCATTGAAAAGGGCTTGCGCACGTTGTCCCATGCCACCCGCAAGGATCAGGTTCGCGCCTTGTCCTGCAAGCCACTGCGGCAAGACCCCGGGCTCGTGGGGTGGGGGCGTGAGATCTTCGCGCCGAACAATCCGCCGTTGCTCCGTATCGACGTCGATCAACGCGAACGTCTGGCAATGGCCAAAGTGCATGCACAGTTTTCCGTCCGCCATGGGGATGGCGACTCGGATATCCATTTTTCTCATGTTGGTTTCCTCATTCACGGGTTCAGTTTTGCCCACACGTTTTTGATGTCATCCGCTGCTGGTGACGCCATCTCAACGACAGCTTTTCCTTTTACTTGGGCCGTTGTCACGGCGCGGTCGTAACGGATACGTCCCGCACTCTGCGCGCCGTGTGTCCGGACCAACGTCTCGATCCGCTCGGTCATAAGGGGATTGATGTCCCACTTGTTGACGCATACGGAGACGGGTATCCCAAAATGTTTTGTGAGGGCCAACACGCGCTCCAGATCGTGCTCGCCGGAAACGGTCGGTTCTGTGACGATCAGCGCGTGCGACGCGCCTGTCAGCGAGGCAATGACCGGGCAGCCGATACCGGGAGGACCGTCTGTGATGAGCAGGGTTTTTCCGCTTTCCTCGGCGAGCCGTCGCGCTTCCTGCCGCACCGATGCGACCAGCTTGCCCGAGTTTTCCGCCGCCGCGCCGAGACGGGCATGAACCATCGTGCCGCAGCGGGTTTCGGAAACCATCCGCTGGCCGCAGAGCCGTTCCGGAAAGGCGACCGCTCCTGTCGGACAAAAACGGAAACAGACCCCGCAACCCTCGCAGGCCAACGGGTCGACGGCGTACAGGGGCTTGCCGAACGGCCGCTTGAGGGCTTTCACCGCGCCATAACGGCAGTATGCCGCGCACAATCCGCAGCCCTTGCATTTGCCGGGCTGGATGACCGCCTCGTGACCGCTTTTGAACTCGGTTGTTGTCGTGTCGTGCGGGGTTAGCACCAGATGGAGGTCTGCCGCATCGACATCGCAGTCCGCCAACACGGCATGGCCTGCCGCAAGAACAGCGAACGATGCGGTCACGCTCGTTTTGCCGGTTCCTCCCTTGCCGCTGACAATCACCAGTTCCTTGATCATGACTGTCCCCTGACCTTGTCCCATAAATGCTTGAACAGCGTGCGGTATTCGGGTAACGCCTCCACCAGCAGTTCGCCGCGCGAATACGCTTCCGCGATCCTCCGGTCGTCGGGGATTTCCGCCAGAACCGTGATCCATTCCTTGCGGCAATACTCGCGCACGCGGTCATCACCGCTATCCGCGCGGTTGATGACGACGCCGAAAGGGAGCTTCAGTTCGCGCACCATTTCGACCGCCAGCGTGAGATCGTGAAGGCCGAAAGGCGTCGGCTCCGTGACCAGCAGCACATAATCGGAGCCGTGCAGCGTGGCCGTCACGGGGCAAGCCGTGCCGGGGGGCGCGTCGAGGATGGTGTCGCCCTTTTCGGAGGCAAGGGCTTTCCTTTTCACCGCGTGGATGAGCGGCGGCGCCATGGCGACGCCGACATCGAGGCGGCCTTCGACCACGGACAGCCCGTCTGCGGTGTGGATTGACACGGTGCCGATGCGTTTCGGGATCTCGCGGATCGCGCCTTTTGGGCACACCCGCATGCACCCGCCGCACCCGTGGCAAAGTTCAGGGAAGACCAGCACGCGCCTGCCGAGTACGGCCAGAGCCTTGAACTCGCAAAATCGGCTGCACTCGCCGCACCCGTCGCATTGGCCTTCGTCCACTTCCGGTATGGGGCGTGTCACGGTCTCTGGATGGCCACATGCCGCACCTTTAAAAAAGAGCCGCGCGTTCGGCTCTTCCACATCGCAGTCGAGCAGCCGTATGCGGCTCCCCTGCGTGCTGGCCAGATTGACGGCGACCGTGGTTTTGCCCGTGCCGCCTTTTCCTGATGCAACCGAAACAATCATTCGTAGCCTTGTCTGCACTGAGGCTTCTCGCCTACGCCCAGTGCCCTTCCACGTCCGCTCCGGTCAGCGCTTTGAGCGTGCCGTCGCGGTACGCCTTGAGCGCGTCTGCCACCGTTGCGGCAGACGAGGTGTATACCGTGACGCCTGCCGCCGAAAGCACGCGGAACGCTTTGGGGCCGCAATGCCCCGAAACCAGCGCCTGCGCACCGGAGGCTGCCACGTGCTGCGCCGACTGGATGCCCGCGCCCTGAGCCGCGCTGAGGTTTTGCGTGTTGTCGATCAGGGTGTAGGTCTCTCGCTCGGTGTCGTAGACAAGAAACCTCGCGGCTCTCCCGAAGCGGGGATCCAGCGGCGCGTCCGGCGTGAGGCCCGAGGTCGAGAAGGCAATCTTCATGGCCTCCCCTTCCGGGCGATACGGGCATTGAGTGCGTCCAATTGAGCCTGTAGCGCCTGGGCTTGCCGCTCAAGCACGTGTGAAGGCTGCACGGCACAGGAGGTGCGGCAAAAGCCGTAGCCGCGCCGGTGCCCGAGGCCGAGGCATCTGCCGCGCTCGCGCGGCCTTCTCATGAAACCGGGTTGTCCGTTCCCCGCGCAGAATCCTTCCGCACGTCCTGTCATGGGGCCCGCACCTTGGGGGCCTTGTCCGTTTCCTCTCGGCATGTTTTTTCCCTTTCTTTTTTGGCGGCGGGGACGCTCCTTACTGGGAGGAGTTGTCCCGGAGTCTCCCCTTCGGGAGCCGTCCCCGCCTAAAACCGTTTCTTGTGAGCTTCACGCGCACAGCAATGCCTCATGCGGCGTCTGCCGCAGCAGCCCGGCATCGTGAACGCGGCGCCGTGGAGGGTGCCGTCGGTCCACGCGCGGATCACACTCGGAAGCTCGCCCGCCACGAAGGGCATCAGGCGGATGCCGGCGGACGTGAGCCGCTCCTGCAGCGGGCGCGAGACCGCGCCGCAGACGAGTGCGTCGATTGCGTGCCGCGTCAGCCATGCGACGACCTCCTCCTGTCTTGAGGACGGGAGGGTGTGTGCCGACTGCGACGTGACGCGGTCACCGGAGGTCTCGACGAGATGAATTTGTCGGGCCGTGTCGAAAACCGGTGCGATCCGCTGGCCCCATGTGGAGAATGCCGTCTTCACGGGCAATCAAGACGCATGTGACGTGCCAAGCCGCACCGGAAACCTGACACTGGTGTAACGTACTGTCAGGCTTAATCTTGCAACATCGCCATACGGGCTTGATGCGTTCGCGCAGTCGCGTTTCTGCGACTTCTGTCCGGCGCGGCGTCGCGTCTGTGCGCCTTTTCCGCAGGGCCGGTGCCGTTTCGTCTTCGGCTGAGTTCCGAGCGGATCAGGATCGTAGGGGCGCGGTGATCCCCAGCGCCCGGAGCTTCCTGAAAAACGTGCTTCGGTGGATGCCGAGTTCTTTGGCGGCGGCGAGACGGCTGCCGCCATGGCGCTCAAGCGCGGCGCGTATGGCTTGGGCGTCAAGCGCGGCGCGGGCGTTTCGCAGTCCGTCGCCGTACGGTGTTTGAGCGAACGTCGGGCAGGCCCCGGTAAGTGTCTCAGGAAGGTGCTGAACCCCGATCCGGCTGGCGTTGCAGAGGATGAAAGCCCTCTCAATGGCGTTTTCCAGCTCGCGGACGTTTCCGGGCCAGTCGTGCGCCATCAGCAGCGACAGCGCCTCCGCCGAGAGCCCCTGAATGGCTTTGCCTTGGAGACGGTTGAAGTGGCCGATGAACTGCGACGCGAGAAGGGGGATGTCCTCTTTTCGCTGGCGCAGCGGGGGGAGCCCGATGCGGACGACGTTGATCCGGTAATAAAGGTCTTCCCTGAACGCGCCCTCGCGGCAGCGCTCCAAAAGGTCGCGGTTTGTCGCTGCAATCACCCGGACGTCCGCTTTTTCCGTGTGGGTCGAGCCGAGCGGCTCGTACGTGCGCTCCTGAAGCACGCGCAAGAGGCGGACCTGCAACGCGGGGCTGACCTCGCCGATCTCGTCCAGAAACAGTGTGCCGCCCTTGGCTCGCGCGAAACGCCCCGGCTTGTCCTTTGCGGCACCGGTGAACGCGCCCGCCTTGTAGCCGAAAAGCTCCGACTCCAGCAGCGTGTCCGGGAGTGCGCCGCAGTTGACCGCGACGAAAGGCGCCGCTTTCCTCGGGCTCAAGCTGTGGATCGTGCGTGCGATGAGTTCCTTGCCTGTGCCGGTCTCGCCTTGGACGAGCACGGTGCTCGGGCTTGCCGCGATAGCCGGCAACACCTCGAAGATCCGCTGCATCGACTCGCTGTGGCTGGTCAGCTCGCCCACGCGGAAACGGCCCTGCAACTCCTGCCGCAAGGCGTCGAGTTCGGAGAGGTCGCGGAAGACCTCTGCCCCGCCAATGACCTTGCCGCCCGCGTCTTTCAGCACTGCGGTGGAGATGCTGATCGGCACCCGCTCGCCCTCCATCGTGACGATATAAGCGGATTTGCCGATGACCGGCTTCCCCGTTTGGAGCGTCCGCTGGAGTGCGCATTCCGCCCCGCACAGGCTCGACCTGAACACGTCGCAGCAGCGGCGGCCGATGGCCTCCTTGCGGCTGACGCCGGTGATCTTCTCCGCCGCGCGGTTGAAGGACGTGATCTGCCAGGTCTGGTCTACCGTGAAAACGCCATCGGAAATGCTTTCGAGGATGGCGTCCGTCGCGGTCTGGGCGTCAGCGGGCTTCCGTGCTGTGGGCAGTGGTTTCATCTTTTGGGGCAGTTTAACCTAATCCGTCGCCGGCGTCACTCGCGAACCGGCGAGGGGGGGCGGGGGGGGAGGAACGCTCAACGCTGAACGCGCAACGTGGAACGTTCAAGTAATGTGGGAAATGAGAAACGGGGAGAGGGGGGAGACAGGGAGGAGTTAGGAGTGAGGAGT
>Ga0208244_101035_pt1 | contig 18305 bp, 14 predicted proteins | sample SubbioCR12Aug_5A_FD_184828 | JGI IMG/M metagenome (GOLD analysis project Ga0208244, IMG submission 184828) | Serpentinite rock and fluid subsurface biosphere microbial communities from McLaughlin Reserve, California, USA - CR12Aug_5A (SPAdes) | ecosystem: Environmental > Terrestrial > Deep... | reverse complement strand
AAAGCCCCGCAACTACTGCCGAAAGACTAGCCGTCGCCAAAGCCAAATCCGTTGCCAGCCAATTTCCTGACACCTTGGTTATTGGAAGTGACCAAGTCGCGTTCGTCGACGGCCAGCGCTTCGGCAAACCCTTGACAAGAGAGCGGGCTATCGAGCAATTGCAGGCAATGCGGGGGAAAATAGTGACTTTTCATACCGGGCTATGCCTGCATAACAGCGCAACCGGCCGCGGCCAGGTTTGTGGCGTACCCACCGAAGTGGCTTTTCGACAGTTGAGCGACACAGAAATCGAGCGTTACCTGGATAAAGAGCAACCGTATCATTGCGCCGGTAGTGCAAAATCCGAAGGGCTGGGCATCGCCCTGCTCTCCAGCATGCGAGGCGATGATCCCAATGCCCTCATCGGTCTGCCACTGATTGCGCTATGCGAGATGTTGCGCGTCGAGGGAATGCATGTTCCCTAATACAGCCGGGCAGACCAAGCCTCGTTCCGCCTCTGCGCAGACAAGCAGCACGGTCTTCTGCTGCCTTCCGGATTATCTCAACCAGAACTTGCCGACGACACTTGTAACGCCTTCAGCCATGTCAGCGCCAAATTGCCTGGTCAGGCGTTCCGTCAGGCTGGCCCGCATCGTGTAATCAAGGATGTTCTCGGCCTTGATCACTTCGCGCGCCACATACTCCACGCTGCCCAACTCGTCAGCCAGACCGAGCTCGATGCTCTTTGCTCCAGTCCACATGAGGCCGCTGAACAGTTCGGGTGACTCCTTGAGGCGTTTGCCTCGGCCCTTGCGCACAACGTCGATAAACTGCTTGTGGATATCGTCCAGCAGAACCTGAGCGTGCTGCTTGTGTTGATCATCCTGCGGTGAAAAGGGATCAAGGAATCCCTTGTTTTGACCTGCTGTCAGCAAGCGCCGCTCAACCCCCAGCTTGTCCATCGTTCCGGTAAAACCGAAACCATCCATCAGCACGCCAATGGAACCGACCACGCTGGCCTTGTCCACAAAAATCTTATCGGCTGCGGATGCAACGTAGTAGCCGCCCGAAGCGCAGACATCCTCCACAACGGCATACAGCGGAACGCTCGGATGCTTGGCACGCAGGCGGCGAATCTCATCGTAAATGATGCCCGACTGTACCGGGCTGCCCCCCGGACTGTTGATGCGCAGGATCACCCCAAGCGTGCCGCGATCCTTGTAAGCCGCCTGTAACGCCTCCGTGATCTTCTCGGCACTGCCCTCCCCGGTCGGCTTTATGACACCGTTCAACTGGATTAGCGCCGTATGTTTCTTGCCGTCTCCCAGTTTGCCGGCAGTATCTCCCCAATCTCCCAGTGCAAGGATCAGAAAAGTCAGATATGCAAAACCGAGGATCTTGAAGAAAATGCCCCAGCGGCGCCGGCGTTTTTGTTCAGCCAACGTCTCCAACGCCAGTTTCTCGATGATCTTGCGCTCCCAGGCCGGGTCGTTGCTGTCTGGTGTGTCTGGCATGTCGTTTCGGTCTCTATTTCAGGTAGACGGCGCTGTCCTGCTCGAAGATCTCAAGCTGGGTCAGGCGAGCGCCGCGGCAAGGCCCTGCGATGCACCTGCCGCTGTCAGGCAGATAAGTCGCCCCGTGCGTCGCGCAAACCAAGTATAGCCCGGAATCATCAAAGAACTCTCCGGGCTGCCAGTCCATTTCAATGCCTATATGCGCACAGCGGTTTAGGTAGCCAAACACCCGCCCATCAAAGCGTACAACAAAGGCTGACAGGGGGCCCGATTCTGTCTGAATCTCGAAGCGAATGCCCTTTCCGCCATCGGCCAGCGCGGTGCTGGCACAAATCATCCGTGCCGTCTCAGCCATTCCGTCAATTGCGGAAACTCATCAAACAGTCGAAGGGGCCGCTCTGCCTGTAGTGCTTCCCGCGTATGCGCGCCATAGCCGACTGCCAGTGCATCGACTCCGGCATTTCTTGCCATCTGCAGGTCATGCGTCGTGTCGCCGATCATCAGGGTCTGATCAGGGGAAGTCTCCAATTCGTCCATGATCTCCAACAACATGTCAGGTGCTGGTTTCGAACTGCACTCATCAGCGCAGCGCGTGGCATTGAAGTATCCCCCGAGGCCGGAAGAGTCCAGTGCCCGGCGCAATCCGAGCCGGCTCTTGCCTGTAGCTACCGCCAACAGAAATCCTGCCTCCGAGAGTTCTTCAACCAGCATCTGAGCGCCTGAAAACAAAGTGATCTCATGATCCTGCGCAAGGTAGTGATGCCGGTAACGCTCTGCAACGCGTTGGTATTCTTGAGCAGGCACTCCAGGCAAGGCAAGGGATAAGGCATCGTGCAAACCCAAGCCGATGACCTGCCGTGCGGTTTTCTCGTCAGGCGGCTTGAGTCCGAGGTCGGCAGCTGCCGCCTGCATGCAGGCGACAATTGCTCCCGCCGAATCCATCAGCGTACCGTCCCAGTCAAATACCACCAATCGGTATTTCCGTCCCATAGCCCCGCTTCTCGTTTTCTTCAATACGCCGCAAAAAAGCCTGCAAATCATCCGGCAGCGCCGACTCCAGCTCGATATCCTCGCCCGTCGATGGATGATTGAATGCCAGTTTCGCCGCATGCAGAAACATGCGGCCAAGACCCTGTTTCTGCAAGGCTTTGTTCAAGGCAAAGTCGCCGTACTTGTCATCGCCGCAAAGCGGGAAGCCAAGATGGGCGAGATGCACGCGTATCTGGTGCGTCCGCCCGGTTTCAAGTTCCACTTCGACCAGGCTGAAGTTTTCCCACCGGACAAGCAGGCGCACGATGCTATGCGCCGCCTTGCCTTCATGTGAGACGCTGACCCGGCGTTCACCCTCATCAGTCAGATACTTGTGCAGGGAAAACCTGACGTGCTTCAGCGGCTCATGCCAGCCACCCTTGACGAGCGCCAGGTAGCGCTTTCTGATGCGCCCAGAACGAAACATTTCATGCAGGGCTGTCAACACAGCGCGTCTCTTGGCAACCAGCAGCAGCCCCGAGGTTTCCCGATCGAGCCGGTGGGCCAGTTCGAGAAAGCGCGCCTGCGGCCTTTGCCGGCGAAGCTGCTCGATGATGCCGAAACTGACGCCGCTGCCCCCATGCACTGCCATGCCAGACGGCTTGTCGACAACCAGCAAACCATCGTCTTCATGGGCAACGCTGTACTCGCGTCCAACCGGTACAGCCGTGCTTTTCTCCACGCCGAGTTGCAAGGGAGGCACCCGTACCTCGTCGCCCGACTGCAGCCGGTATTCCGGACCAATCCGCCTGCTATTGACCCGGACTTCTCCGCTTCTGAGTATGCGATAGACGTGACTTTTCGGCACGCCCTTGCAGATGCGCAGGAGGTAGTTGTCAATACGCTGCCCCTCCGCCTCCTCGCCAATTCGCCGGCGGGTAACGGAAGCTTTGCTTAACTCCTTCATTTTGAATATACTGCCGGCTGGTTTGCCCGTCTTTGGGAGCCCACCACGAAGAATAATTCAGGTTGGTTCCGGATGTGCGCCCCATGACCCGAAGTGGCATTGGACGGCGCGCCTGGATGCAGCCGGTTTGGTTCGGCCCAAGCAAACCACACAAAGGTTAATTCGCTCACCGCAAGCAGCGATACTACTTGAATTGCGCGCACTTAGCACACCACAAACAACGGAACCCACCGTCCTGAAATCCACTCAGGACGAAAAGACAAACCCGAAAATTAGTTTGCCCTTGACGCCTTTGATGATCTCAAACCAGCCAAACTAACAAAATCCGCCTGAATCGGATGCGGTTTGTCTCCCCGTGTTTGCGCGCGGGAGAATAAAACAATGAAACGCATGCTGTTCAATGCGACGCAGGCTGAGGAACTCCGCGTCGCGATCGTTGATGGCCAGAAGCTTATTGACCTCGACATCGAATCAGCCGCCAAGGAACAACGAAAGAGCAATATATACAAGGCCGTGATCACCCGCATCGAGCCCAGCCTCGAAGCGGCTTTTGTCGATTACGGCGCTGAACGTCATGGTTTTCTCCCCTTCAAGGAAGTATCGCGCGCTTTTTTCCGGGAAGGCGTCGATCCGAACCGCGCAACCATCAAGGAAGCCCTCAAGGAGGGCCAGGAACTCATCGTCCAGGTCGACAAGGACGAACGAGGCAACAAGGGCGCGGCACTTACCACCTTCATTTCACTCGCAGGGCGCTATCTGGTCCTGATGCCGAACAACCCACGCGGGGGCGGCGTCTCGCGCCGCATTGAGGGCGAGGATCGCAACGAACTTCGCGAGGCCATGGATCAACTGGACGTGCCACAGGGCATGAGCCTGATCGCCCGCACTGCCGGTATTGGCCGCAATGCCGAGGAACTCCAGTGGGACCTCAACTACCTGATGCAATTGTGGCGTGCCATCGATGGCGCCGCAGGTGGCCAAAAGGGACCCTTCCTTATCTATCAGGAAGGTAGTTTGGTTATCCGCGCCATCCGCGATTATTTCCAGCCCGACATCGGTGAGATACTCATCGACACCGATGACATCTTCGAGCAGGCACAGCAATTCATGAGCCATGTCATGCCGGGCAACGTGGCACGCGTGAAACGCTACAGCGACGACGTCCCGCTATTCTCGCGTTTCCAGATCGAGCATCAGATCGAGACGGCCTTCGGTCGCCAGGTCACCCTGCCCTCTGGCGGCGCCATTGTCGTCGATCACACAGAAGCGCTGGTGTCCGTCGACGTCAACTCCGGCCGCGCCACACGGGGCGCCGACATCGAGGAAACCGCGCTGCGCACCAATCTCGAAGCAGCCGACGAAATAGCCCGCCAACTGCGTCTGCGCGACTTGGGAGGCCTGATCGTCATCGACTTCATCGACATGGAAAGTCCGCGCGCGCAACGCGAGGTGGAGAACCGCCTCCGCGATGCATTGCATTTCGACCGTGCCCGCGTCCAAACCGGCAAGATTTCGCGTTTTGGCCTTCTGGAACTTTCACGCCAGCGCCTGCGTCCGGCACTCGCCGAAATGACCTACATTCCCTGCCCGCGCTGCACAGGAACAGGACATATCCGCAGCACCGAGTCGGCTGCACTGCATATCCTGCGCATCCTCGAAGAAGAGACAATGAAAGAGAACACCGGAGCCGTTCATGTGCAGATTCCGGTCGATGTCGCCACTTTCCTGCTCAACGAGAAGCGCGACGACATCCGGACCATTGAATTACGCCACAAGGTCAATATCGTCCTGATCCCGAACATTCACCTCGAGACACCGGCCCACGAAATCGTCCGTCTGCGTCACGACCAACTGAATCAAGAAGACCAGGCCGTTCCGAGTTACAAGATGGTCGAGGCACCCCCGACCCAAGCCTATCAGCCCCCTTCGGCTCAGACTGATGCGCGGCCCACACGTCCAGAAGCCGCCGTCAGGGGCATCACCCCGACCCAGCCGGCCCCTATAGTCGAGCCCAAGACCAGTGCAAAAGCGATTCAGTCCTCCCGACCGGACGCGATAACTCAGCCCGGTATTATCGACAAGATATTTGGCTGGTTTCGCGGCAACCGAAAGGCCGAACCAGCACCCGTCGCAAAAGTTGAGCCGCCAGCGCGCCGAGAACAAAATCGCGAAGGTCGTGGTGAACGTGGGCGTGGTCGGGATCGTCAGGAGCGTAGCCGTCAGGAGCCGCGTCCACGGAGTCAGCAAACGCCTCGTCCTGAATCCGAAGCACGTGGCGAACGCCGTCCGCGTCAGGAGCGCCCTGACCGACAGGAACGTGGCGAGCGGACAGAGCCGCAGGTGCAGGAACCACGTCAGCCTCGGCAGCCCCGCCAGCAGGAACAGCGTCCGCCGAAGTCGGACGAGTCGCTCTTGGCCCCGATAACAGGCGCTTTGGAGTCCCCTACCCCCGGCGCACCTGTGGAACAGCAGGAAGAACGCCGGGGCCGTCGCGGTCGTCGCGGTCGTGGCCGCGATCGCACCGAACGGCGTCCGGAGGGGCAGGAAGCCGAGGCTGTACAGGTCCTGGCCGGGGCAGTGAAGCCGATTCCGGTACCGGAGATCGTGTCGTCCCATGTAGCTGAACAAGCGCCATTGGCCTTCGAACCGGCCGCAGCGGAAGTGCTGGAAGTGCCTATTCTTGAATTGGCGCCGGCCCCCGTTCCATTGTCTGTCGATGACAAGGTCGCTGAAGACGAAATCGACAGCTCATTGACCGAGCCGGCTTTGGCTCCTGTTCCGGTGGAAACCCAAGCATCCAAGGATGTTGTTGAAGTAATACCGACCCCGCCGGCACCAGTCCACACTCCTGAGGCAGCCCCCATCCCTGTTTCAGTGCCGGCCCCCGTCAAGCCGCAGGTCGATATATCCATTTCCTTGCAGGAAAGCGGCCTGGTGATGGTGGAAACCAGCAGGGACAAGGCCTCGATGCCCCCCACCGCTGAGCCGGAAGTCCGCCTGGGCCGCAGGCCCAAGTCACCTGCCGTCACCAACAGCGAGCCCTTGATGCAGGTGGAAACCCACAAGTAACACTGGTCACAAAGGGCATTTGCTGCGAAGTAAGGCCAGCGCATGCTGGCCTTACTTATTTATGGCGTTGCAACGCCTCGATCAACCCATGCGCCGCATCCTCGGCCATGTCCAGCACGAGGTCGAATCCTTGTTCACCGCCGTAATAGGGATCGGGCATTTCGTCGATATCGAATTTTGATGCGTAACTCATGAACAGGCCCAACTTCCCATGGTGCCCGGGTTGCGCGCCGCGCTTCAGATATTTCAGATTGTCATGGTCCATAGCCAGCAGCAGATCGAAGCGCTCGAAGTCTTCGGGAACCACCCTGCGTGCCCGCAAACCCGACAAGTCAATTCCTCGTTTCATGGCTGCCGCGCGTGTGCGGGGGTCTGGCGGTTCGCCGATGTGATAACTGTGGGTGCCAGCAGAATCAACATTAAAATAATGTTCTATCTTTTTGTTTTTTATTAAATTATAAGTAACACCTTCCGCCGTCGGGGAACGGCAGATATTGCCCATGCAAACGAAGAGGATTCGCTTCACTCTCCCCCCTCGCTAACCAAGGCGTCATGATCCCCCGCGCCAAAGACTAACTTCCTGAGACGAAACAGTTCGTTTCGAGCGGCGGCCGCTTCTTCAAACTCCAGATTTCTGGCGTGCTCCTGCATACGTTTTTCCAGCCTGCGGATTTCACGCGCCAAGGTCTTCTCATCCATAGATGCGTAATGCGCCCGCTCCTCGGCCACTTCAAGGGCTTCGGTGGCTACTTCATGGTCATAGACGCCGTCGATGATGTCCTTGATGCGCTTCGAGATGCTTTTCGGCGTGATGCCGTTCGCTTCATTGAAGACCTGTTGCTTGGCGCGCCTGCGCTCGGTTTCGGCAATGGCGCGCTTCATGGAATCCGTCATTCTGTCAGCATAGAGTATGGCCGTGCCGTTGATGTGGCGTGCCGCCCTGCCCATCGTCTGTATCAGTGACCGCTCCGAGCGCAGGAACCCTTCCTTGTCCGCATCCAGGATGGCGACCAATGACACCTCGGGGATATCCAGCCCTTCGCGCAGCAGATTGATCCCGACCAGCACGTCGAATTCGCCCAGGCGCAGGTCACGGATGATTTCCACCCGCTCCACGGTTTCGATGTCGGAATGCAGGTAGCGCACCCGTATGCCGTTCTCGCCCAGATAGTCTGTCAGGTCCTCGGACAGGCGCTTGGTCAGGGTGGTCACCAGCACACGCTCGTTGCTCGAGCTGCGCAGCTTGATTTCGCCAAGGAGATCGTCCACCTGGGTGGAAGCCGGCCGTACGACCACTTGGGGGTCGATCAGGCCGGTTGGCCGTACCACCTGCTCCACCACTTGGGATTGGTGGGCCCGCTCGTAGTCGGCCGGTGTGGCCGAAACGAAAACCGTCTGCGGCATCAGTTTCTCGAACTCGTCGAATCGCAATGGCCTGTTGTCGAGGGCGGAAGGCAGGCGGAAACCGTATTCAACGAGGTTCTCCTTGCGCGAGCGATCCCCCTTGTACATGCCGCCCAGCTGCGGCACGGTGACATGGGACTCGTCGATGAACATGATCGAATCCGGCGGCAAGTAGTCGATCAGCGTCGGCGGCGGTTCGCCCGGTTTGCGTCCGGACAGATGGCGCGAATAGTTCTCGATGCCCTTGCAAAAGCCCAGTTCATTGAGCATTTCCAGGTCGAAGCGGGTGCGTTGCTCGATGCGCTGGCATTCCACCAGCTTCTGGTGCTTCTGGTAATTCTCGATTCGCTCGCGCAGTTCGAGCTTGATGGCCTCGATGGCACGCAACACCGTCTCGCGCGGCGTGACGTAGTGGCTGGAGGGGTACACCGTGAAGCGGCCCAGTTTCTGCCGCACGTGCCCGGTCAGCGGATCGAACAACTGCAATGACTCCATGACGTCATCGAACAGCGACAGGCGCAAGGCGTATTCGGCGTTCTCGGCAGGAAAGATGTCGATCACGTCGCCGCGCACCCGGAAAGTGCCGCGATGGAAGTCCACCTCGTTTCTTTCATACTGCATCTCGGCCAGCCGCCTGATGACGTCACGCTGCCCGATGCGCTCTCCCTCCCGCAGGTGCAGGATCATGCCGTGGTAATCGACCGGATCGCCGATGCCGTAGATGGCCGAGACGGTGCCGACGATCACCACATCGCGCCGTTCAAGCAGGGACTTGGTGGCAGACAGCCGCATCTGCTCGATGTGTTCGTTGATCGATGAGTCCTTCTCGATAAACAGATCGCGCGATGGGACGTAGGCCTCGGGCTGGTAATAGTCGTAGTAGGAAACGAAATACTCGACGGCGTTGTCCGGGAAGAACTCGCGGAACTCCGAATACAGCTGCGCCGCCAGCGTCTTGTTCGGCGCCAGCACCATCGCCGGTCGACCGAGACGGGCGATCACGTTTGCCATGGTGTAGGTCTTGCCGGACCCGGTGACGCCAAGCAGCGTCTGGTACATCAGGCCGTCCTGGAAGCCCTCGACCAGTTTTTTGATGGCATCCGGCTGGTCGCCGGCCGGCAGAAACGGCTGATTCAGGGAAAACGGACTATCGGGAAAGGTGATGGCCACTTCAAGACACGCACTGTGAGGCAAAGGCGAATTCTATCAAGCCGGAGCAGGCTCGCGCGCCTCAAGCTTGCCGGAGAACAGGCTCGCCGCGACGATCATCGCCCCGCCGATCCACTCCTTCGGGGTCATGGCCTCTCCCGCCAGCCACCAGGAGGCCAGTGCTGCAACCACCAGTTCGAAGAGAAAGATGACGACGGCCCGGTTGGCGGGCGTGTGCGTCAGCCCGTATTGAACGAAAAGATTCGTCGCCAGCAGGACCAGGCCGATCACACCCACAAGCAGCCAACCCGCCAGAGGCGGCAGGACGACAGGGCTTGACTCAAACGGCAGAACGCACAGCCCGACCGTTACCACGCCGGCAAAAACCGCCATCGACTTGATCTCGATGGACAAGTCCTGCGCCTTGCGTATGAGCACGTTGGCGAGTGCGAACAGAAATCCTGCCGCCAGACCGAGCCACTCGGCCCACTTCGCAGGCAGTGGCATGCCCAGTTGCGGTTGCCAAAGCATGACAACCGCACCAGCCAGGGAGAGCGCGATCACCGCCGTGCCGGGGAGACTGACTTTCTCCTGCAACAGCAAACGGGCAAGCAGGACTGTCCATAACGGCGCCAGGTAGAACATCAGCAGCACCCGCATCACTTCGCCATGTACGGTCGCCAGCACATAGCCCAGATTGCACCCTCCGGCGACCAGCGCAATGAGCACCAGCATCCAGCTCGGCCTGAAACCGGCCAGTTGGCGGCGAAAGAGCGGGAAGCCCAGCAAGAAGGCCACGAAATAGGTCAGCGTGGCCCCCAACGCGGCGGAGACCGCCATGCCTTCCAGCGCACGGTAGGGGTACCAGATGAGGCCCCAAACCGTCGCGCCGGCGAGAAGCGAAACCAACGCGACGGTGTTTTTGGCGAAACTCGCTTCGCTCATTTTCTTGGCTGGCATCAAAGGCGCACTTATAATTCGCGTTTCCAGACAAGAAGCGGCAGAAGGAAACATGCCGCGGACACGACGTGAACCCCAATCTCGACAAACTGCATCCCTACCCGTTCGAGAAACTGCGCCAGTTGTTCCAGGGCATCCAGCCTCCGCCCGGGCTGCGCGAGATCCGCCTGTCCATCGGCGAACCGCAGCACGAAACGCCGGCATTCATCAAGGCCGCGCTCGCGTCCAATCTCAAGGGGCTGGCGAATTATCCCACGACCGCAGGCAGCGATGCCCTGCGCCAATCCATTGCCAACTGGATCAGCCGTCGCTACGGCATCCCCGCGCCCGATGCGCAGGATCAGGTGCTGCCGGTCAACGGCTCCCGCGAAGCCCTGTTCGCCTTTGCCCAGTGTGCCATCGATCCCGCGCGCAACGACGCCCTGGTGCTCAGCCCGAACCCCTTCTACCAGATATACGAAGGCGCAGCGCTGCTCGCCGGGGCACAGCCGGCATTCCTCAATAACTTGCCCGAGAACGGCTTTCATTCCGATTTTGACTCGATCCCCGCATCAACGTGGAAGCGCATCCAACTGGTCTATGTCTGCTCGCCGGGCAACCCGACCGGGAAAGTAATCGGCCTCGAGGAATGGAAACACCTGTTCGCGCTGGCCGACCGATACGGCTTCGTCATTGCCAGCGATGAATGCTATTCGGAAATCTATTTCGATGAGGCCGCACCGCCGTCAGGCATCCTGCAGGCGGCGCGCGCCCTGGGACGCGACGACTATCGCGGCATCGTCATGTTCTCCAGCCTGTCCAAGCGCAGCAACGTGCCCGGCCTGCGCTCCGGTTTCGTCGCTGGCGATGCTGACCTATTGAAGCGGTTCTGGCTCTACCGCACTTACCAGGGCTGCGCCATGAGCCCCCCCGTGCAGCATGCCAGCACGATGGCCTGGGGCGACGAAGACCATGTGTGCGAGAACCGACGCCTCTACCGGGAAAAATTTGATGCCGTGACACCGCTCGTGGCCGCACACCTCGAAACGGCCCGACCGGACGCCGGCTTCTACCTGTGGGCGCGCACGCCGATCGCCGACACCGAATTCGCCCTCGGCCTGCAGCGTGAATATAATGTGACCGTACTGCCCGGCAGCTACCTTGCGCGATCCTCGGAGGGCGTCAATCCGGGCGAGAATTACGTGCGTATCGCACTGGTTGCACCCCTCGATGAATGTCTGGAGGCGGCGCAAAGAATAGAAGACTTTTGCAGAAAACTATAAAGGGACCCTCAATGCAGGACTTTCAGAAAATCATCGACATGGCTTGGGAAGACCGCGCCGGCATTCAACCCGGCAAGGCACCGGCCAAAGTAGGCGAGGCCGTCGAGCATGTTCTTGCGCAACTCGACCAGGGCAAGCTGCGCGTGGCCGAAAAGATCGACGGCCAATGGACCACCCACCAGTGGATCAAGAAGGCAGTCCTCCTCTCCTTCCGCCTTGAGGACAACCGCATCATGGATGGCGGTCCCCTGCGCTATTGGGACAAGGTGCCGACCAAGTTCGCCAAATACGACGCGGAGCAGTTCGAGCGCGGCGGCTTCCGCGTGGTACCGGGCGCCGTGGTGCGCCGCGGTTCCTTCATCGGCCGCAACGTCGTGCTGATGCCCTCCTTCGTGAACATCGGCGCCTATGTCGACGAGGGCACCATGGTCGATGGCTGGGCGACGGTCGGATCCTGCGCGCAGATCGGCAAGAACGTGCACCTCTCCGGCGGCGTCGGCATCGGCGGCGTGCTGGAGCCGCTGCAGGCCAACCCGACCATCATCGGCGACAACTGCTTCGTCGGCGCCCGCTCCGAGGTGGTCGAGGGGGTTGTCCTCGAGGATGACTGCGTCATTTCGATGGGAGTGTTCATCGGCCAGAGCACACGCATCTACAACCGCGAGACGGGCGAGATCACCTATGGCCGTGTGCCAGCGGGTTCCGTCGTCGTATCCGGCAGTCTGCCGTCGGCCGACGGCAAGTACAGCCTATACTGTGCCGTCATCGTCAAGCAGGTGGACGCCAAGACGCGCGCCAAGGTCGGCATCAACGAGTTGCTGCGCGGCATCTGATCCGATTCCCCTGACGGGAGGCAAGCCATGATCTTCGAAAAGCTGTTCCACCTGATGGCCGAGAAGAAGGCCTCGGACATCTTCGTGTCCGCCGGGGCGCCCATCCACATCAAGATCCAGGGCACGACCATCCCCATCAACCAGCAGATCATGGATCCGGCCACCATCCAGAAAATGGCCTACGAGATGCTCAAGCCGGACCAGATCAGGCATTTCGAGGAAGAGAAGGAGATCAATCTCTCCTTCGGCATCCGTGACGTCGGCAACTTTCGCGTCAACATGTTCTGGCAGCGCGGCACCATCGCCATCGTCGTGCGTTTCATCCAGGGCGAAATCCCCAAGCTGGGCGAACTCGGACTTCCCGAGGTGCTGTCAGAGATCATCATGGAGAAGCGCGGCCTCTTGCTGGTCGTTGGCTCGACCGGCTCGGGCAAGTCCACCACGCTGGCGGCCATGATCGACCACCGCAATACTAACCGGTCGGGCCACATTCTGACGGTGGAAGACCCGATCGAGTACCTCTTCAAGCACAAGAAGTCGGTGGTCAACCAGCGCGAGATCGGACTCGACACGAAGGCCTGGGAAAACGCCCTGAAGAACGCCATGCGCCAGGCGCCGGACTGCATCCTCATCGGCGAGATCCGCGACAAGGAAACCATGGCGGCAGCACTCGCCTACGCCCAGACCGGCCACTTGTGCCTGGCCACCCTGCACGCCAACAACAGCTACCACGCGCTCAACCGCATCATCAACTTCTATGCAATCGAGAACCGGACCGCCCTCTATCTCGACTTGTCAACCAGCCTGAGAGGCATCATTTCGCAGCGCCTGGTGAAAAAGCCCGATGGAAGCCGCACCCCCGCCATGGAAATCCTGCTCAATACGCGGCATATCCAGGAACTGATAGACAAGGGCGAGATCAACGGCATCAAGGAAGCCATGGAGCAAAGCATGGCCCCCGGCTCGCAGACCTTCGAGCAGGACCTGTTTCGGCTTTACAAAGAAAACGTCATTACCCTGGAAGAAGCGCTGGCTAACTCCGACTCGCCGACCAACCTGTCCTGGCTCATCAACAACTCGCAGTTGGGAATGCCTTCGCCGAACGACAGGAAGTCCCACACAGCCGCACCGGCGCTCGATTTCGATCAGTCGAATGCCGGCGCCTCCTTCACCGAATTCAATCTGAACGTAGACGAAACCGCGGGATGATGTCCGGTTCGACCTTCGAGCTTGCCTGCAGACTGATCGCCAACCGGTCGGTGACGCCGCTCGACGGCGGCTGCATGGAAGTCATCACCGAACGCCTCGCCCCGCACGGTTTCAACGTTGAGCGCATGGATCGCAATGGCGTATCGAATTTGTGGGCGCGGCATGGCGGCAAGAGCCCGCTCCTATGCTTCGCCGGCCATACCGACGTGGTACCGCCGGGGCCGCTCGACCAATGGGGATCCGATCCCTTCCGGCCGGACATCCGGGATGGCTTTCTCTACGGGCGCGGCGCTGCCGACATGAAAACCAGCATCGCCGCCTTCGTCACGGCTGCGGAACGCTTTATCGCCAGCCAGCCCGAGCACGCCGGATCCATAGCTTTGTTGCTCACTTCCGACGAGGAAGGGCCCGCCCTGGATGGCACGGTCCGTGTCGTCGAGACGCTCAAGGCGCGCGGCGAAAGGCTCGATTACTGCATCGTTGGCGAGCCCACTTCGGCGCGGCAGCTTGGCGACACCATCAAGAATGGCCGTCGGGGCTCGTTGGCCGGCAAGCTCGTCGTCAAGGGCGTCCAGGGGCACATTGCCTATCCGCACCTCGTGAAGAATCCGGTACACATGGTTGCACCGGCCCTGGCCGAGCTGGCAGCAACGGTCTGGGACGACGGCAACGAGTATTTCCCGCCCACATCCTGGCAGGTATCCAACTTCCATGCCGGCGCCGGTGCCGACAATGTCGTGCCCGGCACGGCGGAAATCCTCTTCAATTTCCGTTTTTCCACTGCCAGCACGCCGGACGGGCTCAAGTCGAGGGTGCATGAGATCCTCGACCGTCACGGCGTCGAATACGCGCTGAGCTGGACTCTTTCCGGGAAACCCTACCTCACGCCGCGCGGCAAGCTGGTCGAGGTGGTCTCGCAATCCATACGCGAGATCGCCGGCATCGAGACCGAGCTGTCCACCAGCGGCGGCACTTCCGACGGCCGCTTCATTGCCGACATCTGTCCGGAAGTCATTGAACTGGGCCCCCTCAACGCCACCATCCACAAGATCGACGAGCACATCGCAGTTGACGACATAGAGCAGCTCTCGCGCATCTACGAACGCATCCTGCATCTCCTGCTGAAATGATTCCGCCCGAACTTGTCACGCTGCGCGACTTCCTGCGCTGGGCGGTCAGCCGCTTCAACGAGGCGGGACTGCACTTCGGTCATGGCACGCAGGATGCATATGACGAAGCCGCCTATCTTCTGCTGCACGCCCTGCACCTCCCGCTGGACCGTATCGAACCCTTTCTCGATGCCGCCCTCGCTGAAGATGAAAAGGAAGCCATTTTTGCCCTCCTGGCGCGACGCATCCAGGAACGCATCCCGGCCGCCTACCTGACGCACGAAGCCTGGCTGGGCGACCATCGCTTCTATGTCGACGAGCGCGTCATCGTGCCGCGCTCGCACATCGCCGGCCTGCTCAGGGAAGACGCCCTTGCCCCCTGGATCGATGCCGTCGCGGTGGAGGACGCACTTGACCTATGCACCGGGTCGGGCTGCCTCGCCGTCCTGCTGGGACTGACTTTTCCCGGCGCGCACATCGACGCCGTCGATATTTCCGAAGACGCCCTCGCGGTGGCGCGCCGCAACGTCGCCGACTACGGCCTCGAAGCATGCATCGCCCTGCACCGTTCCGACCTCTTCGCGGCCCTCGGCGGCCGCCGCTACGACCTCATCGTCTCCAACCCGCCTTATGTCACGGCCGCAGCCATGCGCGCCCTGCCGCCGGAATACCGCCACGAGCCGGCGCTGGCGCTGGCGGCCGGCGCGGACGGCCTCGACATCGTGCGCCGCCTGATTCATGATGCCGGCAAGCACCTCAAACCGGGCGGCATCCTGGTCGTTGAAGTGGGAGACGGCTGTACGGCAGTCGAGCAGGCCTTCCCGGCGCTCGATCTGATCTGGCTCGACGGCCAGGATAACGGCAACGGGGTGTTTCTGCTGCGACAGGAAGCGTTGTCCTGACTCCGCGGAGAGGGGGTATCGATGGCTTGGCGGTTAGGCGCAATCCGGAACGGCCTCGGTCGGCTTGCGCTGGCCTGCGCCCTGCTGCTGGCTGCGAGCGCCGCGTCCGCCCAGCCGCCCCTGCAGCTCGGCATCTTCCCCTACCTGCCCACCGCCACCCTGTTCGACACCTACGAGCCGCTGCGGCAGCACCTGGCCGACAAGCTGAATCGTCCTGTCGAACTCTCCACGGCGCCGAGCTTCAATGAATTCACCCGCCGCGGCCTGGCCGGGGAGTACGACCTGCTGATAGCGGGGTCCGGCATCGGCCGTTATCTCGAAAAGGAAGCCGGCTATGTCCCGCTCGTCGTCAGCCGGCGTGAAATCCGTGCCTTGCTGCTGGTCGGCGCCCGGTCCAAGCTCACTAAAATAGCCGATCTCCGAAATGCCCGCGTCGCCACCCTCGACCCTTTCACCGTGATGTCGCTGCTCGGCACCGATCTGTTGCGCCAGGGCGGGCTCGACCCGGAACGGGATGTCCGCTTCAGCATCGTCAGCACGTCTTTCAACGCCGCGCAAGCCGTGATCCTCGACGAGGCCGAAGCGGCCGTCGTTCCTAGCCTCCTGTTGACCCAATTAACCGCCGAGATGCGCGCCAAACTGCGCATCCTCGCCGAATCTCCCGCTGTCGCCGGCATCACTTTCTATGCCCGCAAGGGTGCGGCGCTGCCGCCATCCTCCGGGCTAACCGCGCTGCTGCTCGACTTCGGCGACAACCGCGAGGCGGGGCGACGCTTCATCCAGAAAGCCATGCTCGACGGCTTGCGCCTTCCCGCTGCGAACGAATTCCGGACGAACGACGCTTTGCTGCCGGAAATCCGCCGCCAGTTGAACCGCTGAAGCGAGAAACTACGCATGAGCACCCTGGCCCGCTGGCTGCAGTTGCACAGTTTCAGGCTGCGCCTGCTCGCCGCCACGCTGCTGGTGGTGCTGCTCACCGTCGGCCTGGTCATGCGGTTCGGCCTCGACATCATCGATCGCGGGACGGAAGACCGTCTCAGGAACGAAGTGCGGCAACTCGTTCCCCTGCTCGGCGCCGCCCTCTCCATCCCGCTGGCCCAGCGCGACTACGCCACCCTCGATCAAATCATGCGCGACATGGCCGACGACCGCGACATCGACTACATGGTGCTGCGCGACAAGGGCGGCAAGATCGTCGCCGCGGCGAACTGGGACGTGTCGTTGCCCCTGCCCGAAACCCGGGCATCGTTCGATCTGGTGCGGGACGCGCGCTTCGACGTCGTCGCGCCGATCATGCTCGGCACCCAGCAACTGGGCACCCTGCACTTCGCCCTTGCCCTGGCGGATGCCCGGCAGCGGCGCCAGGAACTCGTCGACAGGATTTTCGCCGCCGGCGCCACCGGCACGGCGCTGGCGGTCCTTCTTTCCGTCTTCCTCGCCTTCGGCATGACGCGCCGGCTGGCGCGACTGGTCGGGGCAAGCAAACAACTGGCCGAAGGCAAGCTCGCCACCCGCATCGGCGACAGCCGCCGCGACGAAGTCGGCCAGGTGGGGCAGGCGCTCGACGCCATGGCACGCAACCTTGAAGAGAGCATGCACGAGTTGCGCGAGAGCGAGCAACGGCTGGGCCGCGTCATCCGGGCGACTTCCGACGGCTTCTGGGACTGGGATATCCGCAGCGACAAGGTGTTTTTTTCCGCCCGCTTTCGGGAAATGCTGGGGTACGAGGACGAAGACGAATTCCACGCAAAGTTTTTTTTCAGAAACATGCTGCACGAGGAGGATCGCCGGCAGGCGCTCGAAGCCGTGAATCGCTCGATAACAACGGGCGCAACTTTCGAACAAACCTACCGTCTGGTACGGCGCGAAGGCGCCTATCGCTGGTATCGCGGTCGCGGCCAGGTCGAAACAGACCGTGCGGGCCATGTCATCCGCTTCACCGGCACGCTCAGCGACATCCACGAACAGAAGCTTGCGGAACAGGCGATCCAGAATCTGCTCGCCGAGCAAAAAGCCCTGCTGGCCAGCCTGCCGGGGGGATTCTCCCTGTTCGACGCTGAGATGCGCATGCTGCGCTGGAACCGCCATTTCCAGACCGCAAGCGGATACTCTCCGGATGTGCTCGCCAACACCCTGGTCTGCGATTTCTTCGCCGAGCCGGACAGGGTGCGGCAGGCCAGCCGCGTCGCCCTCGAGCGCAACATCGTCACGCACGGCGAGGCGACCCTCAAAACAGCCGATGGTCGCCTGATTCCGCATCTCCTGTACGCCGCACCGATCCAGCGCGGCGAGCGCAAGCTGCTGGTCGGCCTGGCGCTCGACATCAGCGAACGCAAGCAGGCCGAGGCCGAGATCCGCCGGCTCAACGAGAGCCTGGAACAGCGCGTACTCGAGCGCACCGCGGAACTCACGGCCGCCAACAAGGAACTGGAGTCCTTCAGCTATTCCGTCTCGCACGACCTCACCGCGCCACTGCGCGCCATCAACGGTTTCTCGCGCATGATCGAAGAGGATTACGGCACCCTGATCGACGACCGCGGCAAGGGATACATCGCCCGCATCCGGGCGGGCACCCAGCGCATGCAGCAGCTCATCGACGACATGCTGGCGCTCGCGCGCGTGACGCGCGATGAAATGCGGCGGGAGAGCGTTGATCTTTCCGGCATGGCCTCGCTGATACTGAACGATTTGAAGCAGATGCATCCGGAGCGGGAGGTCGCATCACATATCTCCTTCGATATATGCGTCAACGGCGATCCGAATCTGCTGCGAATCGCCCTCGACAACCTCCTGCGCAATGCCTGGAAATTCACTGCCAACCGGTCTGCCCTGATTGAATTCGGAACCTTGCGCGAGAACGACAAATCAGTGTATTTTGTCAGGGACAATGGCGCCGGCTTCGACATGAGATATGCTGGCAAGCTGTTCGGCGCCTTCCAGCGCATGCACCGGCCGCAGGAGTTCGAGGGCACCGGCATC
>Ga0208244_101034_pt1 | contig 18375 bp, 9 predicted proteins | sample SubbioCR12Aug_5A_FD_184828 | JGI IMG/M metagenome (GOLD analysis project Ga0208244, IMG submission 184828) | Serpentinite rock and fluid subsurface biosphere microbial communities from McLaughlin Reserve, California, USA - CR12Aug_5A (SPAdes) | ecosystem: Environmental > Terrestrial > Deep... | reverse complement strand
GTATAACCTGGGCGCGGCCAGCCTGGCCCCAACCGAGACCGCAACATATACAGCCACCCGTACCCCAACCGCAACATACATAGCCACAGCCACGCGCACCCCAACGCCAACCCATACCGCCACCCCGCGCCCCACCAACACCCCGGCCTTTGGCATTGGCTCGACCCTGACCCGCGAAAAGGACGGCATGCTGATGGTCTATGTGCCCGCCGGGCCTTTCGAGATGGGCAGCAACAATGGCGAAAGCGACGAAAAGCCGGTGCATACCGTAAGCCTGGACGCCTTTTGGATGGATCAGACTGAAGTGACCAACGCCATGTACGCTCTGTGCGTGCAGGCCGGGGTTTGTGACCCACCAGGCAATACAACCTACTACCGTGATGGCGCCTATGGCAACCACCCGGTCGTATCTGTCAACTGGCAACAAGCCAGCGACTACTGCGCCTGGGCGGGTTCTCGCCTGCCGACCGAAGCCGAATGGGAGAAAGCCGCTCGCGGCGGGTTGGAAGGCAAAAAATACCCCTGGGGAGACGAAGCGCCCACCTGCCAGGCTGGCGCGCGTAAAGGCGCCCAATATAGCGGTTGCAGTGGACGAACAGTCTCGGTAGGAACCTTCCAGCCAAATGGTTACGGCCTGTACGACATGGCCGGCAATGTCTGGGAGTGGGTGGCCGATTGGTACAGCGCCAACTATTACAGCAACTCCCCCTCCAGCAACCCAACCGGGCCGGAAAGCGGCTCCACTAAAGTTCTGCGGGGCGGGTCTTGGGACTACTACGTTTACCTCATCCGCTCGGTCTTCCGCTACAGGTACGACCCTGACTATACCAACTACTACGTGGGTTTCCGTTGCCTCCGCTCGCCTTAATACTGGTATTCTGGTTTCTGCGCCCGAAGGGCGTTCTGATTTTCTGCACTCTTGCCCTCCCCTGCTCAATAGTGACAAAAAGCCCGCACCCCTGATACATTTGTCTCTGTGCGGGCTTTTTGCTTCGAGCTGATTTTACAACCCGGGGTTGGTCTCGTCGGCATCGGGGGCCAGCAGGCGGGCCGGGCGGGCATCGCGGCGGCGGGCCAGGATGACCGAAACGTTATCGGGCGCCTGGCGGGCCAGGGCCAGGGATACCAATTTGGTGGCGGCTTCGGCAGGACTGAATTCGAGCGCCACCGCCTGCACCACCGCCTCGGCCACCACGCCCCACAGGCCGTCGCTGCACAGCAAAATCGTGTCATCCGGTTCCAGACGGACCTGCCCCACAAAGGGGCTGATGGTTGGCCGCCTGGGGGTAATGGATTGGGTCAGGCGGTTGCGGCGCGGGTGTTGCAGGGCCTGCATGGGGGCAATCTGCCCGGCGCGTACCAGGTCGGCCACTTCGCTGTGGTCAAAACTGACCTGGCTTATCTCGCGTCCGCGCAGCAGGTAGGCGCGGCTGTCGCCGATGTTGGCGATGTGCAGGGTCTCCCCGTCCAGGGCGGCCAGCACAGCCGTGCTGCCCATGCCAGCCAGTTCGGGCTGTTTGTTGGCCTGCAGGCGCATGGCGTTGTGGGCGGCATAAATGCAATCGGCGAGCAATGCGCCATAATCGCCAATCGGTGTTTGCGCCCGCAGGTAGGTTTCGCGGGCTGCCGCGACCACGATGCGGCTGGCGGTTTCGCCGCCCTGGTGGCCGCCCATGCCGTCAGCTACCAGCAGGAGCGGGGCGCGGGCCTCGTCACCCGGCAGAATCAGGATGGCATCCTGGTTGGGCGCGTCCTTGCGCTTCAAGCCCGGGTCGGTTTGCCCATCGAGTTCCCATTCACCAAGACTCATACCCAATCCGCTCAGACCATGTGGGTCTTGTCATCATCCTCAACCGTTTCATCATCGACAACAACTGTGCCGTCATTATCGACAACAATTGTGCCCTCGTCATTCACAACGGTCGATTCGTGTTTCGTTTTGGTTGAGTCGACGCGCTCGAAGTCATCAATGGTTTTCTCGTCTGAAAGCGAGAATTCGTCCAGGGTGGCTTCGTCGGGAATCAGGGTCTGTTCCTTTAATTCCAGGCGCAGGCGCACGCGCTTGCCGAGCCGTATCTCGTCACCGTTGCGCAGTTGGGTGCGGCCCTCGATCTGGGCCTCATTAACAAAAGTGCCGTAAACCGGGCGCTTGCCGTCTTCGCTGGCAATGACCTCGCTCAGGAAAAGGCTCCCGGCCTGTTCCTCGACCAGGGCATGGTAGCGCGAGACCGGGCTATCTTTGGGGAAAATAATATCGTTATCAGCCTTGCGTCCCAGGCGGGTGGATGTTTTTGTCAGTTCAAAGCGCTGGCCTGTCATGGCCGGGTCGTCGCTGTGCAGGACAACCAGCGCGCCATAAGCGTCTACGCTGGCAAAAAAAGCATCCATGGTGCGTTCATCGCCGCTGCTATAAGCCGATTCGCTGACACCCACTCCCTGCACTTTTTCCTGCCACAGGCGCTCGCGCTCACGCTCCTTCTCCTGCCTGCGGCGAAGGATGAAGAAAACCACCCCTGCCCCAACCAGCAGGAAGAACAACCCCAGCCCGCCCAGGATGAACAACAGCGCCATCCCGCCGGTCGGCGGCTCAATCGCCTGGGCCGGGGTTTCGGTCACCTGCGGCACGGCAGTCGGCTGGGCAACTGGCGCGGGGCCTTGCACCCGCACCGCAGTACGCCCCAACTCGAGGTCGCCAACTCCAAAGGCAACCGCCTCGAGGGTGATACTGCCGCTCAAACCATCCGGCACCTGCCAGTCCAACCCGTAGGGCGTTTCACGGTCGACGCCAATGCTGTTCCCGTTGGCATAAAACTCGACCCGCTCAATCGCATCCCCCTGGCCGCTTACATCGACACTTAAAGTCAGTGCGCTTCCCAGGGTTTCGTTGGGCTTGGGAGAAAGAAAGACCAGGTTATAGCCAAAACTGGGCAGGACAAAATCACGCAGTGCGCGCACGGTTTGTCCGCCGATATTGGCCTCCACCACCAGGTTGTGTGGGCCAGGCGCAGCCGTCGAGACGTAGGTGGCCCTGTACTGGGTACGCAACTGCGACAACAAGCCGCCGAAAAGCCCCTGCAGTTTGCCCTCGTCCGAAGCAAACTGGTAGCGCCCGCCGGTTACATCGGCCATGCGTTGCAGCATGGCAGTATCGATGCGGCTTCCCAACCCAACCGTGTAAATCGGCACGCGCGTGCCGCCAGCCCTGGCCAGATTGGTGACATCTTCCTCGCGGTACCTGCTGCAGATGCTGCCGTCCGGTAGCTCGTCAACACCATCGGTCAGGACGATGATGGCCCGCCGCCCGCTGGGGATGGTGGCTGTCAGGGTGACGGCGTCATAAAGGGCATCATACAGGCAGGTACCCGCCCCTGCAGGGGCATCCAGAGATTCCAAAACGCGGCGCGCATCATCGAGATTGTCGGTAAAACCGATTTCAGTTTGAACTTCTGAGTCGAAGCTTATCACCGCCACCTGGTCAGCGCTGCCCAGCCCCGAGACGAATTGCGCGGCGGCGCTGCGGGCGGCCTGCATTTTGCCTCCACGCATGCTGCCGCTGGTGTCCATAACAATCACCAATCGTATCGGGTCACTTTCGGCCAGTTCGAGCGAGGCAATTTCGACCCGTTTGCCGTCCTCCGTGATAACCAGGTCGCCCAACTGCAGGTTGCGCACCGGTTCACCCCCGGTCTGGTAAGCCGAAAAATAGACATCCACATCATAGGCAAACTGCCCGGCCCGCGGACGACCTTCCACGTAATGCACGGCCAGGTCAGGCCCCGATTGCTGGGCATAAGCCAGGCCGGGCAACCCGGCAAGCAAAACCAACATGAGAATGATACTTACGAGAACAGTTTTTGACAATCGCATAACGGCCTCCAGAATTCTTGCAAATTTCCCCCCGGCGCATGGCCAGGTTGTGATATATGTCAATTGACGGATCGTTATCAAATATTATATACTGAAACGGTATCTACACCTGCCAGCAGATGAGGGAATTTCTTTATGGCATCATTGATCGGCCAATCACTCGGTCGCTATCATATTCTTGAGACCATCGGCGAGGGCGGCATGGCGGTTGTATACAAGGCGTTCGATACCCGTCTCGAACGCGAGGTGGCTATTAAAGTCATCCTGCCTTACCGCACCCACGCTGAAAATTTCCTAAAACGCTTCCAGCGCGAGGCGCGCGCCCTGGCTTCGCTCTCGCACCCCAATATTCTGAAGGTTTTCGACTTCGGCGAACATGAAGGCATGCCCTACCTGGTAATGGAATACCTGCCAGGCGGCACACTCAAACAAAAACTGGTCGGCCAGCCCCAATCCTGGGGCGAAAGCGCCCGCTTGCTGGCCCATGTTGCGCACGCCCTTGAAGCGGCCCACCGCCAAGGCATCATCCATCGCGATGTCAAGCCGAGCAATATCCTGCTGACCCGAACCGGGGAACCCCTGCTGGCCGACTTCGGAATTGCCAAACTGGTTGAGAGCGACGAATCGACTGCCGACCTGACTGGCAGCGGGGTCGGAATCGGCACTCCTGAATACATGGCACCCGAACAGGGCCTGGGACAGGTAGACGAACGCTCAGATGTCTATGCCCTGGGCGTAGTTTTTTACGAAATGGTGACCGGCAGCAAGCCTTACTCGGCCACCACCCCCATGGCTGTCCTGCTCAAGAAAAGCACCGAACCACTGCCCAGGCCAAGCCTGCTGGCCCCCGGTCTGCCGCAGGCCGTTGAAAATGTGCTGTTGAAAGCCCTGGCGCGTGTTCCATCAGAGCGTTATACCAGCATGGGCGATTTCGCCCGCGCCCTCGAACAGCTGGCAGGAGGCGCACCGCTTACAGACGAATCCCCCCCCACTGCGCCGGTTGAAAAGACAGTCAGCCGCCAACCCTGGCTAGCCCTGGGTGTCATCGGGGCAGGCCTGCTAACCGTCTGCGCTGCGGGGGTCATTCTTGTGCTGGCCTGGCAGTTCATTTTTAAAAGCCCGCCAGCCAGTGAGGCCCCACCCGCCGGTGCCTTTCCTGCCAGCCAGACTCCCAGGGGGCCTGACACTCCCGCCGCATCAAGAACCCCAACGCCAACTCTTGTCCCGGCCCAGGCCGTAGCTGACACCCACACATCCACTCCCACGCGCAGCCCGACCCCTGCACAGGATATCCGCTGGATTGCGTTCAACTCGCGCCGCGCCGGGAATGCAGACATCTACATCATCAAGAGCGATGGCAGCAGTCTGCGCCAGCTAACAACACGCAGCTCACACGAACTCTACCCATCCTGGTCGCCGGACGGTAAATATATCGTTTACCAGACCAACAACGGTGGCGACCAGGAACTGGAAATCATTAATGTTGAAACCGGTGAAATCCGCGCCCTGACACGCAACGAATGCGATGACTTTGGCCCACACTGGTCGCCAGACGGCGAGTGGATTGTTTTTTATTCCAACTGCGACGGCGAAAGCGGCAGTCGTGAAATTTACAAAATCCGCGCCAATGGCAATGAACGCCAGCAATTAACCTTCACCAGCAGCCAAAACAACTGGTTCCCGTCCTGGTCTCCGGATGGCAAAAAAATCACATTCTCATCCAACCGCGCTGGAAGCAAGTATTCCATTTATGTCATGAATGCCGATGGCAGCAATGTCCAGCAGTTGGCACCCGGTTGCGTCTCCTATTTTTCGCCAGATGGCAGCCAAATCTTATTCGGTGTGTACTGCAACGACACCGACGAACTACGCCTGATGAATGCCGACGGCTCGAACCAGCGCGCCATTACCAGCGGTTATGAGTGTAAAAACGCCACCTGGTCGCGCGACGGCAGGCGGATTGCCTTCCAGGAAAGCTCGGCGGGAAAAGACGGGCCATTTTCCATCTGGATTATGTCATTGGACGCGCCCGACCCTTCCAACTGGTTTCGCCTGACTGATAACAGCATCAACGGCAGTTCGCCTGCCTGGCAGCCCTAAAGGATATCAAGATGATAAAAATCGATTCATTTTCCAGAACCAATGTAGGTAAAAAACGCACCAACAATGAAGATGCGGTGAAATACTACGAGCCAACCGACACCCGCGAACTGCGCGACAGTGGATGCCTGTACGTAGTCGCTGACGGCCTAGGCGGACACGAACGCGGTGAGGTGGCAAGTAATTATGCCGTCGACACCCTGGTAGAAGATTATTTCACCTACACCCAGTTAGCCCCTGAACAGCGGCTACGGGAAATCATTGAGAAAATCAATCTGGGATTGATTGACTATTCATCCCAAAACCTGCAATCGGGCGAAAAATCTGCCACGACCATCGTGGCCGCGGTTGTGCGCCAGGGAAAACTGCTGTTCGCAAACGTGGGAGACAGCCGCGCCTATTTAATTCGCGATAACCAGGTGCAACAACTGACCATCGACCACAGTTACGTCGGGGAAATGGTGCGCTCCGGCGTTATCACCGAGGCTGAAGCGCGCGCATCGAAATACAAGAACCGCCTGACGCGCAGCCTGGGCAGCAACCAAAAAATGGAAGTGGAGCAATACGAACCGATTCCACTTAAGGCTGGCGACATCATCCTGCTGTGCAGTGATGGCCTGACCCAGTACGCCAGCAACGAAGACCTGCAGGCTGCTGCCTATGGCAGCGCCGAGCAAATTGGCAACCGCCTGATTGACTTCGCCAACGCCCACGGTGGGACGGACAACATCACAGTTTCGGTGATACGCTATGGCAAAAAGCGCTCCTGGCCCAAAGCAATAAAAATAATCTCCCTGGGCCTGCTGGCTTCGATTCTCCTGGCCGGATTTGCCGCCCTGGCCTGGTACGGACTGACCACAAACGGAATCTCCCTGCCCTGGTCGACCGCCACGCCGACGCCAACACTGACATCCACCCCCAGCCCAACCGCAACCGCCACACCCACCCTTGCGCCAACGGCCACCCCCATCCCAACCGAGACCCCGTCTGTCACGCCTGAACCAACCGAACCTGCGCCTGAAGACCTTGTCGATTGTGAGTATGTCGTCCAGGCTGGCAACTTTGCCAATCAAATCGCTAATAAATTCAGTGTCGATTTATCGCAAATATACCGGCTGGATGGTTCGCAAACCAATATGAACCTTATCAATCCAGGTGAAACGCTCATCATCAAAGGTGTTCCCGCCCAGGCCTGCCTGGATGGCGACGGCCAGCCGCAACAAACCACACCAGAAAACAACACACAGGAGGGCACCACCCCATGACCAATCTCATCGGACAATCCATCGGACGCTACCACATTCTCGAACAATTGGGTGAGGGTGGCATGGCAACGGTTTACAAGGCCTTCGACACCCGCCTCGAGCGGGATGTGGCCATCAAGGTCATTCGGCGCAGCGCTTTTCCTCCTGAACAACTTGAGCGTATCCTGAAACGCTTCGAGCGCGAGGCGAAAGCCCTGGCCAGGCTTTCGCACCCCAACATCTTAAAGGTGCTCGATTACGGCGAACACGAAGGTTCGCCTTACCTGGTGCTTGAATACCTGCCCGGCGGCACGCTCAAACAGCGCATGGGACAACCGACAGGTTGGCAGGATGCCCTGACCCTGATGCTGCCGGTTGTCGACGCCCTGGCCTATGCCCACGAACACAAAATCATCCACCGCGACATCAAGCCCTCCAACATCTTGCTAACCGAGAAAGGCCAGCCCATGCTGACCGATTTCGGGATTGCCAAAATCCTTGACCTGGAAGACGGCCAAACCCTGACCGGCACCGGGGTGGGCATTGGCACCCCCGAATACATGGCCCCAGAACAGGGCATGGGCAAGGAAATTGACGCCCGCGCCGATGTCTATTCGCTCGGGATTGTGCTCTACGAATTGCTGACCGGACGCAAGCCCTACACCGCCGACACGCCTATGGCGGTGGTCTTTAAGCACATCACCGACCCGCTGCCGCGCCCGACTCAGTTTACACCCGGCTTGCCGGAGGAAATCGAAAAAGTTCTTCTCAAAGCCCTGGCCAAGCAGCCCGAAGACCGGTACCCGGATATGGAAACGTTGGCCCCTGCCATGCGCGCCCTGCTCAATACGGGTGCAGCCCTGACACAAGTGTCTCAACCTACCCCATCCGAAACCACAACTCGGAGCGACCTTTACCAGGCAAACCTGGATGACGCTCCCACTCGCGATGAAACTCCCCTGCTGACGCCCAAGCCCCGGCCACCGGCCCCACTGCCAAGACCCATCATACCCCGTCCGTGGTGGCAGAACCGCTGGCTGTGGGCCGGAACAGGATTGCTAACGCTAGTAGCAATTTTTGGGATATTTTCCAATCCGCCACTAACTAATACAGCCAACCCGCCACCAACCAATACAGCCAACCCGCCACCAACCAATACAGCTACTCCGGCAACAAGCCAGATGCCGCAGGATACCCCTACTACGATTACCCAGCCAGATGAAAAAATCCAAGTTCGCTGGTTCGTTGGTTTGGGTGCTGGCTCCGATGAAGACACCTTCGCTGGCCAGCAAGCGGTTGTCGATGAATTCAACGCTTCCCAGGACAGAATCGAACTGGTGCTCGAAATCGTTGACAACTATGCCGCTTACGACACTCTGGCAACCCGGATTGCTACCGGCAACGCCCCTGACATCGTCGGCCCCGTCGGCATTCGTGGCCGCGACAGCTTCAAGGGTGCCTGGCTCGACCTGCAGCCCTTCATCAAAAAAACCGACTACGACCTGAGCGATTTCAGCCCTGCCATGGTTGAGCTCTACCAGGTGAAAGAAGAAGGTCAGTTGGGCATCCCATTCGCCATCTTCCCATCCTTCATCATCTTCAACAAAGACCTTTTCAACAAAGCAGGCTTACCTTATCCGCCTGCTAAATACGGCCAGCCTTATGTTGATGAGAACGGTGTTTCCAAAGAATGGAACATGGACACCCTGCGCGAAGTCGCCATAAAACTAACTCTTGATGCCAATGGCAGAAATGCCGCTAGTTCAAACTTCAATTCTTCTCGAATTGTTCAATTTGGTTTCATGAACCAGTGGACCGACGCGCGCGGTATCGGCACCTTCTTTGGTGCCGGCTCGCTGGTGGACGACAACGGCAACGCTCAGATTCCCGCTAACTGGCAGGCTGCCTGGGAATGGACATATAAGGGCTGGTGGGAAGATTATTTCATCCCGAACGCCCCCTACGAGGGCGCTGACTTCCTGCAAGGCCCCGCTGGCCCCTTCTCGTCCGGCAACCTGGCCATTGTGCATCTGCACCTGTGGTATGTGGCTCCCTGGGCGCTTGGCGATGTTGATTGGGAATGGGATCTGGCCGCGACTCCTTCGTACAATGGCGTTGTGACATCCAAGATGCACGCTGACACCTTCGGCATCCTCAAGGGAAGCAAGAACCCCGATGCGGCTTTTGAAGTCCTGACCTACCTTCTCGGTGCCGAAACCTCTTCAAAATTGTTGAACGTCTATGGTGGCATCATGCCTGCCCGCCTATCCCTACAGGATCGCTACTTCGATACCTACGGTAAGAGCAACTTTCCCGGCAAAAATGTCAACTGGGGCGTAGTCGTAGCCAGCATAACATACGCCGACAACCCAAATCATGAGGCTTATATTCCTAATTTGCAAAAAACCACAGACCGATATAACGAATACTGGAATTTTCTTGCCAATACCCCTGGCGCCAACTTCAAAGCTGAAACAAACAAACTATTAGTTGACTTACAAAAAATCTTCGATGCAGCCAAGTAAGCATAAGTGACTGTCGTGTCACTACCCAATATAGTGCCTATTCTATACTAATTCGCCTGCAGGGTTTGGGAGAAAACCCCATGACCAACCTCATCGGACAATCCATCGGACGCTACCACATCCTCGAACAACTGGGCGAGGGCGGCATGGCGATTGTGTACAAAGCCTACGACACCCGTCTGGAGCGGGACGTGGCGGTCAAAGTGATTCGCACTGAACGACTGACCATCGAAACGATGACCAAGACCCTGAAACGCTTTGAGCGCGAAGCCAAGTCCCTGGCCAAGCTAACACATCCAAACATCGTCCCCATCACTGATTATGGGGAACACGATGGCAAGCCCTACCTGGTCATGCCATACTTGCCCGGGGGAACCCTGAAGCAACAATTAGGCGGCAAGCAGATACCCTGGCAGGATGCCATCCGCCTTTTGCTCCCGGTTGGGCGCGCGCTTCATTATGCCCACCAGCAGGGTATTGTCCACCGTGACGTAAAGCCAGCCAACATCCTGATTACCCAATCCGGCGAACCCATGCTGACGGATTTCGGGATTGCCAAAATTCTCCTGGATACCGAAGATACGTTTGAACTTACCGGCACCGGCATGGGCATTGGTACGCCTGAATACATGTCCCCGGAGCAATTTCAAGGCAAAAACGTGGATGCCCGCACGGATGTGTACGCACTCGGTGTAGTACTATACGAGATGGTGACAGGCCGCAAACCCTACCAGGCCGATACCCCGGCTGCAGTGCTCATCAAGCAAGCCACAGACCCGCTTCCCAGGCCCAAAAGCTTTGCCAGCAGCCTGCCCGATTCAGTTGAACGGGTATTGCTCAAAGCATTATCAAAGCAAGCCGATGACCGTTATCAGGACATGCATCAGTTTGCGCAGGCCCTTGAAAGTATCACCAGTCAAGCATCCCCAGACGATAAATTGGGACATGCGGATTCAAGGCCAAAAACTGGTCATCGATGGCAACGTTGGTTGTGGGTTGGCATTCCAATACTTCTTTTGGGTGTAGGGTTGTGGATTGGCAGAGATGTTTTACTCCAGAATTCGGGTAATTTATCAGATGCAAGCAGCGTGCAGCCAACCGAAGCAGCACCATTTCTTGTTGTAGAGAATCTGCTCGAATCTACGTTGACAAACCCTACTCGAGCACCAATCGAAGCTGAGACATCCCGCCCGACAGCCAATACCGCCACCCCGGACTCAAAAGCCTTTGCAACCCTAAACAGTGAATCGACTCTGACTCGCGAAAAAGACGGTATGGTAATGATCTATGTGCCCGCCGGAACTTTCCAGATGGGCAGTGAACTTGGAGATGATGACGAAAAACCTGTTCACGAGGTGTTCCTAGATGCTTTCTGGATAGACCAGACCGAAGTAACCAATACAATGTACGCATTGTGTGTAAAGTCTGGTTCTTGCCTGGGTCCCAGCAATACAAGAAATTTTCGAAACAATCTACTTGTCAACCATCCAGTAGTCTATGTCACTTGGTCGCATGCCAGCAACTACTGTACTTGGGTGGGTGGGCGTTTGCCAACGGAAGCAGAATGGGAAAAGGCTGCCCGTGGCACAGATGGACGTACCTATCCATGGGGAAATGAAATTCCAAATTGCTCACTATCCAGTTATAGAGGTTGTGCAACTACTACAAAGCCAGTCGCTAGTCATCCTTCTGGTTCTAGTCCATACGGCGCATTGGATATGGCGGGTAATGTCTGGGAGTGGGTTTTTGATTGGTATCTTGCGGATTATTACTTTTTTTCACCCCCTACTAACCCTAGCGGGCCATCCTACGGCCAAAACAAAGTTTTGCGAGGTGGATCATGGGCAGATGACGACATCAATGTTTTTAACAGTATCCGCTCATCTTTTCGTTGTGGTAGATGCGCGCCTGGCTCCGGTTCCTATCATGATGTAGGGTTTCGTTGCGCCAGATCAGGGGAGCCAAACAAGTCAATTAACTGTGAATATAGTATCCGACCCGGCGAAAATATTTCCCAAATCGCCATGAAATTTAATACCAATTTATCCCAAATCTATCGTCTTGATAGTTCACAAACCGATTTTGACAGAATTAGCGTGAGCGAAATACTCGTCATCAAAGATATCAGCCCGCAGACCTGCCTGGATGGCGGCGGTCAGCCACAGCAACCTGACCCTGAAAACGATGCTGCGGAGGACTAAATACATGACCAACTTCATCGGACAATCCATCGGACGCTATCACATTCTCGAACAGCTCGGCGAGGGCGGCATGGCGATTGTATACAAAGCCTACGACACCCGCCTGGAACGGGACGTGGCGGTCAAAGTGATTCGCACTGAACGACTGACCATCGAAACGATGGCCAAGACCCTGAAACGCTTTGAGCGCGAAGCCAAGGCCCTGGCCAAGTTAACCCATCCAAACATCGTGCCCATCACTGATTATGGGGAACACGATGGCAAGCCCTACCTGGTCATGCCACACCTACCCGGGGGCACCCTTAAGCAACAATTGGGCGGCAAGCAGATGCCCTGGCAGGATGCCATCCGTCTTTTGCTCCCGGTTGGGCGCGCGCTTCATTATGCTCACCAGCAGGGTATTGTCCACCGCGATGTAAAGCCAGCCAACATCCTGATTACCCAATCCGGCGAACCCATGCTGACGGATTTCGGGATTGCCAAAATTCTCCTGGATACAGAGGATACGTTTGAACTGACTGGTACCGGCATGGGCATTGGTACGCCGGAATACATGTCTCCCGAACAATTTCAAGGCGCAAACGTGGATGCCCGCACAGATGTCTACGCGCTCGGCGTGGTGTTATATGAGATGGTCACTGGCCGCAAACCCTACCAGGCTGATACTCCCGCCGCGGTACTCATCAAGCAAGCCACAGACCCGCTTCCCAGGCCCAAAAGCTTCACCAGCAACCTGCCTGATGCGGTCGAGCGGATACTGCTCAAGGCATTGTCCAAGCAAGCCGGGGATCGTTACCAGGATATGCATCAGTTTTCGCAGGCTCTGGAAGGTGCAACCAGTCAACTGTCCCCGGACGACAGGTTGGGAGATGCGGATTCAAAACCAAAAACTGGCCATCGATGGCAACGTTGGTTGTGGGTTGGCATTCCAATACTTCTTTTGGGTGTAGGGTTGTGGGTTGGCAAAGATGTTTTTATTCCGGATGCGGGTGAGCAGGATATCTTAGATTCAAGGGTGGCGCAGCAAGCCGAAGTAGCACCGCCCCTTATTCCAGAGAACACTCCGGTGCAATCTGAATCCCCAACAGCCTTTTTGTCGAATCCAACATCGCCTGCTGTAAACGAATTACCAACACCGACAAAAGAGCTGGTCAACGGAACAGAAAATATCCTTTTTGAGGACGATTTTATAAACGAATCTTTTCAAGATTCATTTGATAAGAGTCTCTGGTATTTAAATGGCGAAATTGATCCATCAGGGATGCACTTCAAGCAAGACAATGGCATACTGGTGGGCACCTTAAATCCTATCGATAATCTTGATTTTGAAATGCACAGCAGGGAAAAGTGGAACATCAATAATATTCAATACGCCGAATGGAAAATCAAAATCGAAAATAATGTTCGTGGAGAATGGGCGAACCTAGCTGTAGGTTTTGAAACAAATTTTGGGGATCGCTTTATTTGTGATATTAGAGTTCATAGTAGTTCGCCGGAAATTTCCTGCACCTTTTGGAATCCCCGAAGTAATAAGCCTATTCGAAATGTGTATATTCCTGATGGGAATATCAAAAAAGATGATTGGATAACTGTTCGTATGGAATATGTGGATGAACCGATTGGCTTTGATCTATATATTAATGAACAAATGATAAGGCACGTTCCAATCCCAAAAGAGGATTGGGAAAACCAGCAAATTCATATCAAACACAGCCTTGGAGCAACAAAAACAAAGGACCCTGTCATTGGGTATATTGATTATGTGATTGTGACTGGCTGGGAAACACCATGACCAACTTCATCGGACAATCCATCGGACGCTACCACATCCTCGAGCAACTCGGCGAGGGCGGTATGGCGAGCGTGTACAAGGCCTTCGACACACGGTTAGAGCGGGATGTGGCCATCAAAGTCATTCGCATGGATGCATTTCCTGCCCAGCAACATGAACGAGTGATTAAACGCTTTGAGCGCGAAGCCAAGGCTCTGGCGCATCTATCACATCCCAACATTCTCAAAGTGCTCGATTACGGCGAATATGATGGTGTACCTTATCTCGTGCTCGAATACTTGCCGGGAGGAACACTGAAACAAAAGCTGGGACAGCCACTCCCGTGGCAAGAAGCGCTTTCTTTGGTCCTGCCCATTGCAAATGCACTGTATTATGCACACGAAAACGGAATTATTCACCGTGACATCAAGCCCTCTAATATTTTATTAGACAGGAAAAACCAACTACATCTTACTGACTTTGGAATTGCTAAAATTCTAGGCCTTAAAGAAGGTCAAACCCTGACTGGTGCTGGCGTAGGGGTTGGCACTCCCGAATACATGGCTCCAGAACAGGGCTTGGGCAAACAAGTTGACGCCCGAGCAGATATGTATTCTTTAGGGGTGGTACTTTACGAACTGATAACCGGACGTAAACCTTATACTGCCGAAACCCCCATGGCAGTCGTTCTCAAGCATGTTACTGATCCGCTGCCGCGCCCAATAAAGTTTGTCCCTGGCTTACCAAATGATGTTGAAAAACTGCTCTTAAAAGCCTTGGCCAAACAACCTGAAGACCGTTATCCTGATATGAAGACGCTCGCTGCTGCCATGCAAACCTTGAGTGATAAAGAAGTACCATCCGCACCATCACCCCACACGCAGCACAAAGAAAGCAGATCAGGCACATCTTTTTCTGATAGCCCAACAACAGATATTGTTGACGAAAGCGGAAAACCACAACACAAAAAACAATCGCCGATATTAAAAAACAAGTTGGCACGGCTCTTGCTTGGAGGAATCACGGGAATTGCGCTACTCGTCCTAGTTTTCTTTCTTGGGTTTTCGAATTGGACATGGATTGTCCCCACTGGAGAAGGTTTTTTCACAAAAGCACCAACTATTTTTACCCAATCATCAGAAATCACAACAACAATCCCCCAAATACCGAGAAAAACTCAATCATCAACACCTATTTCCCCAACCCTAACCCCGACTCCAACTCCTGGAATATTTGGAGGAGCGCTTAGCATAGATGACCAAGGGTATGGAGTCATTGGCTATACATCCGACTTGGACTTAAGAAAAGCCATAACAATTGAAGCGTGGGTGATAGTCGCCAAGTATTCATTTGATTGTAAAACAGGATGGACTGGCGCATGTGGATATATTCCGGTTATATCCCAGGCCCATCAGAGGAGTTCTGCCGGGATTTTTACGCTTGCTGTAGGAAAAGATGGTTTGCTGTTTGCCTTTGAAGGCGCTGATTCCAGGTTTATGGCACTCACAGAAATGCCATTAAATCAATGGGTTCATATTGGCCTGGTACACACTTATGGCAATAGTTCAAGAACACGGTTTTATCTCAATGGCGAAGCAATAACGAATACAAAATGGGTTGATGATTTTGGCAAAGCAATCACAGGAAATGATTTGCCACGGGAAACCATAGAATCTCCATTTTGGATTGGAAAATACAACATCAATCAAATTCCAGAAAACGCTGTCTTTAGCATTGACGAAATTAGAATCTGGAACGTGGCCAGAACTCAAGATGAAATAATAAACACCATGCAAACACCACTCACATCAATCCCGCCCGGATTGGTAGCTTACTGGAGCTTCGACAATCTGACAGAAAGTAAAATTGTTCCTGATATGCTTGGTAATGGGCACGATATCAAACTTGTCGGAAGCGCGAAAATCATTATTCGATAACGCAGAAACACACAGGAAAGACTATGAGCAACCTGACCGGACAATCCATCGGACGCTACCACATCCTCGAACAATTGGGCGAGGGCGGTATGGCGACTGTCTACAAAGCCTTCGACACCCGCCTTGAGCGGGACGTGGCGGTCAAAGTGATTCGCACTGAAAGGCTGACCATCGAAACGATGGGCAAGACCCTGAAGCGCTTTGAGCGGGAAGCCAAGGCATTGGCCAAGTTAACTCACCCCAATATTGTGTCTATTGCTGATTATGGTGAACACGATGGCAAACCGTACCTGGTCATGCCGCATTTGCCCGGGGGAACCCTGAAGCAACTATTAAGCGGCAAACAGATGCACTGGCAAGATGCCATCCGCCTTTTGCTTCCGATTGCACGTGCGCTTCATTATGCTCATCAACAGAGCATTATCCACCGAGATGTAAAGCCATCCAACATTCTCATTACACAATCCGGCGACCCCATGTTGACAGACTTTGGGATTGCCAAAATTCTTCTTGATACCGAAGATACGTTTGACCTGACCGGCACTGGCATAGGTATTGGCACACCAGAATATATGTCCCCTGAACAGTTTCAGGGTAAAAATGTGGATGCCCGCACAGACATTTATGCACTTGGAGTGGTACTATATGAGATGGTCACTGGCCGCAAACCCTATCAGGCCGATACTCCTGCTGCGGTGCTCATCAAGCAAGCCACAGACCCGCTTCCTAATCCCAAAAACTTTGTTGCCAATCTACCCGACATGGTCGAACGGGTGTTAATCAAAACCTTATCAAAACAAGCGGGAGACCGCTATCAAGACATGCACCAGTTTGCCCAAGCCTTGGAAAGCCTCAACACCCAAGATGCACCGAATGAAGTGAAAAAGATTACATCCAGGCCAGCAAGCAGCAAATCCTGGCAAAGTTTGTTATGGGTCGGAATACTAATAATCTTCTTGAGCATAGGCCTGTTGGCAATCAGGGGTTTTGTTATTCTGGATCCAAATGAGATAAAACCGGCAGAAGGAAAAGATGCACATTCGAAACAGGCTGAAGCAACCTTTATGGTTGCTCAAACATCCACTCAACCATATACCCCGACATATAATGTGTCAACTTTGGGGGTAAAACCAACTCCAACAAAGTTTTTATCGAAACCTTTACCAGCTTCCACAAACACACCAATAAAGATTTCTTCAACAAAAACCCCGACTACCACTTTTACACCAACATACGAGATACTACCTCCCATAAGAAAAGTAATAAAGAATGAGGAGTTTAATACCATCCCGTCTGCTCTTGAAGTATACGGAAATTACAAATTGACTAATGGTATCATCTCGCTAGAATCACCTATTACTAGCGAAAACATCTGGGGGGACGATGACGCAAAAATGGTTACATCATTCCCTATACAAATCGGCAATGGTTATTTGCTTTTATTTAGAGCATATCCAGGTTCTTACTTTTTGATTACGATGGAGTATGGAGGGTTCAATAGCGAACATTACCGCGCTCTTTGGTTTGTGAATGGGGATAACTTGCTGGTTTGGAGTGGGAGAAATAATAACATCAAGCGGCCCATAAATTTCCAATTTAAATCTCTTACATGGTATTACTTTATGATGCGGCGTTACTCAGAAGGAATAGAGGGGATCATTTGGGAAAAAGATAAACCAGAAGAAACTCAATTTTTTAATATTGTTACAGGAACCGGATGGGCTCAAAACAACCTTATTTTTATGATTAATGTACCACAAGGGGTCGTCGAAATTGACAAATTCCAAGAATTAGAATTTATTACCGACATCAACACTCCTTTCAACAAATAACTTGCAAGAAACGGTGAAACACCATGACCAACCTCACTGGACAATCCATCAGACGCTACCACATCCTCGAGCCGCTCGGCGAGGGCGGAATGGCGACTGTTTACAAAGCCTTCGACACCCGCCTGGAGACGGATGTGGCGGTCAAGTTCATTCGCACAGAAGCATTGCCCCAAAATGCTATCGAACGGGCTTTGAAACGCTTCGAGCGCGAGGCCAAATCCCTGGCCAGGCTGACCCACCCCAATATCGTCAAAGTGACCGATTATGGCGAGTATCAAGGCAAGCCTTACCTGGTGATGGAATACCTGCCCGGCGGCACGCTCAAACAACGTTTGCAGGCCAGCGCCCAGGAACCTGGCTCGCCGGGCAGGCTGGGTTGGCGGGATGCAATCAACCTGTTGCTGCCCATTGTCCGCGCTCTCGATTATGCCCACCGCCAGGGAATGATTCATCGGGATGTCAAACCTGCCAATATCCTGATTACCGCCGACGGCGAGCCCATGCTGACGGACTTTGGGGTCGCCAAAATCCTCGACCTGGAGGACGGCCAGACCCTGACCGGCACCGGCGTGGGCATTGGCACACCCGAATACATGGCCCCGGAGCAGTGGACCAACCAAACCGTTCCACAGAGCGATATTTACGGTCTTGGGGTTGTCCTGTACGAAATGGTGACCGGACGCAAACCGTATGAAGCCGATACCCCGGCAGGCATTTTGATTAAACAATCCAGCCAGCCGCTGCCATTGCCGCGCAAATATGCGCCCGGCTTGCCCGAAGGCCTGGAACGCTTGCTGCTCAAAATGCTCGCACCCGCCGCTGAAAACCGCTACCCGGATATGGGCGCGTTGGCAACCGCCATGAAAGCCCTTTTGACGGAACCCGACGAGATCGGAAG
>Ga0208244_101032_pt1 | contig 18402 bp, 16 predicted proteins | sample SubbioCR12Aug_5A_FD_184828 | JGI IMG/M metagenome (GOLD analysis project Ga0208244, IMG submission 184828) | Serpentinite rock and fluid subsurface biosphere microbial communities from McLaughlin Reserve, California, USA - CR12Aug_5A (SPAdes) | ecosystem: Environmental > Terrestrial > Deep... | reverse complement strand
TTCGTTGAAGCAGCCGGGTGCGGATCAGAACAGGAAGTGGCCGATTATTACTGCCGCATCGGGGCGTTGATTGGGATCATTTACCTGCTGAACGGAAACGACTGCCACTTCGAAAACCTCATTGCATCGGGCGCCTACCCAACGCTCATCGATCTTGAGTCGGTTATGCATCATGATGCCAGGCCTTTTGCAGATGAACTAGGCGACAACGCCATGTTTTTTGCAAGGAACCAACTTGGAAACTCTGTTTTCCGAACAGGCTTTCTGCCGTCCTGGAAAGAGGGAAAAGACGGCTTTTTGTATGATATGAGTGGAATTGGCGGATACGGGAATGGCGTTTCACCTTACCTCCTTTCAAAATGGCACCACATCAACACCGACCAAATGAAGCTCTCTTTTACACCTGGCAGATATCAGGACCTGAACAACCTCCCAGTTCTTAATGGACAGCAACAAAAGCCAGTGCCATACACAGAACAGATTGTTGCTGGTTTTACAGCATTTTACAAGCTGGTAATCCTGCATAGCAATGAAGTCCCAATCCATTTATTTGCAGGTAAAGAGTTGAGGTTCATTTTCCGTTCGACGCAGATTTATGCGATGGTCATAAAAAAGTTAATGAATCCGAAATACATGCGCACGGGCATCAAACGAAGCATTGGGATCGAACTGTTAACACGTGCTTTCCTGCATAATCAGCCGCCCAATCCATACTGGTCAGTGAGTAAATCCGAGCTAAGGCAGATGGAAGAGACGGATATCCCTATTTTTTGGGCTGATTCCGACAAAGCCGACCTGAAAGATAATGCAGGGATTATTAGTGTTGGTCATATGCGCAATGTTGTTTATGATGAGGTGAAATCTCAAATAAATAAAATGGATGAAAAAGATCTTGCCAAACAGGTAAAATTCATCCGGGCGTCACTCTTTTTCAAGGAAGCCGGACACGATTCTGTTAAAGACACTGAAGAAACACATGTCTGGAAGCTTGAAGAAATTTCAGCATTAGATAAAGATAAATTGATCGAGTCCGCTGTGAAAATAGCCCGGATTCTGCAGTCGGAAGCAATCTTTTCCACTGACGGTAGCTGTAGTTGGATGTCGGCAGGGATCATTGGAACAAATCGGTTTCGCATTCAGCCGATGTCGAAGTTTCTTTACGACGGGATGCCGGGCATGCTGCTGTTTTTGTCGGCACTTTATGCAGTTACAGCCGATCCTGAAATTAAACGCCTTAATGAGGCTGCCTTAAAGTCTCTCCGTCAGGTGATTGACAACATGCATCAATATCACGTTTATGCCAGTACGAGCCCTCTTGGGATTGCTTCAGGGATTTCATCTGTTATCTATGCCTTGCTTAAAATTTCTGCTTTTCTGGACGATCCTTCTTTTATTCAAGATGCGGAGAAAGTAAGTGACTTGGTTACCCCTTCGATGATCCAAAAAGACCGTTATTTTGATATCATTTCAGGCAGTGCCGGATGCATTCTTGGGATGTTGGCACTGTACAAACATTCCGGTCATGCTGAATCACTTGAGAAAGCCATCTTATGCGGTGAACACCTGCTGAAAAATGTCACAAAGAACAACGACGGAAGCTGTGGTTGGACAACAGCAGGAAAAAACATGCTGGCAGGTTTTTCACACGGACAGGCGGGCATTGCCTACGCGCTGCTGAAATTGTATGAAGTTACAGGAAACGCCCGTTATCGCGATGCCGCTGAGCAGTCCATCAGGTATGAAAACACGCTGTATTCCCCCGAACACAATAACTGGGAAGATATCAGAGGGATTGAAGAGCAGAAAGATCATGTTCCCAGCTTTATGTCAGCCTGGTGTCATGGAGCACCGGGAATAGGACTGGCAAGGCTGGCGTCAATGCACTTGTCGAATGAACCTTCTGTTGAAAAAGATATTCAGAATGCCATCGAAGAAACACGCAGGGCAGTCAATTCCATGACAAGCAGAGACCATATTTGCTGCGGCAACCTGGGATTGGCGGATATCCTCTTATACTTCGCGCAAAAAACCGGAGATAAATATCTGGTTGCGGAGTCGGCTGAACTGACTGCAAAGGTTATTCTGGCCGCTGAAAAACGCGGTCATTATAACATCCTGCTTGGATCTGGCGAAAATCTTGCCAATACCGGATTATTCCAGGGTTTGACGGGTATTGGCTATTCACTGCTCCGACAGGCTTTCCCTGATAAATTTCCCTGCATCCTGATTTTTGATTAGTTGAAGTGGGCAAAGAGGGTTTTGTCGTTCGGCGTATTTCAGATTGTTCGGGTTGTTCGGGGGTTTTTTATTTGAGGATTTGATCCGTCGCGGCGGATGAGGAATTGATCCGCCAGGGTGGACAAGGCTGGCGCGGATTCCAAACTTTCTCCAAAACCAAGATAATCAAGTTGCTAACATTGCTGTTAGATAGAATTTGCAATCCGTGCCCCAACTTAGTTAGTTTATAAAGGCACAAATCATAAATCCACGCCAGCCTTAAAGGCGGTTAGATAGAATTTGCAATCCGTGCCTCCTCACAAATATCTCTTTCTAGTTCTGCATTTTGTAAATCCTCGTGCAACTATTGAATCTCATCACTTTGCTTGCTCTTTCTTTTGAACTTAACTGTTTAAATTTAGCAGCAGTCCTTTTTTATGTCGCCTGATAATTCTTTATTGAATGGTAATGTAAATTTAAATATGCTCTCCTGCCCAAGCTTACTCTCTGCCCAAATTTTTCCACCGTGTTTCTCTACAAATTTTTTGCAAAGTAATAAACCTAAACCTGTTCCTTTTTCGTTGGCAGTTCCTTTTAATGAATTTATTTGCGTATTATCAAATAACTTGGATAATATTTCAGGTGATATTCCTATCCCATTATCGAAAACTGAAATTGTAATCTATGAATTATTTTGTTCTGAATATATATTGATATAACCACCGTTACTTGTGAATTTTATTGCATTCGAAATCAAATTGCGCAGAATGCAGTTTAACATATTAGCATCTGCAAAAACCATAATTTCTTCCGGCATAGCATTATCAATTGATATATTTTTGTTCTCGGCGTTTGGTTTTAACATTTCTACCACTTTATCACAACAAAACTTCAAGTTGTGTTCTTTTGGTTCAAATGGCAATTTGCCTGATTGCGAAAGTGCCCATGCGAGAATGTCTTCCAATAATTTATATGTAAAAATTGCGGAATTGTTAACAATTTTTAATTGCCTTTCAGTTTCTTCAATATCATTTGTGTGAAGGTCGCTTAGTAAGATATCCAGAAAACCAAGTATCGAATTAAATGGAGATTTTAAATCATGTCCCAGGATTGAAATAAAATAATCTTTATCTGCATTTAGCTTTTGAAGTTCTGCATTTTTATTTTTTATTTCTTCTTCGGCTTGCTTACGAGAACTTATATCTTCTAAAGTACCTGTCCAAATAATATCCTGATTTTCAAGTATGCGAGGTATTGATTTAAAATAAATCCAAATTATGCTGTCATTAACCATGAAGCGACCTTCCCAAAAAAAAGGAGTAAGGTTCAAATTAGATTCAATATTTAGTCTGGCAAAATCAGCCCTATCTTCATAAAATATCAAATCATGAATAATACTAGGATTCTTTTCAAGAACAACCCTGTCCAAATGGAGTATCTCAAAGAAACGGTCATTTGCAAACTCAACTACATAAGGAGTCTCTGTGGAACCTAACCATCTTTCTGCATCTAATGCTAAATCATGAAATACCCGTGAACGATACATGCCTGAAGGCAAAGAATTTGCCAAATCAGTGTATAGGTCGTTACCCAGATTCAAAGCCTCTACAACTTTGTTCTGATTTTTTTTGGCATTTCTTAGCTTTTGTATTTCGTTTTCACATTGTTTAAAATCATACAAAAGTTGTTTTTGCGTTTTTTTCTGATTAGTCATTTTCAATACTTTAAGTGCAATTCAATCTTATTATTATGTATGTTGCAGTTCGAAGAAATCATATTTACTTATATTAATAAAAACGAACAACGACTCATGCTTACTGCCAATAATTGCATCCTTAACATTACGCAGTAATTCCGGAATTAGGTTCAACTTAGAAATTTCTAAACAACTAATATCAAGCAGTTTATAAAACAAACTCAAAATAATGTATGAGATTGTGTTTGCAGTTGTGATGCTGGTTGCCGGCATAGTCTTGTTTTTTTAGCATAAATTTATTCAAAGGTAAAAATGATTTTTATTCACCCAACAAACCGATTTGACTTTTTAGTTGTCAAACATTTAATGAACCAAAATTACACGTATGGGGGTTCATCCAAGCGCAAGCTCATGCAGAGTCGTCCCGACCAGATGAGCTTCTGAATATTACCTGCAATAATTCTTGCCATTGAAATGTCTGATTTTAACGTTTTCACAAATGGACACAGTTTTCACTATCAAGCCGGTACAAATGGATGTTACGGTACATATTGCAGGTCAAATTCATTAACCCAATGATGGCTGTTATCCGTTTGATGTCGATATTATTGGGGTCCATTTCAATCATGCTTTTTCCATAAACCCAAAAATGTGCTCCACCCGTGACCGGGTGCGTGATTTTTCGGCGTTTTGGTATTTTTGTTCCTGTGTCAAGGGTTTGTTGCGGTAACCTTTCTCACATATCTTGTTGATCATTTGTTTGCTTTCAATAATTTTTTCTTGGGGCTCGCCGGTGTATTTACTGCCGGCAAAGAATGACTCCCCCTTGTCATTTTCATCAATTAGCCCATCGATGGCTTGCAGCGAGTACCGAAACATCTGTGACCATGGATTTGGTAATCAATTTGCTCTTAGCATTGGCCTTGACGTGTTTTTTGTACCCAAAATAGTTGGCCTTGTTTTTCTGGCCAGGTTTATATATTAAGCGAAAACATCAATATCATACCAATAGGTTGAATACCTTGACCAATAATATCCTTTATTTTCGCGAGTAACTTTCCAAAAAATATAATTTGCTTGCAATAGGTCTCCGTTTGCATTTAGCTGTCGTGAGATTCCCATTTTATCGTAAGTATTGCACACGAGAGGAATCATATCATTTATCTTTTCCATATCCGGTTTACCAACCTGTAAGTACGCAAGTCCCATGATAAACGTGGCATCGTATGCCGAAAGCGCATATACATCGGGTATGATGCCTGTTTCTTTTTCAATTTTTGATGAAAGCAGTTCGGTGAAGGGTGGCGTGTAGAGTGTCCAGCCAATGCCCATTATGGGAGCCATAAATTCCGTTTTTATAGCGAATTCGGCAATCGTGTTGTCTGTAATCATGCTTTCGAGTTGTGCATTTCCATCACAGCCAAACCATTGCACAGAGCCTAATCCTTCCATTGATGACGCTGCGGTCATTATGCCAGCTATTTCATTGTAAGTCAATGCCAAAACGGCAACGTTTGAGGCACCGTGGGTAGCAATCGCTTCGTTAACCTGCTCATTAACAGCGTTTGCTATTGCGGAAAACGATGTTTCTGATGGATCGTATACAGCTCCGGAATATACAAAACCGCCTTCTGCTAAAAACCCGGTTGTAAATGCATTTATCAGCGAGTTTCCCCAAACGTCGTTTCTTACAATAGGAATTATGACGTTCACTCCTTGTGTAAAGGCTGCCCTGATTAAACCCTTGGCCTGAAAGCTATCTTCGGTAATAATCCTGTAAATATTACTGCCTGCATGGTTTAATCCAATGGAGGTGCTGTTAGAATTAATTAGGGCAATCGGGTTCTTCTCAACAAATGGTGCAATGGCAATAAGTTCACTGCTGGAATTTGGACCTGCTACAAACATACGCATCCCCTGTGCATACATGCTCTCTATTTGGGTTTTAGCCTCCAAGGTATCCATTCGTGTATCTGCATACGTGCATTTGAATGTCACGTTTCGGCCTGCAGTTGCAGCGTAAGTGTTTAGATCATTGAGTGCGAATTCTATGGCGGCCTTGTTCGCGATTCCACTATTTATATTATCGACGGAAAAGTTGAGCAATGCTCCGAAATTGACCGTTTCGTCGAGTAACAAAGGCGGTTCGTCGCTTTTATTACAACTGTTTAAACTAGCTAATGCAATAGAGACTAACGCAATGCATGCATAGAACCAGACTCTCTCTTTTAGATTTTTCATAGACTTGCTTTTTTTGGATTGTTAAAATCTCCATCACCTCACTTTATCTAGCCTCATTTCGTTATTAACCGACAATATACTATTGACAATCTTATAACTATAGGTTGAATAAAATCCCTCACGGGATAGTTTTCTTTTGCGCAAATATATAGAAATTAAAGTTTCCCACATAGAAGAATCCCTATAATTCAGCAATTCCGCAAGAAGAATTTTCTGACTATAATTGGGCATGTTAATTTTCATAATTGGCTATTCAATTGACATCTAATTATCATGTTATCAAGCTGCTACTTGACAAATATCAGGTTTGTTGCTATTTTGCCCCTTATCTTCAAATTCAATCAGGGATTTGAGCATCGCCAATAGTTGTATGCCTGTATGATCGTTTTGCATTAGTTTTTCTAACATTTCTTCGACATCAATGTTTAATATGGTGGCCATCAGTACCAGCATTTTATAGAAGACCTTGACCAGCCGTTCCCATAAAGTCAGTTCGAGCAGGTGTTGCTGTGTTTCCCATAACAGTTCCCCTATGGTTTCGTAAGCGCTGAACCCGCTTTTTTGCCAAACGCCTGCTATTGGCAGTTATTTTTTCTGCTGTCCGCTTAAAATGCAGTTCTGTTTTACCAGCCTGCGCCGAATAATGCAATAGCTGATCGGGATACAGATTGGGCCAACTGAAACCCCGCTAGCGGATTCCAAGCTCAAAGTAAAAACAGAGACAATGAGAGGCTAACTATTACCTTAGCGATGTCGGAAGAAACTTATTGCAAAGATGGTGCTATCGAGCCCTTCGCGGATTCAAGTAGGAGTGTATAAAGCTACAAGCGCGCATGCTTGCAGCTCTTGAATAATAAATTGGTGCCTTTTTAGAGCCTGTATAGAATAATATTGATTTCAAAGATGCATTCCCCGGCTTTTTATTAACCTTAAAAAATTCAAAAAAAAGGAAAAAGGATTATCTGAAGATGGAGGTTATCAATCATCATGCAGCTGGGATTGATGTTGGCTCTAAAACCCGCTCGGCGTAGTTTCAACTAGGACCCCGCAATCTGCCGGTCTCCATACCGTTGGAATCAACAAATTTCAGATAATTGCGGCCTTAGCTTTTTTTTGTCCTTTTGTTACGGCAAAAGGACCAAAACCATCTGCCCAAACGATGGCTCGCGCAACTTTGAAAACACAAGAAATCCTGGCAAAAAAGTGGGCTCTGCTGCGTACGAGCCCAAACGGCCTATGGGCCGTTTTTGCCGGATTTCTATGTGTTTTCAAATTCACAGGCTCAGCGGCACCGCGTTTGGGCGGGCTCACGCGCTGCATTGAACGGAGATTTTTCGTTGGGATAAATATTTTTTGGAGGTTGATTTGTAAATTCCAGGACATGCTGACCTTCATACCGGGATATTGACTACCCGATCGGCTATTTTGCAACTACAACGCTGCAATCAGCCGGTCTCCATACCGTTGAAATCAACAAGTTTCTTGATTTTTGATTAGTTGAAATGGTTGATATTCCAGTTCCATTACCGGAATACTGAGAAGTTTTTTTTCGAAGATTTCAATTTCATTGGCTCTGTTTCGTTGCTATTATCAACTTTGAGGAGAGTTCTTTCAACCGAAAAAGAATTTTTGTTACGTTAAAATACCTCAAAACATTTTTTTAATTAAGTATCGAATACTATCTTTGTTGAAAACATACGACTTAGTTTGTTTTTTAACCTGGGCAATGCGATGTTAGAATTTATAACTTTCTCATTAGAAGAACGGTTGTTTGGAATTTCTTTGCCACAACTCAATAAGGTGATCAGGGCAGTTGCAGTCACCAACGTTCCTGATGCGGACGGGATTTTCCATGGGGTATTCAATTATCATGGGGAAGTGATGCCTGTTATCAATCTGCGGAAGCGCTTTTCGATGCCTTCAAAAGAAATCAGTATCAGCGATCATTTTCTTATTGTGGATTCAGGAAAACATACATTTGCGATAGTCGTTGACAAGGTCGGTGAAGTAAAGAAAATTGCTCCAGATGAAATCAGTGAAATTGAATTATCATCTTCGTTCGATGATAATGCGAAGAAAAAAGGTTCTAAAATGAATTCTTTCCTCCGAAGCGAAAACGGAATTATCATCCTGTACGATCTCGAAGCACTTATAAACAGTGAAATTGAAATACAACTTGAAAAGCTGACTGAAATATTGAAAAAAGAGGATTCAATATGAGTTTCGACGAAAACATGCGCACCATCAATCAACGGCTCAACACTTTGGTTGGATTGAATTTTACTGAAAGTCAGTGGAAAAACCTGGAAAGCAATCTGAAACTTGCATTCAAGGCACTGAATCTGAAATACAGTCAGGAGCGTTTTCTTGAATGGATAATGCAAACAGAGATTCCGGCCAAAGAGCTCGAAATTTTAGCAAATCATCTCACAATCGGCGAAACATATTTCTTCAGGGAAAAAAACGCCCTTCATTTGCTGCGTGAGAAAATTCTTCCCGCTGTTATAATTGCCAATAATGAAAATAGTGGAAGTAAAAGCTTGAAAATTTGGAGTGCAGGCTGCAGCTCGGGCGAAGAACCCTATTCTATTGCCATGCTGCTTAAGGAAATAATTCCTGACATTGGTGACTGGGACATCAGGATACTTGCCACAGATATTAATACTGTTGCCCTTGCAAAAGCAAAAGAAGGCAAGTATACTTCATGGTCATTCAGAGAAACGCCCGAAGCTATTAAGAAGAAATATTTTCTTGAAAACGGGAAAAGCTTTGAGCTCAAATCAGAGATCAGAAAAATGGTTCAATTCAGCAGGCTAAATCTTGCAAGCGATATTTTTCCAACCGAGACAGGTGGATTTGTGAATATGGATGCAATATTTTGCCGGAACGTTCTGATGTATTTTTCGCCGGAAATGATTAAAATTATTGCCGGAAAATTCTATCAGACACTCAGGAAAGACGCCTGGTTTATTACAAGTCAGGTGGAGCTTAATGATGAGTATTTCGGAGATTTTCAACGGGTCATTTTTGAAGAATCTATTTATTATCAAAAAGCGGCCTATGAACAGCAACAGGATTTTTTTAGAAATAGCTTTTCAGTTTCTGAAACAAATGGAATACAAAAAAAAGTAAAGAGAAATACAGTTCAAGCTAAGCCTTTGCTTCAAAAGAACACTTCAAAGAAGGCTTCTGCTTCATTTGAAAAGCGGCTTAAAGTAAGTGCTGAGCTCAATGAAAACCATGTATTTTCTGAGGCAGAGAAGCTTTTTTCAGAAGGCCGGTATCAAGATTGTATTATTTTTTGCAAAAGGCTGCTGGCAAAGCAAAGTTCCAATAATGAAGTCACTTTTTTGCTGTCAAAAGCCTATGCCAATGAAGGTAAGCTTGATGAAGCCAAAGAAACACTAAAATCACTTATTGCTGCAAATAGCGATACTGCTGAGCATTATTATTTTTTTGCTACGATTTTGATGGAGCAAAAAAACTGGGATGAAGCGGATAAAAATCTGGTAAAAGCCTTATATCTTGAGCCCGGCCTTCTGGCAGCGCGACTGAGCCGTAGTCGTGTGTTGACGCATCTTAATAAAAATGAGCAGTCGAAAAAAGAAATGGAGAACCTGCTTAGTGATATTGACGTATACGATGATTATGAAACCATACCCGGGCTTGACGGTTTGACAGCAGGACGGCTCAGGCAAATGGCTCAGTTTTTTTCGTGAAAGGATAGACTATGACTACAGAAGAACAAATTTTAAAGGAAAGAGCCAGATTAATTGCTCAAAAAAAAGACGAAATAGATCAGTCCGCAGAAGCAATCAGTCTTATTGAGTTTTTGCTTTTTCCTGAAAGATATGCCATAGAATCAGTGTATGTGCGTGAAGTTCTGACAGTTTCTGAAGTGACCGAAATACCTGGCACACCCTCTTACTTGCTGGGTGTAATAAATTATCGGGGATCAATTTTGTCGGTAATAAATCTAAAGGTATTGCTGGGCTTGAAAGAAAGAGGATTGACAGAAATGAATAAGGTGTTGTTGCTTTCAAATGGCAAAATGGAGTTTGGGCTTGTTGCCGATGGCATTTTTGGTTCATCCGAAATACATTTTGATCAGATTTCTGCAGCGCCAATAAATGTTAGCACTGTAGGCGCTACATTTATAAGTGGCGTGCTTAAAAATGGTTCCATTCTGTTGAATGGTTCACAACTGCTTGACAGCGAATCATTAATCGTAAATCATAAAACCAAATAAAATGAATAAGAACATGGAATTTTTGAACAGAATCAGTTCCCGAAATAAAATCCTTATTGGATTTGCAGGGATTATTTTAGGAATCATTATTGCTTTTACAATTATATTGTTGAATTTGAACCATATAATTACTTCAAAAAAATCACTTGATATAGCACTTAGAAGCGTAAATGAACTGACACAAATAAGGGCGCATCAAAACAGAATTAATACATTGCTGCTATCATCCCTACTTGAAAAAGATGCCGACGAACTGGCCGACTATCTCCATGAGTACTTTTTACGATGGAAGGACGTCAATGACCTCATGTTTCAATTAGAAAGCGACCTGGAGATCAATCAGAATGCATTGACGGAATTTAAGAGTTTACTTCCTTTTTTCGATGAAATGAAAATGCAAAATGATCAATTTATTGAAATGATTAAGGGAGGACAAGCTGATGCTGCACAAATTTTTTACAATGAAGAAGTTAGGGGTAAAGCGAGAGTTTTACGCCTTAAAATTCTGGAAGTTCAGGAATTGATTAGTGCTTTTGCCGAAGACTTATTCGTTCAAACTGAATCAACTGTTAAATCAAGCTACAATTTAATGACACTCATAGGCTTGATACTGCTGGTTGTGATTTCAATTATAATTATTGGTATTTTTAGAATGATAGCGCGCATATCCCGCGACATTAAAGGAGGAGTAGCTGTTTTAGGCACTTCTACAGCCGAAATACAAACAACAGTTGCAGAAGTAGCTACCGGTGCTGCCGAGACTGCCACAGCCATTTCTGAAACCACCACCACTGTTGAGGAGATAAGACAAACCTCTATTTTGTCAGGCCAAAAGGCCAAAAAACTGCTTGAAAGCTCACAAAAAGCCTCCGATGCCGGAGAGCAGGGATTGGACTCATCCGCATTGATGGTTGAAGCCATGCACAAGATTGATGCACAAATGAAGGTTATACACACCACAATTACCAAGCTTGCAGATCAAAACCGCTCTATTGGCGAAATCACCTCAACAGTTGCTGATATTGCCGATCAATCGAATCTCCTTGCTGTGAATGCTGCCATTGAAGCCGCTAAAGCCGGTGAGCATGGCAGAGGTTTTTCAGTGGTGGCACAGGAAATAAGAAGCCTTTCCGAACAATCAAAAAAATCTACTACCCAGGTAAAAGAGATTCTGAATGAGATCCAAAAATCAGTTTCTCAGGCTGTGGAAGTGATAAATCAAGGATCCAAAACGGTTGAGGAAGGCAGTAAAATTGTCCTTGAAGACCGAATCATTGTTGAGGCTTTGATCGATAGCATCAATGATGCTGCTGAGGCTTCCGTTCAAATAAAATCATCGAGTCAGCAACAAATTGCAGGCATGGACCAGATTGTGCCTGCCATGGAGAACATCAGACAAGCAAGCGAACAAAATGTTGCAGGTATCAGACAAACCCAGCAGGCATTGAAAGATTTGCAGCAGCTTGGTGAAAGTTTGAATAAAGTGATTTTACGCTATAAATTGTAATGGAATATGAGCAAAGACCAAGATGATTTTCTGAAAGAATTGCTCAATGATTTCAAAATTGAAGGTGCAGAGCATCTTCAGGCTATGGTAAAAGGCTTGCTGGAGTTAGAGAATGATATCAATAGCCAGGAAAAGAAAACGATTGTTGAAACTGTCTTTCGCGAAATGCATAGCATGAAAGGTGCTTCAAGGGCAGTAAACCTCATGCAGATTGAACGTTTGTGCATGCATCTTGAAAGTGTTTTTCATGAGATAAAAAATGAAAAACTACAGCTTTCAAAAGACATGTTTGATGTTTTTTTTCAGGCAACGGATACTTTGGAAACAATGTTGAAGGAAATGGACAATCCCAATAAATCTGTTTCCGAAAATGCTATCAGCCAGCTTGGTGTAAAACTAAAAGCTTTATCATTAAAAAGCATTAAGCACTCCAACGCTGATTATTTCTTGAAAGAAATTCCAACTGAAAGACAAGGAGAGCATCTAAATACAGAAAGCCATGCGGTTGAAGAAAAAGCAATTACAATCCCTGCAGAAAAAGAAGTGCCGAGTGAACCTTTGCCTGTTTTAAAGCAAAAGGAAAAAATCAGCGAGACAGAAACCGTGCGCATTGATACTGCCAAACTCTATGATTCTTTGCGACTGGCAGAAGAAATGATCACTATAAAGAACAAACTCAAGTTTCATTCAGATCAATTACAGCTTTTCAGCAGCAATATTTCCAACTGGAAAAGAAAATTTAGCGAAGCAGCATCTTTTGATAATGAGGAAGAACTAAAGGAGAAGGAACTTCTTAAAAAGCATGATGAAGCGCTTGCCGATGCTGTAAAAAACATTGAAAAGCTTCAGTATGACGCAGGCCGTACGATTGATGAAATGATTCTTGGTTTAAAGAAAACACTTTTGCAACCATTTTCTTCATTGCTTGCCGTTGTGCCACGAATTGTCAGAGATCTTTCAAAAGAATACAACAAGGAGGTTGAGCTCAATATTCTTGGTTCCGAAACAGAGATTGACCGCCGGATTCTTGAAGCGATGAAAGATCCGATTGTGCACCTTGTCCGAAACTGCATCGATCACGGAATTGAATCAAAAGACGAAAGAGTAAAACTCAAAAAGGAGGTATCCGGCACCTTAACCATAAGCATTGCAAGTGATGCTGATCAGAAAATTAAAATCATTCTGGAAGATGACGGCCGTGGTATCAATCGTGAAAAGCTTATCAGTTCTGCCGTAAAATCCGGAACAATCAAAGCAGAAGCGGTTGATTCAATGAATGAGCAGGAAATCAATATGTTGATTTTTGCTTCAGGAGTTTCAACCAGTCCATTTATTACCGATGTTTCGGGAAGAGGATTGGGAATGGCCATCGTTTTGGAAAAAATTACCGGCCTGGGCGGAAACATTGCTGTTGAATCTGTTGCCCATAAAGGAACTAAATTTACCATCACCCTTCCGCAAACCCTGGCAACTTTTAAAGGCATATTGGTAAAAGCCTCCGAAAGTTTATTCATGATTCCGACAACGGCTATCTTCAAAGCACTTAAAATTGCACCGGATGATATCAGTACTGTTGAATCAAAAAACACAATCAGGTTAAACAATGAAATTGTTGGGCTTGTGAGTCTGGCGGATGTGCTTGGTGTCAGAAAAAGACATTCGAAGCAAAAAAGCAACTTCTTACAAGGATTGGCGCTTCAGATTGCGCAGAAAAAACTTGTATTTGTTGTTGACGAGGTTTTGGGCGAGCATGAAGGCATTGTGAAGTCGCTTGGTCCGCAGCTGAAGCATGTGAACAATATTGCAGGCGCCACCTTGCTTGGTGATGGAAAAATTGTGCCTGTCCTTCAAATCGCTGAACTCATTAACGCTGCCATAGGAAAAAGTTTTACTACTGATTTCGATCATGAGGAAAAGCATGAAAATTCAGATGCAGATGTACAAAAACGGATTTTATTGGCTGAAGACTCCATCACAATCAGAAATATGATGCGAAACTATCTTGAAACGGCTGGTTTTGATGTTGTTACAGCCGTTGATGGTCAGGATGCCTTTGAGCATCTGCAATCCGAACGTTTCGATATCGTTGTCACAGATATTGAAATGCCAAGGATGAATGGAATTCAACTTACTGCAAAAATAAAAGAGCATGCAGCGTTCAATCATTTGCCGGTTGTTTTGGTTACTGCCCTTGAATCAAAAGATGACCGTAAAAGAGGGATGGAAGCGGGAGCCAATGCCTATATCATAAAAAGCAGTTTCGAGAAGAGCAATCTTATTGACACAATCAACAGACTTATCTAATTAGTAGTGCAAGAAAAGAGACAAGACAAAATCAAAGTACTGGTCGTTGATGACAGCAGAATCAGTCAAAAGCTATATGAGCATATCATTACAGCTGATGAAAGATTTGAATTGGCAGGCATTGCAGCCGATGGTGAGCAGGCCGTTGAGCTCACGGCCAAACTCAAGCCTGACGTCATCAGCATGGACCTCAATATGCCACGGATGGACGGCATGGAGGCGACGCGACAGATCATGTATCTGCATCCCTTGCCCGTCATTGTTGTGAGCAGCCTCTATGACAGCTCACAGCAGGAGATGGCCTTTCAGGTGCTCGAGGCTGGCGCAGTGCATATTATGCCTAAACCTGAAGGCCCTGCTCACCCAAATCACAAGCGCACAGTCAGACAATATCTCAATGCTTTGGCATCGATGTCAGAGGTAAAAGTTGTCAGACGAAAACCATCTGCAAAATCCGGTGCCGGCAAACCGCTTTATGCATCAAATGATACTTTATTTGCCGGAGCGGAAAAAAACAGTAGCATAAAGCTTCTGGTAATCGGTGCTTCTGCGGGAGGCCCGGAAGGAGTAAAAGCTATCCTGAGTGCGGTTGGGCCAGATTTCCCACTTCCAATATTGATTGTGCAACACATCGACCCGCATTTTGCCGAAGCCTTTATGCAATGGCTTCAAACCCATACAAGCATGCCTTTGGTGATGTGTGGTGAGGATACGGCACTTCAACCCGGAAAAGCGTATCTGGCACCCGGCGACAAACATCTGGCTGTGAAATCTGAAGGAATCATTACTGTCAGCACATCGGCACCATTGAGAGGACACAGACCATCGGTAAGCTATCTGTTCAGCAGTGCAGCGAAAGTATACCACAACAAAGTAATTGCTGTGCTTTTGTCCGGCATGGGAACTGATGGCGCGGAGGAATTAAAACACCTTAAAGATATTGGCGCCATAACTTTTGCGCAAAACGAAGAATCATGTCTGGTATTTGGGATGCCGGGCGAAGCTGTAAAAATTGGCGGAGCTTGCGCAGTGTTACCGCCGGATAAAATTATCTCAGAGATAAAAAGAGTACTTAAAAAACCAAATTAGTGATGGAAAATCTATTTCAAATCAATTTCGAGAAAGGCCATGTGCTTGCAGTAGAAGATTCGCTTGTTCAGGCGAAAAAAATCAAATATTTTTTCGATCAGAATAACATGCCTTCAGTCATTTGTTCGAATGGAAAAGAGGCCCTTGAATCCGCCAAAGAAAACAAACCTGTGCTGATCATCAGCGATATCATGATGCCGGTGATGGATGGGTATGAGCTTTGCAAGAATATAAAACAGGACCCTGAGCTGTTCGATATTCCGTTTATCCTACTCACATCGCTGGGCGACCCATTGGACATCATCAAAGGATTACAGGCCGGAGCAGACAACTTCATTACAAAACCCTATGATTCTGACTACCTTTTGTCGCGGATAAATTATCTGATTGCCAACAGGCATATCCGTAAAATGGGGTCAAGTGACATGAGTATTGAAATTATTTTTCAGAACCAGAAATTTCAAATCAATTCAGAAAAGAAACAAATCCTCGACCTACTACTTTCAGTGTATGAAGCTGCAGTGAACAAAAACATGCATCTGATCGAAGCGCAGAGGCAGCTTGAGAAGATGAATGAAAGTTTAAATATAGCCAACAAGGAACTTGAAGCCTTTTCTCATACAGTTTCGCATGACCTTAAATCGCCGCTCAATGCCGTGATCGGTTTCGCTGATCTGCTGAAAATTGATTATGAAGGCATCCTTGATAGTGATGGACAGTCATACTTGGATTATATCATCAAAGCTGGCCGGAATATGGCGCAGTTGATTGAAGATCTGCTTGCCTTCTCACAGTCGGGCAGGACCGAGCTGATGCCTGAAAAAATTAATCTGAGTGAAATGGCTGCTACAATCTGCAAGGATTTGCGTGCAATAAATTATGTAGCGCGGTATGATGTGAAAATTGATGAAGGAATCACTGTATTTGCTGATCCAAAAATGATGGCTGTAGTGCTGAATAATCTTATCGGAAACGCACTTAAGTACAGCCAAAAGCAGTCAGCGCCAAGCGTACATATCGGAAGTTTTGAAACAAACGGTAAGAAGGTCATTTTTGTTCGTGACAATGGCGCAGGTTTCGATATGCAAAAGGCTGATACCCTCTTCAGACCATTTATCAGGCTGCATTCCAATCAGGAATTTCAGGGAACAGGAGTAGGGCTGAGTACCGTCAAAAGAGTCGTGGAACGACATGGCGGCGCTATTTGGTTTGAGTCTGAACCGAATAAAGGGGCAACATTTTATTTTACGATAGATTAGGATTTGAGGGAGACTTGAGCGAGGGGGAGACTTAGAGACTTAGAGACTGAGAGAAGGGGAGACTGAGCGAAGGGGCGGCTTGAGAGAACGAAGCGACTTAAGCGAAGGGGCGAACGAAGCGAACTGAGCGAGAGGGAGACGGGGAGACTTAGAGATGAGGGGACGGAGAGAATTTGAGACTTGGGGAGGGGGTGAATTTGGAGAATGGATTGCTTATTCTTAGTTTGTGAAAAAATGAATGATATTTAAACTAAAGAAATACGAGAAAAATGCGGATATTTTTTACGGGTGGATCGGGTAAAGCCGGAAAGCATGTGATACCTTACCTTCTGGAGCAGGGTCACAGAGTTGTGAATGTTGACCTGGTTCCTTTGGATTATCCGGGAGTAGATAATCTGATAGCTGATATAACGAACTCAGGACAGATGTTTAATGCCATGACTTCCTATGCCGGTTTTGATGAGTTGGAACCGGGCAATGGCGTACCAAAATTTGATGCTGTGGTGCATTTTGCTGCCGTGCCAAGAATCCTGATCAAACCTGATAATGAAACTTTCAGGGTCAACACCATGGGCACATACAATGTGATTGAGGCAGCTGTTAAACTGGGCATTACAAAAATTATTATCGCTTCATCAGAGACTACCTACGGCATCTGTTTTTCAGACGGAAAAACCAATCCTCATGTGCTGCCTTTGGAGGAGGATTACGATGTTGATCCGATGGATAGCTATGGATTATCGAAGGTGGTGAATGAAAAAACGGCACGCAGCTTCCAGCGACGGTCAGGCTTTGATATTTATGCGCTTCGAATCGGAAATGTGATTGAGCCGCACGAATACACTGAACTGTTTCCACATTATTTCAAAAATCCTGAAGTGCGTCGCAGGAATGCTTTCTGCTATATTGATGCACGTGACCTGGGACAGATTGTGGATTTATGTTTGAAAAAAGATGGTCTTGGTTATCAGGTTTTCAATGCCGGAAACGATCAAAACGGTGCGATTATCCCGAGCAAAGAACTGGCTGAACAGTTTTTCCCCGGAGTGCCGCTAACGCGTGAATTGGGTGAACATGAAGCATTGTTCTCCAATCGGAAAATCTGTGAAGTATTGGGGTTCAAAGAACAACATAGTTGGAGGAAGTATTTGAAGTGGGAGACTGAGAGAACGAAGCGACTGAGCGACTTAAGCGAACTGAGAGAGTGGGAGACAGAGAGACTTGAGCGACAGGGAGACTTAGAGACTTGAGCGAACGATGCGAACGATGCGACTGAGCGAACGAAAAGATTGAGCGAACGAAGGGAGGGAGAGATTTGAGGCTGGCGCGGATTCTAAACTTTCTACAAAACAAAGATAATCAAATAGTTAACAAAGGTTGGCGCGGATTTGCAATCCGTGCCCCAGCTTATACAAAAGTGAATTATAGATGAACCCAAAGGCTACCATGGAATAATGCCGATGGATAGAAATGTTAACCCAATTGAGTGAGCGATAATTGGACTATTATACTTCTCCAATCTGTGTTAGATTAAAATTTGTTGGGCTTACGCGTTTGGCACGGATTGCAAATCCGCGCCAACCTTTGAGCGACTTAAGCGAAGGGGCGAACTGAACGAACCAAAAGACTGAGCGAATTGAGTTAATTTCTTGTTTTTGAATATTATGGATTTACTGGTTTATAGCTTTTGCACAAAGAGCTAAAAGAAGACACAAAGGTATTATGTTTGAAAAATAAAAAGCACAAGCTAAAATTATTAATTTAGTTAGCGTCAAAACCATTACTAACTTAACAATTAAGCTTATGCAAAGCGAAAATACAAAAGATTCCTTCAAAGATC
>Ga0208244_101031_pt1 | contig 18407 bp, 14 predicted proteins | sample SubbioCR12Aug_5A_FD_184828 | JGI IMG/M metagenome (GOLD analysis project Ga0208244, IMG submission 184828) | Serpentinite rock and fluid subsurface biosphere microbial communities from McLaughlin Reserve, California, USA - CR12Aug_5A (SPAdes) | ecosystem: Environmental > Terrestrial > Deep... | reverse complement strand
TTCGAATTTGGCTAATTCTCTATAGTTTGTCTCTTCACCACCTTTTTTGTAAAGGTTCAGCAATTCATCTCGCCACTATTTCGGGCGAAATTTAGGTAATTCGTTATGCTAAACCATGTTTAGCTCCTAATCGGATCCCAAAAAATCCTGATTATTTATATGACGAAAACGTAGATATGGTAAGGTGGCTAGGCTCTCCAGAACGCCTTCTTGTTATCGATGCGTATAAATTGAGCGATGGGCCTCAAGACCCTCCTACTACAAAAAAATGTGATATTGAGAAAGGGGAAGATCAGAAAGATCGATTAATGTGGAGACAGCACAGTTTATGATTCTTATTCTCTCAAATAAATGGGATCTGACGGTTGACTTTGTCGTTGCCGAACTGAGAAAACGAAATAGAAAATTCTTAAGAATCAATACTGAAGATCTTGTTTTGGGCCACGTCAAAATAAAATTGCCGGATTTTGCAATTTCGATGTCCAAAAATGGAGAAATTTTGGACATAACAAATTCAGTTAAAGTTATATGGTATCGTCGTCCGGGGAAACCATATGATAATTTTAATCATGATCAAAAACCAACACCTGCTATTCAGCAATTTGTAAATGACCAATGGTTCTCTTGGTTCGAAGCTCTTCAGCTTATTCCAAATGTTAAATGGATTAATCACCCAAATGCAAATGATGCGATGGAATCAAAACCAAGGCAGCTTTTTTTAGCATCTCTCCTAGGATTTCAAATTCCTAAAACAATTATTACAAACGATCCGAAAGAAGTTCATCATTTTGCTCAACAAAATGCAGGCAAACTTGTTGCCAAGGCCCTTTATTCCCCTTTGATCGAGGAGCCAGAGCAAGATTTCTTTGTATTTACAAATGAAATTAAAGATACTGACCCCATGTCAGATGAAGAAATAAGAATTAGCCCTTCGATATATCAGCAATCCCTTAATCCTAAAATAGATTATCGAGTGACAGTTATAGGTGATACAGTTTTTCCGGTAAAAATCGAACAAACAAATAAATTAAATGTGGATTGGAGAACTGAAAAATCAGAACTCAAGTTCTCTGCATGTACCCTGCCAGCAGAAATTGAATTTCTTTGTAAAAAGTTTGTTAGTGATAACGATCTTGCTTTTGGAGCCATTGATATTGTCCAATATAATGGCGAGTACTATTTTCTTGAAATTAATCCCAATGGGGAATGGGGCTGGCTTCAATTTCCTCATGAAATTCCAATTGCGTCCGCCTTGTGTGATTACATGATATTGCATGACAGATGAGAAGCAATAATGGTTAAATTTTTCAGAAAGATATTGTTTCTGCTTTGGCCTCCCTTTGAGGCTAATTTTGCACAGCGAAGTCTTGACAAAACAGCAAGCATCTATAAAGAAACGCTAAAGAAAATTCAAGCAAACGTAAAAAAGGGTTTTGCAAAAAACATAGATATTTCTGATGAACTAGAAAATTTAGCCAAACTTGTTTATGAGTCTGAAAATAAGCGCAGAGATTCTATAGAAAGCAAGTCTCTGGTTTATATGTCAAGTTTTAGCATCATTATTAGCATAGCTTCTGTGTTGCCAGCTTTGATGAACGGTCAATGGAATATTCCAATCCCCGCATCTTTAGTATTAGTCATTGTTTATGTATTAGGAATTATTCACCTAATAACCGCGGTTTATTGGGCGGTAATTGTAAGACGGATTGCAGGTATTGCCTTACCAAACGTAGACCAATATGTTTCACTTATTAGTGGTCAAAAGTGGACTACACAAGAGCGAATCCTGTTTTATATTAGCCAAGCAAAATTCAATGAGCCTATCTTAACAAAAAAAGCAAATTCCCTGGTTGTGGCAGAAAATATGTTTATTCGTGGCCTTTTTCTCATATCAGCGGCCACAATCATTAGTGGAGTACTACTATTATTCAGCGGAACTGGCCGAACAGAAATAGCTGCCTGTAAAATACCAAACATTGTAGGAATGAATTACATAGAATCTGAAAAAATGCTTCTAGAGCTAGGGTTACGGCCAGTTCGAACTAATCGCCTTAGCTCAGATTTTGCACCGGATATTGTAATTGCTCAAGAACCCGTAGCAGGTTCAATACAGCCCTGTAATTCTGATGTTGTTATTACCATTAGTTTCAGGATAACCCCAACTGTATCTCCTACTGTGAGCCCCACCAAGACTCTTCAGGCTACGAGAACTTACACTCCTGTAGCACCGCTGCAAATAAAAACCCCATAAAAGTAACTCTTATCCTGTGCGGGTTGCTCGCCAGTTGTCAGGTGCAGGGTAATTGTATCCGAAATTATTGCAAGCATCCCCTGTGGCGTTTATGCCGCAGGGGATGTTTCTTTATTAACTGGCGTTGCGCAACAACTGGAATTTTACGCAGGAAAAACCGAATAGACTTTGACCGGGATCGTTTTTCCCTTGAAAAGTTCTTCCCCCAGCGGTTCGAGCGCAATCGAATCGTCCAGTTCCTGGCGGGTGGCTTCGTCGATGATGATGCTGCGATGGACGACTTTGGTGTGCGCTTCGAGCCGGGTGCTGAGGTTGACCGGGTCGCCCACGCACAGGTAGGTGGCGCGGGTTTGCGTCCCGGCGTAGCCAGCCACGACGCGCCCGGTGGCGATTCCAAATCCGACATCGATTTGCAGCCTGCCTTTTTCGGCCTGTTCACGGTTGTAGGTATCCAGTTTCTTTTGGATTTCGATTGCGCTTTTGACCGCCCTTTGGGCATGGTCGGGATAAAAGACCGGCGCGCCGAAGAACGACATCAGGCCGTCGCCCTGCATCTGGTTGGCGTTGCCGCCATGCGCCTGTATGGTGTCAATCACGAGCAGGTAGTAGTCGTTAATCATGGCAATCACGTCTTGCGGGTCGTTGGATTCGGTGATGGTGGTGTAGTTGCGGATGTCGCAAAACATGGAGGAGATGACGGTGTGTTTGCCGCCCAGGGTAAAGCCCTCGCGGATCAACTGGTCGGCCACGTCTTTGTCGGCAAAGGTGCGAATCAGGCGGCGCTGCTCGTCGCGCAGGCGTTTCTTCTCGAGGCAGGCGTTGACCCGCGCCCGCAGCAGGATGGAATTGACCGGCTTGTTCAGGTAATCTTCGGCCCCCAGTTCGATGCACCTGACCACGCTCTCCAGTTCTTCGAGCGAGGTGGTCATAATGATTGGGATATTGCGCAGGTCGGGGTTTTGCAGGCAGGTTTCGAGTACCTGGTAGCCGTTCATTTCAGGCATTTCGATGTCGAGCAGCATCAGGTCGAATCTGCCGGTGCGCAGTTTTTCGAGCGCTTCGCGTCCGTTTTCGGCGGTATCCAGTTCGTGGCCGAGTTGCTCGACCGCGCGCCCCAGCAACAAGCGGTTGACTTTGTTGTCATCCACAATCAGCAGGCGGCTGGATGTTTGGGCGGGATTCATACGCGCAGGCCTTTGAGCGCTTCCACGGTTGCGGCGAAGGATTCCTTCAACGTCTCCAGCCGGGTTCCGATTTCGAGGTTGCCCTCGCGCCCCATAACTTCCAGTTCCTTGGCCAGGGCTTCCAGTTCGCTTGCGCCGAAGGTTGCGGCGTTCGACTTGAGCGAGTGCGCGTTGCGCCGGAACGATTCGACATCCCCGCTGTCCAGCGCGGATTCGATGTCCGCCAGCATCCCCGGCGATTCGTCGAGAAAGGCTTCTATCAGTTCGTTGATAAAGTCTTCGCCCGATATTTCTTTGAGTCGGTTAAAGACGGTCAGGTCAATGGGGGGCATGGGCATTCCTTTTATCCTTCCCTGCTCTCTACCCTGCCGTTGACTTTCAACATCGCTTCGACCAGTTCCTCGATGCGAATCGGTTTGCTGACGTAATCATCCATGCCCGCTTGCAGGCACATCTCACGGTCGCCTTGCATGGCGTTGGCGGTCATGGCGATGATATGCGGCTGGTCGATATTTTCCAGTTTGCGGATGTTGCGGGTGGCGTCCAGGCCGTCCATTTCCGGCATTTGCACGTCCATTAAGATAAGGTCGTACGATTGGCGCTCGAGCGATTCCAGCACTTCGACGCCGCTGGCGGCAACATCGCTGCGGTATCCCAGCCGCTCGAGGATGCGCAAGGCGAGTTTTTGATTAACGGCATTGTCTTCCGCCAGTAATATTTTCATTGGGTGATGTTCCGCCATTTGCGGGTCATAGAGCGAATCGGCTTGCAGGGTTGGCTTCTGGGCCGAGTCTTTGACCGCAAAGGTTTCTATGATTACGTTATACAGGCTGGATTGCTTGACAGGCTTGGTCAGGAAAGCCGAAAACAGGCTGGTATCTTCCGTCTCGCGCCAGCCCAGCGAGGTCAGCATAATCAGCGGAATTGACTTGTTGTATTTGCGTATTTCGATGGCAAGTTGCAATCCGTCCATTTCGGGCATGTGCATGTCGAGGATGGCGGCATCGAATGTCTCGCCGCTTTTTACGGCTTCCAGCGCGTCAAGCGGGTTGGCGAAGACGCTGGGGATTAACTCCCATGTTTGAACCTGCAAACTCAAAACCCGGCGGTTTGTTTCGTTGTCGTCGACCACCAAAACGCGTTTGCCCTTTAGTTGCGGCATGGGCAATGCAGGTTCCGGCTTGGGCAGCGTGGCGCTTTGCGTGCGAATTGTGAAATGAAACGTCGAGCCGACCCCTTCGGCGCTCTCGACCCACATTTCGCCGCCCATCAATTCGCTGAGCCGTTTGCTGATGGCCAGCCCAAGCCCCGTGCCCCCGTATTTGCGCGTGGTGGAGGAATCCACCTGAGAAAAAGACTGGAAGAGGCGATTCATGCGGTCCTGCGGAATTCCGATGCCCGTGTCGCGTACCGATATGTGCAGGAGTTGCGCTTTCGTTTGGGTGATTTTGGCGGCCTTGCCCACTTCCACCTGGACGACAATTTCACCTTGTTTTGTGAACTTGACGGCGTTGCCCAACAAATTCACGATAATCTGGCGCAGGCGGGTGACATCGCCGAGAATCGCTTCAGGCACATCCGGTTCGATGACACAGCCAAGTTCAAGCCCTTTTTGCGAGGCGTTTAGCGCCAGCAGGTCAATTGCCGATTCCATGCATTCGCGCAAATCGAAGGGCTGCATTTCCAGTTCAAGTTTATCGGCTTCAATTTTCGAGAAGTCCAAAATGTCGTTGATGATGGTTAAGAGCGCGTCGCCGCTGTTGCGAATCGTCTCGGCATATTCGCGCTGCTCACTGGTCAGTTTTGTGTCCAGAATCAAACCCGCCATGCCGATGATGCCGTTCATGGGTGTGCGGATTTCGTGGCTCATGCTGGCAAGGAAGTTGCTCTTGGCCCGGCTGGCGGCTTCGGCGGTAATCCTGGCCTGGTGCAGTTCGGTGATATTCCGCAGTACCACCAGTTTGCCGCGCGAGCGTCTCTTTTCGTCAAATAGTGGTGAGACACGCAGGTCGAAATATTGTTCTTTGTCTTCCTGCATCAACCTGATTTCGGTGTGCGTTTCGTCGACGCTGGCACAATGGGCAAGCAGGTCGGGTATTTCCAGAAACGCATCCGAAATGGGGCGGCCTACAAAGGAGGCGCGGGAGCGGTTGAATATTTTTTCGAGCGCAGGGTTGATGTCTACCAGGCGGTCTTGCGTGTCCAATACCAGCACGCCATCGCTCATGTTTTCGATAATGGCGTCGCGGGCGATGGGGGCAAGGTCGAGCGCGCGATAGCGGAAGAAAGCAAAGAAGAAGGCAATCCCCATAAATACGAAGCCAAACGGCGTCAGGTCAATGGGCGCGATTGGGTTCAGTCCGGTTGCATACATAATGCTGGTTATCACTGGCGCAAGTGCGCCGAGCACAAGTGTCACTGCCTGGGCGCGATAGAGGTTTTGACGTCTGAGCGCGGCCAACAGAATCACAACTCCGATGACGATAATGATGTAACTATAAACCAGGTACGTCCACCAGGCAGGCCCCAAATCGACATCCATCAGGGTCAGGGTGCCAAAGCCTATCAGCCTGGGGTTGCCGCGTATCATGCCGTGCCAGGTATCTGTCCATGCGAGGATAATGATTACAATGGGCATAACAAGCAGCAGCCCAATATTACGGCGCGTCAGGTATTTATCGTAGCCCGCATATTGCAGCGCAAACACCATCCAGGCCAGTGGCGCGACTGCAATCCCGAAATAACGGATGTTCGACCAAAAGATATACAGGTCAACTGATGTGCTTTTTAAGCCCAGGGAAATTCCGTAAGACAACGACCATTCGAACGCACTAAGCATTAGGAATGTAAACGCAAGCGCGCCAACTGCGACCCGCCGCTGCCATGCCGCATAACTAAGCAGCAGGGAGACGCCTGCCGCCGCAAACATTAAGAATGAATATAAGTTTAGTGACCATGTACTCATTGCATCTGTGCTCCTGACCCTGTTTTGTCCTGTCCATCCTTGAAACTTGCAGTTATTTTTGCGGCTGCCAACCATACTGTAAGGAGATATTTGCAGCCTAAATTATCCATTAATTATACTCCCTGCGTTTGTGATGGATAGTCTGCGGCGAATTTGAAGGTATCTTGTAAGGATATTAAAATCGATACGGTGGCGCGCGTTCTTGGGGTTACCTGCAAAAAAGGTGCGCCTGAATCAAAAAAGCGGGGCAAAGTTTGCCTCGCTTTTTTAGCGAAATTTCCTTACCCGCCCGCGCGGATGTAGTGCTCCAGTTGCGAGATGATGAACTCACGTTCTTCGATGGCGTTGCGCAGCACGTCGCCAATTGAGATGACGCCGAGCAGTTTCTCGTTTTCCAACACCGGCAGGTGGCGGATGCGCTTGTCGGTCATCAGGGCCATGCACTCCTCGATGGGCTGGCTGGCGTTGACATAGAGCACTTTCTCGGTCATGATTTCGCTGACCTTTGCCGTTGCGCTGGTCTTGCCGAGAATGTCCACCTTTCGGACGATGTCGCGTTCCGAGATAATCCCGGCGATTTTGCCATCCTGCATGACCAGCAATGCGCCGACGTTGTTTTGGGCCATGACTTTGATGGCCTCCAGCACGGTTGCGTCGGGGGGAACGGAAACGATAAAGTCCTGGCGTTTGGATTTGAGTAAATCGCGGGCGACTGCCATAATAGCCTCCTTTGGGGGGATTATGGAATCAGTTTACACAGATTAGGCGTGACTGTCAACAATGTGAAAATTCTCACGGCGAAAAAGTCAACTCGACGGTCATACCCCAGCGCAGGCGGGCATCGCCTTCGTCTAATTTGATTTTGACCGTGTAGAGCACATCCCCGCCCTGGGTGCGGAAGGACAGCCCGATTTGCTCGACCACGCCATCCAGCACCAAGTCGTCCAGCGCATCCGGGCGGATTTCGACCGCCTGGCCTTCGCTGACGCGCACGACTTCGAGTTCGTTCAAGTCGGTGGTTTCGACCATCCAGGCGCTGAAATCGGCCAATTGCACGGCGAGAGTTTCAGGCCCGACCAGTTGCCCGACCTTGAGATAGACGTCGGTGATGGTGCCGTCGAAGGGCGCTTTCAGGTCGTAGTTATCGAGGGCCGATTGGGCGGCAGCGGACTGGGCCTTGGCATTGTCGAGACGGGCTTCGAGCAGGGCTTTCTGTTCGGCGTCCAGCCCGGCGGCGCGCAGGTCGTAGACCCGTTTGGCTTTGGCTTCGTTGGCCTGGGCCGAGTCGAGGACGGCGCGCAGCGAGTCGCGTCCGCGCACGATTTCTTCGCGCTTGCGCAAGGATTCGTTATAGGCTTCCTGGGCCTTCTCCAGGTCGTCTTCGGCGGTTTTGCGACGCGAGTTGTCGCGGTTCAGGTCTTTGTATTTGTCGTACTCTTCCTCGGCGTCGTCAAGGTCTTCCTTTTTATCTTTGACCTCGGCATCGGCATCTTCGATTTTGTCTTCGATGTCGCGCAGGTTGAGTTTTTCCCAGTCACGCTCGGCTTTGGCGCGGGCTACTTGGGCTTGCAGGTAGGCGTCCCAGGCCTGGGCGCGTGAAAGGCCCTCGGCGCGGGCAAACTCGTCGTAGGCCTGTTGGGCGGCGGTCAGTTCCAGCGTAGACGCGGCCAGGGCGGCCTCGGCCTGCTCACGGTCGGCGAGGCGCGCCAGCACATCCCCGCTTTTGACCGACTGGCCTTCGTCGACCAGGATTTCGGCCACCGTCCCGCGCACTGTAAACGAGAGGAGCACATCTGCCGCCGGGACGATGCGTCCCTCGGCAATGACGCTGCTATCAACCGCTACCGGGGTTTCGACAGGCGGGGTTGTTTCTGCGCCACAGGCGGTCAGCAGCAGGGCCAGCAGGGCAAGGGTGAAGAAGATGGTTTTTTTCATGGATACCTCGGGTTCGTTATGGGTGATTTGATGGTTGAATTGTTACTCATACGCCAGCACCTCGCGGATGGTCAGGCGGGAGGCGTTGCGGGCTGGCACGATACTGGCCAGCGCAGAAAGCGCCAACACTACGCCCAGCCAAATCAGGTAGCCGGTCGGGGTGAATACTACGGTAATGGGGGTCTCAAAAACTGCCAGACTTACGATTAATGAGAGCAGGTAGGTAATTGGAATCGCCAGAACAATTGCCAGAACCCACGAAATGCCGCCAATCACCACGCCCTCGACGATGACCATGCGCATCACCTCGCGGTCACCTGCGCCGATGGCGCGCATGATGCCGATTTCGCGGGTGCGCTCCAGCACGTTCATGCCCATTGTGCCGGTCAGGCCCATCGCGCCGACGATGGCCGTCAGCAGGGCCATAATGAGCAGGAAGATGACCAGGATGTCGAGGCTCTCGGTGGCATTTTTGAGCGAGGAAAGGCCCGGCTGGGCGCGCCGCAACTTGTAGCCCAAATCGCGGAAGTGTTTGTCGAGGGCTTCGCTCATTGCCGCCTGGTAGGATTGGTCGTGGCGGTCTGTTACCACGCGGAAGGAAACCGAACGCCCTGTCAGGTTGCTTTCACGCGAAAAATGTTCATACGTCCCATAGGCAATCAGCCCTTCGCGGTCGATGAATTCGAAAAACCCGACCACTTCCCAATCCTGCTCGCGCCCGCCGGACTTGACGCGCAGGGTATCGCCCACTTTCAGGCCGGGGAAACTGCGCTTCATGCCCTCGGTCACCGTAATTGCGCGAGTGTCGCCGGGCTGCAGCCAGCGTCCATCCACCGGGTGGGCGTCCACCATGCGGCTGTTGACGGGCGGGGCAATTACGGTCAGGTTTTCGGCCACCGTTCCGTCGGGGTAGAGCACCTCGGCGGTCGCAAAGGCCCAGCCTTCCACATCCACCACGCCGGGCACCTGGCGCGCCACCTGTTCGATTTCGCTCAGTCGGTAGGGCTGGTCGAAATCCAGGGTCACATCGGCCACAAAGTAGCGACCCACGTTGCCCATGTAATCGAACAGGGTCACGCGCACGTTGAAGACGCCGATAAAAATCGCCCCGCCCATTGTCAGCGTGAAAAGTGTCAGAATCAGGCGGCTTTTGCGCCTGAAAGTGTTTCTTAAGGAAATCAGCAGGGGACGCGGGAAGTGGATTCCGCGCCGGGCCAGGGATTGTGTTACCCGCTGCTGGAATCTGTCGAAAGCCGATTCGCGGGGCGCGCCACCCTTGTCCTGCCCGCCGCCATCGGAGGTCGAATCTCCGCTGATGGCGCCCAGGACCGTGATGCGCGAGCCGTTGATGACCGGTCCAAACCCGGCCAGCAGCGGCACAAGAATCCCGACCGCTATTTGGATGTAGAAAGCCAGCGGCACGATGCGGCGTCCCAGCAGGCTGAAACTCAATTTATCCGCGATGAAGTTTGCCAGTTCATACGCGCCCAACCCGCCCGCCGGGACGGCAATCGCCAGGGCCAGCAGGCCGAAGGCCAAAATCAGCACCAGGTACATGCCAAAAACCTGGTTGCGCCGTCCGCCGACCAGCTTCATCACGCCGATGTGGCGCAGGTGCTGGTTGAGCAGGGCGGCCAGGGTGTTGGCAATCAAAGACGAAGACAGGAAGACAATCAGGATTCCCAGGGCAAGCAGGATGCCCAACACGGCATTCACCGTTGGGGCGAGCGGGTGCTCGTTGGTCAGCGCGGTGCGGGTGCGAAAGACCGAATAGCCGCTTTTCTCGATGCGGTTTTTCAAGTCTGCCGCCACAGACCGGATGTGGGCGTCGTCGTTTTCATTTTCGCGCACGGTGGCGTACACGCGGTTGAACAGGTTGGGCTGGCGCAGGGTTTGCAGGGTATCCATAGTGATGTAGGCAAACGGCGGGGCCAGGAAGTCGTCAGCCCCGGTGGCCGGGTCTTGCGCGATTCCGACCACTTTGAGCGATTTGCTCGAGCCGTCTGGCATTTCAAAAACAATCGATTCGCCTACCGCGATATTGAACTCATCCAGCACGTCGCGCTCGACAACCACTTCGTTTTTGCCGGGCCGCACCGAGCCGGCCACGGGTGTAAGCAGGTTTATTTTGTTTTTCTCGAAATCATCGATGGCGACGATGTCGAGGGTCGTCCAGGTACTGCCGCCTTCCTTACGGGCGCGAATGTTGAACACCCGCCGCCCTTCGACATCGGCGATGCCCGGCGCGTTTTCGATGGTTGGGATGAAATCGCGGTCGAAATTTGCCATGCGAAGTTCGATATTGGCCGGTTTGTTGGCGGCATAGCTGGCGCTCATGTCGTTTTCAATAATGACATACGCGCCAGAAATGACCCCAATCGAAAAAACGCCGACGGCAATCGAAAAGACGACCAGCAGGGTGCGGGTCCAGTTGTCGAACAAATCGAGGAAAATCTTACGCCAACGAGGTCTCATAGTTTTTGAATTCAGAATGATGAATGATGAAGGCCAAGTGAACTATTCTGCACTCTGCATTCATCACTCTGCACTTTCATTTTCTTCTGTCCGCCGACCGGTTCTCCTGCAAACGCCGCTGGACGATTTTGCCAATCGTCCCTTCGGTAATTGGCGATTGCTTGAGCAGGTCGAGGAAGGTTTCACGCTGCAAGGCCAGCACTTCGACCGGGCCATCGCCCGAAGCGCGTACGCTGGCAATCGATTTGCCGCCGCGCAGCAGTTCGATTTCGCCAAAAAATTGTCCTGCGCCCAGGCGCGAGATGATTGTGTCGCTGCGTTCTTTGTCAGTCAACACAATGTCGGCCGAGCCTGATTCGATGATAAAAAACTCATCTACTGTTTCTTCGCTTTTCAGGATGGTCCTGCCCGCTTCGATTCGCTTGCGTTGGGCGGTTTTTGTCACGGCCAGCATCTGGCGGTGGTTAAGCAGCGGCAGGGCGCTGGCAACGGCTTCGTTGACCAGTTCACCGTCCGAGATGATGATGGTGCGGTTGGTGCGCTCGGTCAGCGACGGGTCGTGCGTCACCATCACGATGGTCTTGCCCTGGTCGGCCAACGACTGAAACAGGTCGATGATGACCTGCGCCGAGCGCGAATCAAGGTTGCCGGTCGGTTCGTCAGCGACCAGCAGGGGCGGGTCGGTGGCCAGGGCGCGGGCAATCGCCGCCGCTTGCTGTTGGCCGGTCGAAACGGCAACAGGCAGTTTGTTGGCCTGCGCCTCCAGGCCGACCAGTTTGAGCAATTCCATGGCACGCTGCGGGCGTTCCTCGAAGTCGTACAACCGGGCGTAATCCATGGGCAGCATGACGTTTTCGAGCAGGCTGAGCATGGGCAGCAGTTGGAAAAACTGGAAGACAATGCCCATGTTCCTGCCGCGCCAAAGTGAGCGCTGCGATTCGTTCATGCGTTCGTACAAGTCAGTGGCATTGACAACCACCTGTCCGCCGGTGGGGTGGTCGATGCCGGTCATCATGTTTAGCAGGGTGCTTTTGCCGCTGCCCGATTTGCCGACAATCGCCACGAACTCGCCCTGGTAAAGGGTCATGTCGATGCCTTTTAGCACGGTAAATTCACCGGCGGCATTTTTGAAGGTCTTGACGACCCGGCGAAGTTCAATCATCGGGGCCGCGCTCATTCCGGCTTCTCCTTCTTGCCGGATTTTTTCTTCTTTTCTTTTTTCTCGCCCTTTTTCTTTTTCTTTTTCTCTTCTTTGGGCTTCTTCTTTTTCTTTTCGGGTTTTTCCTGCATCCAGGCCCGGATAATCGGGCCGGGTTCCTGTTCCCCATCGTGTGTGTTGTCTTCCGCTTTTTCCGGCGCTATGGCGGGTTCGGCAAAGGCTCGGGCATCTTCGGCAGTTTCGAACTTGCCTGTTTCCAACAATTTGTCGGCATGTTTGGCAACAATCTGCCCGTCGGCAATCACCAGGTGACGGCTGAAGCGCGGGGTCAGGCCGCTGTCGTGGGTAACCATCACAATCGTTTTGCCATCTTCGACCAGTTTTTCGAACAGGTCGAAGATGTGGTCGGCTGTAACTGAATCGAGACTGCCGGTCGGCTCATCGGCCACCAGGATGGCCGGGTCGTTGGCCAGGGCGCGGGCAATCGCTACGCGCTGCTGCTGCCCGCCAGAGATGAAAGCGGGCAATTTTTTTGCGTGTTCCTCGATTTCGACCAGGCGCAGCAGTTCGAGCGCGCGTTCCCGGCTGCGGCGCGGACTGTACAGCCCGCACAAGTCCATCGGCAGCATGACGTTTTCGAGCAGGGTCAGCATCGGCAGCAGTTGGAAGGACTGGTAGACCACGCCCATCGTCTGGCCGCGCCACAGGGCCAGTTCGTCTTCGTCCAGGTGGTGAACGTAGACATCCTTCTCCGCGCGGACGACAACCTCGCCCGAGGTGGCATGATCTACGCCGGTCAGCATGTTCAACAGGGTCGACTTTCCCGCCCCCGACTTGCCCACGATGCCGAGAAATTCCCCGCGCTGGATGTCCAAATCGACCCCGCGCAGGGCCGTGAAATCCCCGGCCTCGCTGGAGTAGACTTTGACAACACCACGCATCTCGATGAGAGTTTGTTGGCTCATAAATCCTTGTTGGAAAATAGACTATGTCCAAAAATAGACAATGTCTATTATAATTTGACTTATCGGCCTGTCAAGCCAGGCTCAAATTTTCTATCGAAATTCTAATGAGAGACGAACGATGACCAAATCCCAGCCTAACCCTGCTTACATTCGTCGCGTCCAGCGTACCCGCGCCGCCCTGCGCCAGGCTTTGATGGAACTGATCGGTGAAAAAGGCTATAAAGTGCTGACCATTGATGAAATTGCCCAGCGCGCCAACCTGGCGCGGGCGACCTTTTACCTGCATTACCGCGACAAGGATGACTTGCTGCTGGAAGAATTCAGCCTGCTGGCCCAGGAGCGGGTCAACGTTTTGTCGCAAATCCCGCTTGCGGCCTGGCTGCCGAATTCGGAAGACCTGCAAATCTATGCGGCCAACAAACCCATCCAGCCGTTCCTGATGGTTTTCCAGCACGTGGCTGACAACGCCGAGTTATACCGCATCCTGCTCAAAAATCCGGGTTCTGAACGCCTTTCGGGCCGAATCCGAGAGATTTTGATTGAGTCCATCCATCACTTCGCGCAGGCCAAGGCTCAGACCGACCCCATCCCAATCCTGTTTGAAGTGCCGGTCGAACTCTTGGCGGCTTATTTCAACGGCGCGCTGGTCAGCAGTGTCAATTGGTGGCTTGAAAACATGGAGACTGTCTCGGTCGAGGAAATGACCCGCATGTTCCAGCGCCTGTTCTTCCCCGGCGTGCGCAAGGCAATGGGCCTGAACACGGATAAATAAAAAAAGACCGGGCGCGGCATTCGCCTCGGTCTTCAGGAATTGTGGGCGCGGAGGGACTCGAACCCACGACCTCACGGATGTGAACCGTGCGCTCTAACCAACTGAGCTACGCGCCCTTTTTCGGTGCGGGCGAAATTATAAGGCAGGTTCCGGCCTTTGGCAAGACACGATTCTCGAAACTTGTTTCCTACGGCGGTGGCAGGTATAGCCATGGGTTGACCTTGCCATACGAGGTATGCATCAGCTCGAAATGCAGGTGAGCGCCGCTTGAGCGCCCGCTTGAGCCGATGGCGCCGATGACCGCGCCCTGGCCTACGCTTTCACCGCAGACGACGTTCAGTGCGCTCATGTGCGCGTACAACGACTGCCAGCCGTTGCCGTGGTCAATCACCACCATGGTACCGTAACCCCAGTCGTTCCAACCGGCGTACACAATCACCCCGGCATCCACGGCATACAGGCCTTCGCCCAGAGAACCGGATATATCAAGGCCGAAATGGTTGGTCTCTGGAGAAAAATCGAAACCCGAAAGATAATGCCTGTTCGAAGGCCAGATGAAATAACCGTACCCGACCGCCCCGTCTGAAATGACTCCGCATGCGCCCGGCCCCAATTGGCGCGCAATGCCGGGGTTCTGGCGCGTGACCCCAATCGGCGCGCTCCACGAGATGAATTCGCGCCTGCCGCCCGGCACAATCAGCCAGGTGCCCGGCTGGATGTTCGGGTTGGAATAATCGCCAATCGTGACCACGTCGAGGTTGTTGCCGGGGTAGTTAATGATGTCTTCTGGGGTCACGTTCAACCCTCGCGCCACGCCGTTCAGCCCATCGCCCGATTGCCACTCGTAATAGGTTCCGTCCACAGGCAGGATGTTGAGTTCCTGGCCTGGGCTGAGGCGGTGCGGGTCATCGCGCAGGGTGTAATAGTTGCCCCATAAAATTGTTTGCGGTCGCAAGCCGTACTTTTCGGCAATCCCGAAAACCGTATCGCCCGCCTGGACGGTGTACTTGACAATTTCGGTGCGCGGACGGTTGGGGATAACAGTATGAATCGAGACGCTGCGCGAGATGCCGCGAAAGACGCCCTCGGCCTGGGGAATGGACACGGCGTTGAACTCACTCGCGCCTGCCTCCGTTTCGGCGGCGATTTCCCCGGCCTGGGCGCTTTGTGGCACGCCGGAAAGGAAGATTTGCAGCAAGGCCACAATCGCCGCCAGGGCCAGGATGGTCACTGCCCCGGTGGCAAATCGCAGGATGGCATCACCCAAGCCCAGTTGTGCCAGAGATTCGAGCCAGCCGGTCTTGTCTTGTCTTTCTTCGATTGAGTTTTGTTCTTCGTTAAGTTCCCCGGCTTCATCGGCCTGGGGGACGATTTCTTGAAATTCTTCGCTCATTTTTTACCTGTTTCGGGCATCATAACATGGGCTTTGAAAGCCCGTCAAGTTGTGCCTTAAGGATAGATTAACCGATGGTCTTGCGAATAAACGGATTAAACAGGTGGATACTGCCAATCGTCACCAGGGCCAGCGCGCCGCAGGCCAACGCGGCGATGGGCACACCCCAGTTTTGCGCCATGGCCCCAACCAGGATGCTGCCAAAAGGCGCAATCCCCTGCAAAGCCCACAGGAAGGTACTGAACACCCGTCCGCGCAGTTCGTTGGGAACCTGCAACTGAATCAGGGTGTTCATGGTCGCCATCTGGGTCACCATGCCCCAGCCGAGGAAGACCATCAGTATCATCGCCAGGGTGGCGTTGCGGGTCAACCCCAGGCCAATCAGGCTGAAGATGAAGGCCGCCTGTCCGAGGGTCAAGAGCCAGCCCTTGCGCTGCGGATTGAAAGCCGCCAGGATGGTGGCGGCGATAAGCGCGCCAACCCCCTGGAAGGTGTACAGACCGCTATTACGGACCGCCACTGCCGCATCGGTATCTCCGGCCTGGGCCAGCACGTCCCGCGCAAAAGCGGGAATTTGCTGCGCAAACGGAAAACCAATCAGACCGACGGTGGCTGCCATCAAAATCATAAGGCCAACCGAGGCGGTCGAGAAAATGTAACGTTGTCCCTCGCGCAGGCCTTCGAGCAGGTTTTGCGGCTTGGCGAGAGATTCCTCCTTAAAAGGCGTTCTTGCGTATAGTAAGAATACGATAACCACCAGGTAGGAAATCCCGTTAAAGAGGAAGGCCCACCCGGCCCCGTTTTCTTCGATAAGAATCAGGAACGGTGCGACCAGTGAAGGCCCAAGCACGCGGGCGGCGTTGAAAATGGTCGCCTGCAGGGCGATGGCGTTTGGGAGGCTCTGCTTGCCGACCAGTTCGATGAGCATGGCCTGGCGGGCGGTGATTTCGACCGCGTTGGCTGTTCCCAAAATCAGCGCCAGGATGAGGATGTGCCAGAGTTGCACCAATCCCGTCAGGGTCAGGGCGGCCAGGGTCAGGGCTTGCAACATCATGATCGCTTGCAGGATGATGACGGTTTTGCGCTTGTCGAGGCGTTCGACCAAAACCCCGGCTGGCAGGGCCAGGAAGAGGGTCGGCAGTGTGGCGGCGAAGCCAATCAGCCCCAGGTCGAAGGGGCGACCGGTCAGTTCGTAGGCCAGGTAGGGTTGGGTGGTGGCCTGCATCCATGTGCCGGTCAGGGAAACAAACTGACCGGCCCAGAAGAGCGTGAAATCTCGTGAGCCAAGCGCCGGGAAGCGCGTCAGGAAGGAATCCCCGAGGCTCATAAGGCGGGTTGTATCATTTCGGGGGTGTCGAGCCGGGCGTTGTTGACCAGCCTGCTGACGGGGTGTGCGCTCATTTCTTCGGCGGGAAAGGCCGCCAGCAGGGATTGCAGGTCCTGCGGCGGGCGCGCTTCGGGCGAGAGCCAGGCATCGTAATCCTGCGGGTGCAGGATTACCGGCATCCGGTCGTGGGTTTCGGCGACCAGCGCATTCGGTGCGGTGGTGATGATGACGCAGGATTTGACCTGGCTGCCGTCGGGGCTGAGCCATTCGTCCCACAGCCCGGCGAAGGCAAACGGACGTTGGTCTTTGAGCGTGATGCGGTAGGGGATTTTCGCGCCCTGGCCGGGGAGTTTTTTCCATTCGTAGAACCCGTCGGCAGGAATCAGGCAGCGCTTGTAGCGGTACGGCCCGCGGAAGGAGGGTTTTTCGGCCAGGGTTTCGGCGCGGGCGTTGAGCAGCCGCGCGCCGATGGTCGGGTCTTTTGCCCAGGCGGGAATCAGCCCCCAGGTGAAGAAATCAGCCTTGTTTTTGCCATCGTTGGGCAGGACCAGCACCGGCTGGCTGGGGGCAATGTTGTAGCGCGGCCCAACCTGGGACGGGAATTCGAACCCGGCAAAGGCTGCTTGCAATTGGGCGGTGTCAACGGTCAGGGTAAATCGTCCACACATGGCTGCTCCTGTTGGTCTACCGGAGTCCAACGTCTGCCGACGTTGGGAGTCAAAAATTTCCTGATTTTTGACTTCGGGTCAGGGTCTTTTTCTGGGCGTCGGGCTGGGGACAAAGCCCGGCGGGGTGGGGGTCGGGGTCGGGTAACGGGATGGAATGCTGAAGGTGAAGCGTGCGCTTTTCTCTCCCTGCTCGAGGCTGGATTCGGGGTTGATGATGATGTAGTAGGTTTGCCCGGGGGTCAGGAAGAGCGGGTTGCGTCCCATGTCGAACAGGCGGATGGGCTGTTCGAGAGCGTCACGCTGCCAGACGCCGGGGATGGCGCGTCCCTCACGGAAGATATAAGCCTGGCCTTCACCAATCAGTTGGATGTCGAAGACCTGCGCGGCGCGTTCCCGTTCGCTCTTGAATCCGTGATGCACCACCAGCACAACCACATTGGCAGCGCTGAGTTGTTCGCCGGTCAGCATATCGATGTGGGGTTCGTAAACTTCATCCTGGCGGGTGTTGGCGTCAACTGAATCGGCGTAGCGCAGGTATAAACGCCTGATTGGGTCGTGGCGCCAGGCGTGGTAACTATAAATGGAATAGCGCACCGTGATTTCGTTGACTTCCAGCGGCCAGGCGGGCGGCAGCAGTTCGAAATAAGAACTGCGCAGTTCCTGGCGCACGTTTTCGTGGCCGATTTTACGGGTGTACTCGGTCAGCCCTGCGGTATCGACGAAGAAGTTGTTGTAGTCGTTGATGCTGACGTCACGGCACAGCGGCGGGCAATTATGGGTTGTCGGTACAACCAGCCGTTGCAAGATGTCGCTTTCGAGCAGTTGGGTTTCGACACGCTCATCGGCGTTGGCAAAGACCAGGTAAGACTGGTACATGCGCGCAATGTGTTCATCGAAATAGCGGCCCGAGCGCACCGGCCCGACTTTTTCGGCATCCTGCCCGTAAAAAACGGCGATGAAGCGCGTCAGACCGTCTTCGATGTAGTATTCGTAGGCCACGTCCGCGCGGCTCAGGCCGAACTGGTAGCCGCGCACCCGGCGCGGAAAGTTGGTGATTTTAACGGCGATTGGCCTGCGCTCCAGGCGCGAGGCGTCGGCGGGGATTTGTCCGGTGTAGGGGTTGAAGTTGGCGGGCAGTTCAAGCGGCAGGGCGGAGACGAGTGTCGCCGCCGGGGTATTGCTGGGCAGCGGCGTGGGCGTGGAGATTGTCCGGTTGGTGGCGGTCGGGCTGGGGGTCGCAGGTTGCGCCTCGATTTGTCCTGGGGCTGGCAGGGTCTGGGGTATGGTCTCGGCCTGGGCCAGCGCCAGGCTCC
>Ga0208244_101030_pt1 | contig 18439 bp, 27 predicted proteins | sample SubbioCR12Aug_5A_FD_184828 | JGI IMG/M metagenome (GOLD analysis project Ga0208244, IMG submission 184828) | Serpentinite rock and fluid subsurface biosphere microbial communities from McLaughlin Reserve, California, USA - CR12Aug_5A (SPAdes) | ecosystem: Environmental > Terrestrial > Deep... | reverse complement strand
TTTGCTTTGCTCGCCGAGTTTTGGCGGGCGGAAACGCTGGGGCGGGGGTTCAAATCATTCGAGCGATTTTCGCTCAAAAAAGGTTCGAGCTTCGTTCAGTAATTGCGACCAACTTAAACTTTTTTCAAATTCAGAGGCGTTTTGTTGCTCGCTCGCCCCGCCGGAGTTTATCCCGCACGGCGATGCGGGAGCGGGTCTCGCTTCGCAAAAAGCCCTGTATTTCGGAATTAAATCGTAAGGTCGGACAAATTCAAATTCAGTTTTTCGGGAAAGCAAACGGCGGTTCGGAATTGCGAAGCAATTCACAAATGAAATTTGTATCCAATTTTTTCCAATTCTTGCGAGAGCAAGAATACAAAGCAAGTTTTTTAATCCCGCGCTTTTGCGCCGAAGGCGCAATGGCCAAAGGCGACATTATAAATTAAGGAGCAAACAATATGAAAACAAAATTTTTTCTCTACGCTCGCAAATCTACCGAAGACGAAGAACGCCAAGTCATGAGCATTGAAGCCCAGCTTGCGGAGTTGGCGGAATATGCCAAGCGGGAAAACATTGAAATTGCGGAAACCTTTATTGAATCAAAAAGCGCAAAGAAACCCGGCCGAGAAATTTTTAACCAAATGATGAGCAAAGTTTATGAAAGCAAAGAGCCGATTGGGCTTATTGCGTGGCACCCCGACTGCTTGGCAAGAAATTCCGTTGACGGCGGACAAATAATTTACAGCATAGACATCGGCAAGATTATTTCTTTGCGCTTTCCCACCTTTTGGTTTGAGCCAACTCCGCAGGGATTGTTTATGCTTCAAGTCGCCTTTGGCCAATCAAAATATTATTCCGACAATTTGTCGGAAAACGTAAAGCGCGGGATTAGGCAAAAACTCAGGCGGGGCGAATGGCCCGGCCTTGCGCCTTTCGGCTATGTGAATAATCCGAAAACACGGACGATTGAACCGGAACCGACAAAATCAAGGTGTGTTGCCAAAGCGTTTGAGGAATTTTCGCAAGGCCGGCATACTTTAGAAAGTTTAGGCCAACGCCTGAGTTTTTGGGGCGTGGTGAGCGGGACCGGAAAACCGATCTGTAAAACGACTTTGCAAAGAATGCTGACGAATAAGGTTTATCTCGGAATAATTGTTCATAACGGCGAAAGTTATGAGGGCGGTTTTCCGGCAATTGTTTCCCGAGCGACTTTTGAAGCCGTCCAAAAAGTATTAAAACAGCGAGCAAGACCTCGCAAAAGCAAAAAGAGGCATAACTTCCCATTTGTCGGGCTTCTCACTTGTGGCGAGTGTGGCGGAGCTATTACCGCGCAATTTGCCCACGGACACGGCGGAACCTACCGCTATTATCGTTGCACGAAAAAGTTAGGCAAATGTAGCCAGCGATATTTGTGCGAGGACTTGCTTGCCGATCAATTAAAATCACGGCTTCAAAATGTCGCTCTTGGCGACGAATGGGCGGAAAAGATGAACGCTCAAGTTGATGTTTGGGAAAAAGACAACGCACGGTCATCGCAATCTTTCGCCCAAAATCTTGAGGAAAAGATAAAAGAGGCTGAAACAAAACTTGATAAGCTGGTCAACGCTTTTTTGGACGGAAGTATTGAAAAAGAAACTTACCTTGTGAAAAAAGACGAACTCATTAAAACAAAAACAGACCTCAACAAAAGAAAGTCTGATTTTGGGCGAAAGGGAAACAATTGGATTGAACCTTTGCGAAATTGGATAAATACCGCTTACCACGCCGAAAAACTTGCTTTGTCCAATGATTTTTATGAAATAAAATCATTGGCGGAAAAAATTGGAACGAACCGCCGTTTGCTTTCCCGAAAAACTGAATTTGAATTTGTCCGACCTTACGATTTAATTCCGAAATACAGGGCTTTTTGCGAAGCGAGGCCCGCTCCCGCATCGCCGTGCGGGATAAACTCCGGCGGGGCGAGCGAGCAACAAAACGCCTCTGAATTTGAAAAAAGTTTAAGTTGGTCGGGCTGCCGGGAATTGAACCCGGGCTACATCCACCCCAAGGATGCGTCCTACCGTTAGACTACAGCCCGAGAATAAATCAAGTTTTTTTGATTAATTTATTTTGGAAAGAGATTTTAAGCACTTGCTGCAAATCCTTGTTTTTTTTCCGTCAATTTTTTTTGTTTGTAAATTAAGATATTGACGTTTTTTAGTGGCAATGTTAGAATGTGATCTTGAAATTTTAACATTGGTTGAGCGTCCGCATTTTTGACAAGTCTTAGACATAGAATTAAATTTAATTAAGAGATTAAGTTGATTAAGTTATTAGACAGTCTAACAAAGTTTTTTAATTTTAACAACCCTTCTTATTCGCAATTCGTTTGGATTTGTAATTAGCAAGAAGGAGTGAGGCAACTTATGAGTCTAATTTTTTTCTTTTTTATTATTGTGCCATCAGCAATTATTCATGAATACGCTCATGGCTGGATGGCTAATCAGTTGGGCGACCCAACGGCTAAAAGAGCAGGAAGGTTAACACTGAATCCTCTAGCTCACATGGATCCGATTGGTACAGTTTTTTTACCTTTATTTTTAATAATGATGGGCAGTAGATTTTTGTTTGCTTATGCTAAGCCAGTTCCTTATAATCCCTATTTATTAAAAAACCAAAGATATGGTCCAGCTTTAGTGGCAGCTGCTGGTCCACTTTCAAATTTTCTATTAGCCTTAATTTTTAGTTTATTTATTCGTTTTCTGCCGCTTAGTCCGTTAACCTCGTTTTTTGCCATTATTATTTTTGCTAATATTCTATTAATGATCTTTAACTTAATGCCTATTCCACCGCTTGATGGATCGCGAATTCTTTTTGCGATTTTGCCGAGATCGTTTTTACGTTATCAGTTATCTTTAGAAAAATTTGGGTTTGTTTTAGTTTTAATTTTAATATTTTTTTTATCGCCTTTAATTTTTGCCATCATTTCAAAAATATCATCATGGTTAATTGGTTCAGCTTTTTATTTTTAAAGGGGTTGACAGCTTTTTTAAAATATATATAATTTTTTATTCTATGTCTCCAACTATCTCACAATTAGTCAAAAATGGTAGAAAACAAATTAGGAAAAAAAGCAAGGCACCGGCCATGCAATTTGTTACTAATGTTTTAAAAAGAAGAAAAAAAATACTACCAAAGGGATCTCCTTTTAAAAGAGGGGTTTGTCTTAAAGTTACAACAATGACCCCCAAGAAACCGAACTCAGCTTTACGTAAAATTGCTAGAATTAGGTTGTCATCTGGCGAAGAAGTGACAGCTTATATTCCTGGTATTGGGCATAACCTTCAAGAACATTCGGTAGTTATGATCCGTGGCGGAAGGGTTAAAGACTTGCCTGGCGTTCGTTATCATATTGTTCGCGGTGTTTTTGATACCAGCGGTGTTGAAGGAAGGAAACAAGGCAGAAGTTTATATGGAGCAAAAAGGCCAAAATAAAAATGATTTAGCTAAAATGACAAAATCATTATATTTCAAGCCTGTATTTTTTAATTATTTTTTTATATTTTATTTTTAATCTTTTAAGTTAGAAAGTAACTATGCGTCATAAAAAAGTACCTAAAAGAAAAATCATGCCTGATTTTAAATATCAAAACCCTCGAATTAGCAAATTTATTAATTATGTTATGAAGAGCGGTAAAAAGAGCATAGCCGAAAGAATAGTTTATAAGGCTCTTGATTTAGTTGCCGAAAAAACTAAGGCTAGACCAATGGATATTTTTGAAAAAGCCTTCGCTAATGTTTTGCCTGATATTGTTGTTAAGGCCAGAAGAATTGGCGGAGCTAATTATCAAATTCCAGTTCCGGCAGAAGAAAATAGAAAAATGATTTTAGCTTTTCGTTGGCTGGTTGAAGCAGCTCGAGAAAAAAAGGGCAAGGAAATGGCTCAAAAATTAGCCGACGAAATCATTGCTGCTTCTAAAAATGAAGGCTCAGCCATTCAAAAGAAACAGGCGCTTCGTAAATTAGCTGAAGCAAATAAAGCTTTTGCTTATTTTGCTCGATTTGTTAAATAAATGGATTTCTGCAAATTTATGAGTCTGAAAGACGAAGTAAATTTGTTTAGAAAACCTTTGCCCCGCATTTATTTTGTTTTTAAAATATTCTATAAGTAATAAATAAATAAGGTCTTACTAATCAGAACACGTTCTTTTTTTAAGTGTCAATTATAAACTTTTCAAGCTTAAATTAATTTTAAGACATTATCTTTTTAATTTTAATCTGTGTTTTTTATTTTTTAGATTTTATTTTTAACTTTATTATTTAATATGCGTGAATATTCATTAGAAAAAACAAGAAACATTGGCATCATTGCTCATATTGATGCTGGTAAAACAACCGTTTCTGAACGAATTCTTTTTTACACCGGTAAAAAACATAAAATTGGCGAAGTTCATGATGGTGCTGCAGAAATGGATTGGATGATACAAGAAAGAGAAAGAGGGGTGACTATTACTGCCGCAGCGACAACCTGTTTTTGGCAGGATTGTCGTATTAATCTTATTGACACCCCAGGGCATATTGATTTTACTGCCGAAGTCCAACGTTCTTTGAGAGTGCTTGATGGTGGAGTGGTTGTTTTTGATGGTGTTTCCGGCGTTGAACCACAATCAGAAACAGTTTGGCATCAAGCTGAAAAATTCGCTGTGCCGATCATGGCCTTTATTAATAAAATGGATCGTCTTGGTGCTGATTTTTTTGCTTCTTTGGCTAGCATTCACGAAAGATTAACTAAGCATGCTTATCCGATTCAAATACCAATTGGTGCTGAAAGTAATTTTCAGGGAATCATCGATTTATTAAAACAAAAAGCTTATTTTTATAAAGATGATGTCGGCAAGGAAATTGAGGAGAAAGAAATTCCTGATGATTTGAAATCTCAGGCCGAAGAATATCGCCACAAACTTATTGAAGCGATTATTGAAAACAACGATCAACTAATGAATCAATATTTAGAGGGCAAAGAAATTTCTTTAGAAGAGTTGAAAAAGAATCTACGCCAAGCAACGATTAAAAATAAAATAGTACCAGTTCTTTGCGGCTCGGCTTTAAAAAATAAAGGCGTTCAAAAATTACTTGACGCAGTTTGTGATTATTTGCCCAGTCCTTTAGAAGTGAAGGCAGTTGAAGGAGTTGATTCTAAGACAGGACAAAAGGTTATTAGAAAGCCATCTGACGATGAGCCATTTGCTGCTTTGGTTTTTAAAATTGCTACTGATCCTTTTGCTGGATCTTTATCTTTTTTTCGTGTTTACTCTGGAAAATTAGCTAGTGGCAGTTATGTGCTTAACGTTAATACTGGAGAAAAAGAAAGAATCAGCAGAATTTTAAGAATGCATTCTAATAAAAGAGAAGAAGTTAAAGAAGTTTATGCTGGCGAAATTGCAGCAACAGTTGGTTTAAAAAATACTTCGACTGGTCATACCATTACTGAAGAAAAAAATCCAATTATTTTGGAAGAAATTACTTTTCCGGATCCAGTTATTTCAATCGCGGTTGAACCTAAAACTAAAGAAGATCAAGAAAAAATGAGTTTAGTGCTTAGTAAATTAGTTCAAGAAGATCCAACTTTAAAAGTTAAAACTGACGAAGAAACACAACAAATAATTATTTCTGGCATGGGCGAGCTTCATCTTGACATTATTACTGATCGAATGAAAAGAGAGTTTGGCGTTGAAGTTAATGTTGGTAAACCTCAGGTTGCTTATAAGGAAACAATTACCAAACAAATTGAAGTTGAAGGTAAATATATTCACCAATCAGGTGGCCGTGGTCAATATGGCCATTGTTGGTTGCGTCTTGAGCCAATGGAAAGAGGTAAAGGATTTGAATTTGTTGATGAAATTAAGGGCGGCACTATTCCACGAGAATATATTCCGGCAATTAAAAAGGGTGTAGTTGAAGCAATGGAAGATGGAGCTTTAGCTGGCTATCCAGTGGTTGACATGAGAGTGGCTGTTTATGATGGCAGTTATCATGAAGTTGATTCTTCGGAAATTGCTTTTAAAATTGCTGCTCAAAGAGGTATTAAGGAAGGAGAAAAATTAGCTGGCGCAGTTTTGCTCGAACCAGTCATGAAACTTGAAGTAATTGTTCCAGAAAAGTTTATGGGTGAAACAATCGGTGATTTAAATTCTAAAAGAGTAAAAATTTTTGACACGCGAACGCGTGGTGAAGTAAAAATTATTGATGCTGAAGTTCCTTTGGGTGAGATGTTTGGCTATGCCACTGCCTTGCGTTCAATGACTGAGGGACGAGGATCTTTCACTATGGAATTTAATAAATATGAAGAGGTGCCAAGGAATATTCAGGAAAAATTAACCGGCAGTGATAAAAAGTAGTTATTCACAACCTGTTGAAAACCCACTTGCTATTTAGTTATTTTTAGTTATAATAGAAATTAGTTAAATAATCTTCGTAAAAACGCTTTAGACAAATCGTTTTGCGAAAAAATAAAATTTAAAAAATATGGCAGAAAAATTTGAAAGATCAAAACCACATTTAAATGTTGGAACAATTGGTCATGTTGACCACGGCAAAACAACTTTAACCGCGGCGATTTTGAAATGTTTGCAAGCCGCCGGAATGAAAGCTGATGCTAAGGGCGTTGATCAAATTGATAATGCTCCAGAAGAAAAAGCTCGTGGCATTACTATTAATGTTGCTCACGTTGAGTATGAATCAGCCAAAAGACATTATGCTCACATTGATTGTCCGGGTCATGCTGATTACGTTAAGAACATGATTACTGGCGCTGCTCAAATGGACGGGACAATTTTGGTTGTTTCTGGTCCAGATGGCGCCATGCCTCAAACCAGAGAGCATATTGTTTTGGCTCGTCAAGTTGGCGTGCCAGCAGTTGTTGTTTTCCTTAATAAAACAGACATGGTTGAAGATAAAGAATTGCTTGATTTGGTTGAGGAAGAAATTAGGGATTTGTTAAAAAAATATGAATTTCCCGGCGATCAGACTCCAGTTATTCGTGGCAGCGCAGCCAAAGCTCTTGAATGTGGTTGTGGCAAAAATGAATGTCAGTGGTGTGGGCCAATTTTGAAATTAATTGAAACTCTTGACTCTTATGTGCCAGAACCAAAAAGAGAGGTTGATAAACCATTTTTGATGCCAGTTGAAGATATTTTTACTATTGAAGGTCGAGGAACAGTTGTTACTGGTAGAATCGAAAGAGGAATAGTAAAAGTTAATGATGAAGTTGAAATTGTTGGTTTAAGGGACACTATTAAAACCGTTGTGACTGGGATTGAAATGTTTCGTAAATCACTAGATGAAGGAATGGCTGGCGATAATGCTGGAATTTTGTTAAGAGGAACAAAAAAAGATGATGTTGAAAGGGGTCAGGTTATTGCTAAACCAGGATCAATTACCCCACACACAGAATTTGAAGCGCAGGTTTATATTTTGTCTAAAGAAGAAGGCGGACGTCATACTCCATTTTTTTCTGGATATAAGCCACAGTTTTATATTCGAACAACTGACGTTACTGGCGAAGGCAATCTTCCCGAGGGCGTTGAAATGGCTATGCCTGGCGATACTGTTACTCTTAAAATTAAGTTAATTAAACCAATCGCCTTAGAAGAAAAACAAAGATTTGCTATTAGAGAAGGCGGCAGAACAGTTGGCGCTGGGGCGGTTACTAAGATCATCAAATAATATTGATGGTCTTTTGTTTTCAGAAAAAACAGGATTAGCTTGTTAATCCTTGGAATTAATATATTTTTCTATAATGGTGAAAATGAAAGAAAAAGTTAAGGCAAGTAATAAAGGAAAAGAAGAGGAGTATCGTCCTAAAATTAGAATTAAAGTTAGGGCTTATGATCATAAGATTATTGATCAAGCCTTAAAAACAATTATTGGGGCGATCGAAAGAACTGGCGCTAAAATATTTGGCCCCATTCCTTTGCCAACTGAAAAAAAGGTTTATACTGTTAATCGTTCAACTTTTGTTCACAAGGATCATCGTGATCAATTCGAGAGCAGGGTTCATAAAAGATTAATCGATGTCGTTGAAATAGGCCCAAAAACAATTGAAACATTAACTGAATTACATTTGCCGGCCGGGGTTGACATTGAGATTAAAATGTAGCATTTTAAAAACCCTAAAGTTATTTATGTTTTTTCTCTTTAAATATATTAATTAAATTATTTTTTTCAGGGATAAGCCCAAAAAATGTCGGGTCTGCCCGACATTTTTGTTTGATCTCAAATGTTTATGAAATTTCTTTTAGGAAAAAAAATAGGGATGACGCAGAAATTTCAAGGCGACAAAGTAGTGCCTGTTACTTTGATTAAAGTTGAGCCGTGCATTATCACCAAAATAACAGACAAACAAAAAGATAATAGCTCGGCCGTTCAGATAGGTTCTCAACCAATTAAACCTAAAAAAATTAAAAAATCACAGAGAAAAAGTCCTTTTCGTTGTCTTCGACAATTTAAAACAGATCAACTGGCCGATTATAAAATAGGAGAACAAATTGATGTTTCTATTTTTAAACCAGGAGAAAAAATATCTGTTTCTGCTAAAACTAAAGGCAGGGGGTTTACTGGTGTAATGAAAAGATGGGGTTTCGCTGGTCAGTCCGCAACTCATGGAACCAAGCACGACCATCGTCATGCCGGTTCGATTGGCTCAACAGATTTTCAAAGAGTTATTAAAGGGAAAAAAATGGCTGGTCGAATGGGCGGCAAAAGGAAAACAGTTCTTAATTTAAAAATTATTGAAATTGATCTTAGTAATAATCTGTTAATTGTGAAAGGGGCTGTTCCAGGACCGACTAATTCATTGGTTGAAATTAAAGCTAAATAAATTTTATGGAAGTTGCTGTTTATAACAAATCAGGCGAAGAATTAGAAAAATTAAAATTATCTAGTAAAATTTTTGGTATTAAACCAAAGCCAGCCGTTATTCATTTTGTAGCCAATGCGATGCTTTCTAATTTACGTCAATCATTGGCTCATACTAAGACTCGCGGTGAAATTAGTGGTGGTGGTAAAAAACCATGGCGACAAAAAGGGACTGGTCGAGCTCGTGCTGGTTCAATTCGCTCACCTTTGTGGCGTGGCGGTGGGGTTACTTTTGGCCCAAGAAAAGAAAGAAGTTATAAAAAAAAGATTAATAAAAAAATTAAAAGATTAGCACTAAAAATGGTTTTATCTGACAAAGCTAGTCATCATAAAATTATAATTTTAGACAAACTAGAAACAGTGAAAAATAAAACTCGGGAAATGGAAAAAATATTTATCAAGATGCCGTCAAAAAAAGAAAAAACATTGGTAATTTTTGATAAAAAAAATGAGAAATTAGAATTTTCTTTAAAAAATATTTCTTTTTTAACTTTAACTTTAGCGAACAGCCTTAATCTTTTAGAAATTTTGAAAAATAAATATTTGTTAGTTACGAAAGAAGGAATAAAGCAAATAGAAAAAATTTATAAATAAAAAAAATGTCTCAGCAGACTAATAAAATTTTAATCAGGCCGATTATTACTGAAAAAGCAACTTTTTTAACCAGGGAGAATAAATATATTTTTGCCGTGGCACCAACGGCCAATAAGTTAGAAATTTTTAAAGCAATTGAACAAACATATAAAATAAAACCAATCGATGTTAATATTATTAATGTTAAGGGTAAGCTGGTGCGATATGGCAGAACTTCTGGTTATACAAAAAAATGGAAAAAAGCAATTGTTACGCTTAAACCAGGAGATAAAATTGACTTAACCACTTCTTAGAATTTTTTATGGCTATTAAATTATATAAACCAACAACACCTGGCAGACGCAAAGCAAGCGTTATTGATCAAAGAGTTTTTACAAGAAAAAAGCCAGAGAAGAAACTTACTTTTGGCTTTAAAAGAAATGTTGGTCGAGCAAGAGGCACCATAACAGTCAGACATAAAGGTGGAGGAGCTAAAAGACTTTATCGAGAAATTGATTTTCGACAAAATAAATTTGATATTCCCGGAAAAATTACATCAATTGAATATGATCCAAATAGAACTTGTTTCATTGGACTGATTGTTTGGCCAGACGGTGATAAGAGATATGTTTTATTGCAAGAAGGATTAAAGGTTGGCGATCAAGTTGTTTATTCTAAATCAGCTATTGAATTAAAAATAGGGAATCGTTTGTCACTTAAACATATTCCGACCGGTACTTTTGTTTCAAATGCCGAACTTTTACCTGGTAAGGGCGGTCAATTAGCTCGTTCAGCTGGTACTAGCTTAATTGTCATGGGTCAAGAAAAGGATTATATGCAATTAAAAATGCCTTCAGGTGAAATTCGTTTAGTCAATAAAGAATGCTTGGCTAGTATTGGCCGTATGAGCAATATAGAACATAGTTTAGTTAGAATTGGCAAAGCTGGCCGAACAAGAAGAATGGGCATTCGACCATCTGTTAGGGGCAAAGTAATGAACCCACGCGAGCATCCTCATGGTGGTGGCGAAGGCAAACAACCAATTGGTTTAAAATATCCAAAAACTCCTTGGGGAAAGCATGCCTTGGGCGTTAAAACGAGAAAAAGAAAATCAACCAATAAATATATTGTTCAAAGAAGAATTAAAAAACGCAGAAAATAATAAAATTTTTTATGTCACGAAGTTTAAAAAAAGGACCCTTTATTGATCTAAAATTATTAAAAAAAATTAAAAAATTAGGGGCCGACACTAAAAATCCAATTCGCACTTGGTCTAGGGATTCAGTAATTTCACCTGAAATGGTTGGTTTTACGATTGAGGTTCATCAAGGCAAGAATTTTGTGCCAGTTAAAATTCGCGAAGAAATGGTTGGCCATCGTTTGGGAGAATTTGCTCCGACTAGAAAATTTGTTAAACATGGCGGTAAAATGCAAAAAGGGATAGAGAAAGAAAAAACAAAATAAAGCTTTGTTTATGGAGATTAAAGCGCAATTAAAATTTTTGAAGATTTCACCAAGAAAAGTTAGAGCTGTTTTAGATCAAGTTCGTTATCTTTCTATTGCTCAAATCGAGGCGCAATTATTAATTTCTAAAAAAAGAGCAGCTAAACCAATTTTAAAATTATTTCTTTCAGCTCTAGCTAATGCTCAAAATAGTTATTCCTTTAGAAAAGAAGATCTTTTATTAAAAAGAATAGAAGCTAATGAAGGGCCGACTCTCCATCGTTGGTTTCCAAGAGCCTTTGGTCGAGCCGCTCCGATTCGAAAAAGAAGTACTCATTTAACAATTATTTTAGAACCTAAAAAGGGCGCCGCCCCAATTAAAAAAACAAGCGGTCGTCAAGAAACAAAAAAAGAAAAAGTTGAGGAAATAAAAAAAATAACTGATTACGAAAAAGATAAAAAAATAAATAAACAAAAAACAGAAAATAAAAAAGAAAAAAGTGAACGATCTAAGGGGCCGCGAAAGGGGTTTATGAAAAAGATTTTTAGTCGTAAATCTATATAGTAATATTAAATATAAACTAAAATGCAAAAACAGAAGAAGATTAAATATAAATCGAAGATCACTTTTACTTTATTAAGTTTTTAGATTTTATTTTTAAGGTTTTATTTTAGCAAAGCACTTATGGGTCAAAAAGTTAATCCAAAAATTTTAAGAATCCCCCTAGTTAAGCAATGGCAATCTAAATGGTTCGCGCGGCTTAAAGATTTTAGAATACTTTTAAAAAGTGATGTTTTAATTAGAAAATTTTTAAGTAAAAAATTAAAAGGTTCTAGCGTTGGAAATATTGAAATAGAAAAGGAAGGAGATATCTGGCGGGTTATTATTAGAACGGCTAAGCCAGGGATGATCATTGGTCGAGGCGGAGTTGACGTTGAAAATCTCAAAAAAGAAATAGAAAAAAGATTTCTTGGAAAGGGATCAAATTTAGAAATTCAGATTAAAGAAATTAGCTCGCCCTTTCTTAACGCTCAAATTGTTTTAGAAAATATTATTCTTGATTTAGAGCGAAGAATGCCGTTTCGTCGAGTAGCTAAAAGAGCAATTGAACAAATCAAAAAAGCTGGCGCTCAAGGAGCAAAAATTATTATTAAAGGTAGGTTAGACGGTGGAGAAATTGCTCGACAAGAAACATTTGCCTGGGGCAAGATGCCGCTTCATACTCTAAGGGCCAATATTGATTATTCGCGAAGTGCTGCTTTTACTATTTATGGAACCGTAGGCGTTAAGGTTTGGATTTGTACAGGTGAGATTTTTGAGGAAATAAAAAAAATTGAAAATAAGAAAGAATAATTTTAATCTATGCTTTCTCCTAAAAAAACAAAATTTCGTAAATCACATAAGGGTAGAAAAAGAATGGGTGGGAAATCTTCTAGAAAGGTTAATGTTGCTTTTGGTGAGTATGGTTTAAAGGTGATTGAAACCGTTTGGATTACTGATCGGCAAATTGAGGCGGTGAGGAAAGTTATTTCTAAATTTATTAAAAAAGAAGGAAAGATGTGGTTAAGAATTTTTCCCGACAAACCAGTTACGGCAAAATCAGCCGAGGTACCAATGGGAGGTGGTAAGGGAACAGTTGATCATTGGGTGGCAGCTGTTAAAGCCGGAACAATTATTTTTGAATTAGCAGGCATTAATGAAGAAGAAGCAAAAAAGGCTTTTCGTCTGGCGGCTTCAAAATTACCAGTTAAAACAACGTTTACCAAAAAATAAATAATTATGGCAAAAATAAAAGAAATAAAATCTAAGAGCAAAGATGAATTAAATAAAATGCTTTTAGAAGAAAGAGAGAAGCTTCAAAAATTAAGATTTGATCTTGAACTTAAAAAAAATAAAAATGTTCGACAAATAAGGAAAACACGTCAAACAATTGCTCAAATACTTACGTTTTTAAATCAAAAATGATATGGTTAAAATAAAAAGAAAATTTCAAGGGATAGTTATTTCTGATAAAATGGACAAGACTATTGTTGTTAAGGTTGAGAGTGTTAAACTTCACTCGAAGTATAAAAAAAGATATAAAACTCATAAAAAGTATAAAGTTCACGATGAAAAAAGAGAAGCCAAGGTTGGTCAATTGGTAATTTTTGAAGAAACAAAACCAATTTCTCGAGAAAAGAGATGGCAATTAATTAAAATTGTTAAATAAAAATATGATTCAACATCGGTCAATGATTAAAACAGCTGATAACACCGGCGCCAAAAAAGTAATGTGTATTAGAGTTTTAGGTGGATATCGCAAAAGATATGCTCGGATTGGCGATATTATTACGATTGTTGTTAAAGAAGCCGTTCCTCATAGTTTAGTTAAAAAAAGCGATATTTTACATGCGGTGGTGGTCAGAACAAGAAAAGAAAAAAGAAGAAAGGACGGGTCATATTTACGCTTTGATGACAATGCCTGCGTCATTATTGATCCTAAAAGTAAAGAGCCAAAAGGAACAAGAATAATTGGTCCAATAGCCAGAGAACTAAGAGATGGTGGTTTCAGTAAAATTATTTCTTTAGCTCCTGAAGTTGTTTAAATTTAAATATAAATATGTCTAAAATAAAAAAAGGCGACAATGTGCAAATTCTTGGCGGTAAAGATCGAGGCAAAAAGGGGAAAATTTTAAAAGTTTGGCCCAAAAGAAAAAAGGTTATTATTGAAGGTTTGAATTTAGTAACCAAACATTCTCGACCTCGTCGTCAAGGAGAAAAAGGACAAAGGGTTAAAATTCCTTCGCCTATTTGGATTTCTAAGGTTTCTTTGATTTGTCCGCAATGTAAAAAAGCAACCAGAGTTGGTTTTAAAAAATTTGAAGATAAAAAAGCCCGTGTTTGTAAAAAATGTAAAGAAATAATTTCTTATATATGAGCAGATTAAAGGAAAATTACTCAAAAGATATTTTACCAAAACTTCAAGAAGCTTTAGGTAAGAAAAATATTTTAGCTTTGCCAAAATTAAAAAGAATTACCGTTGCTGTTGGTTTAGGTGATGCCATTGAAAGAAAAGATCAAAAAATAATTGAAACAGCTAAAGACACATTATTCAAGATCACTGGCCAGCGATCAGTTGAAACTAAAGCTAAAAAAGCTATTGCTGGCTTTAAGATTAGGCAAGGGCAGGTGGTTGGTTTGAAAGTAACTCTTCGTCGAGAAAAAATGTATGATTTTATTGATAAACTAATTAATGTTGCTTTGCCACGTAAAAGGGATTTTAAAGGTATCTCTTTATCGTCAGTAGATAATGGTGGCAATTTGTCAATTGGTTTTAAAGAACAAACAATTTTTCCAGAAATTGATTCTCAAACTATTGATAAAATTCATGGTTTGCAAATTACAATTTCTACTGATGCTAAAAATAAAGAAGAAGGAACAAAATTATTTAAAACATTAGGCATTCCTTTTAATAATTAATTATGACAACTAAAGCTCAATACGTAAGATCATTTCAAAAAAAACCAAAATATAAAACAAGAATCATTAGAAGATGCTGGCGTTGTGGCAGAAGAAGAGGATTTATGAGAGATTTTGGTATTTGTCGAATTTGTTTTAGAGAATTAGTTACCAAAGGAGAGGTTCCTGGAATCAGAAAGGCCAGTTGGTAAATTATTAATTTATTAATCATTATTCATTTCTATGACTGATCCAATTGCTGATATGTTAACAAGAATTAGAAATGCTTTATCGGCTGGTAAGGCAGAGGTTTTAATTCCTTTTTCAAAAATAAAATACGCGCTTGCCAAGGTGATCGAAAAAGAAGGATTTTTTACAAAAGTAGAAAAAGTTTTACCTTACACCGGCGACAAACAAGCAAAATTTTATGAAATAAAAATTATTTTTAAATTTAATGATGATTGCTCAGTTATTAATGGCGTAAGAAGAATTTCCAAGCCAGGTTGTCGTACTTACTCGGGATTTTTTAAAATTAAACGCAATAATTATAAAACAGCCATTCTTTCAACCAGTCGTGGTTTAATGACCGCTACCGAGGCAAAGAGAAGAAAAATGGGCGGAGAAATACTTTGCGAGATTTGGTAAATATTTAATTTATGAGTAGAATAGGCAGACAAAAGATAAATGTTCCTGACGGAGTCGAAGTAAAGATCGAAAAAAATTTGATTAAAATAAAAGGCCCGAACGGTGAACTTTCTTTGAATGTTCATCCGGTGGTAATTGTTAAACAAGAAGGTTCCGTTGTCCAGGTTAATGTTAAGAATCCAGAAGAAAAAAGTGAGCGAGCTCTTTGGGGAACATTTGCTAAGTTGATTTTAAATTTAATTACGGGTGTTACTCAGGGTTATGATAAAAAATTAGAATTAATCGGGGTTGGTTATCGAGCAACTGTTGTTCAAAATAAAATAAATTTAAACCTAGGTTTTTCTCATCCAATTGAATTTATTTTACCTGAAGGCATTGGAGCTAAAGTTGATAAAAACGTTTTAACAATTAGCGGAGCAGACAAACAATTAGTTGGTGAGATGGCCGCTAGAATTAGAAGATTGAGACCACCTGAGCCTTATAAAGGAACAGGAATTAGATATGTTGGAGAAATAGTTAGAAAGAAAGCTGGTAAAAAGGCAGTAAGTGGCGGATCTTAATAAATAAAAAAAATGAAAAAAAGTAAAGAAAAAAGAAAAATAAGAAGAAAATTAAGAGTTAGAGCAAAAATTTTGGGAACTGCTGAAAAACCAAGGTTGTCAGTTTTCCGCAGTTTGAGCCATATTTACGCTCAAATAATTAATGATTTAAGCGGAGAAACTCTAGTTGCTGCCAATGATCTAGAATTAAAAAATAATCAAAAAGAAGATAAAAAAACAAATTTAAAAGGAAAAATTGCTCAAGCTTACAGCGTTGGCTTGCTTTTAGCAGAAAAAGCTTTAAAAAATAAAATTAAAAAAGTAGTTTTTGATCGGGGTAGTTTTTCTTATCATGGTCGAGTTAAATCTTTGGCTGATGGGGCCAGAGAAGGTGGTTTACAATTTTAAAAATAACACAAAATTTAGATAATTATGACTAGAAGGCAGTATAAAGAAATAAAAAAACAAGACGACGAATTTGAACAAAAGCTTATTGATTTGGCTCGAGTAACAAGGGTAGTTGCTGGTGGCAAAAGAATGAGATTTCGTGCTTGTTTAGTTATTGGTAATAGAAAGGGTAAAATTGGTTATGGCATTGCCAAGGGGAATGATGTTGCTTTAGCAATGGGCAAGGCCTTAAGAGCAGCTAAAAAAAATATACTCGAGGTAATAACCGTTAAGGGAACAATGCCCCACGAAGCAAGAGTTAAGTATGGTTCAGCTAAAATTCTTTTGAAGCCGGCGGCTTCTGGCAAGGGCATTAAGGCTGGTGGGGTAATGAGAATAATTTTAGAATTAGCTGGCATTGAAAGTGCTAGCGGTAAAATTTTAGGTTCAAAAAATAAAATTAATAATGTTCGAGCCACTTTTGAAGCATTGGCTGGAATGAAAATTATTGAAAAAAATAATTTTCCCGAGAAAAAAATTAAGGAAATTAATGACAAAAAAAATGAATGAATTAAGTTTAAATAATTTGAAACCAAAATTTTCCAGAAAAAAAAGAAAGGTGGTCGGTCGGGGAAATAGTTCTGGTCATGGAACATATTCTTGTCGTGGGCAAAAGGGACAGAAATCACGTTCTGGCGGTAAGGGAGGTTTAAAACTTAAGGCTTTAAGAAAAATTTGGAAAAAAGTTCCCAAAAGAGGAGGATTCAGGAGTCGTCAAGAAAAATTTAAAGCAATTAATCTCGAAATAATTGATAAAATGTTTGTTGAAGGCCAGGAAATTAAACCAGAAACGCTTTTAGAAAAAGGACTGATTAAAGATTTAAGAAAAAAATTTAAAATTTTAGGTAAGAAAATAAATAAAAAATTTAAAATATCTGCTTATCGCTTTTCAAAATCAGCTGAAATAGCTATTAAAGAATCTGGTGGTACTTTTGAAAAAATAGTGATTAAAAAGAAAAAATAGTTTATGTCTAAAACTTGGGAAAAATTTAGAACGATTTTACACTATAAGGATTTGCGAAACTCTATTCTTTATGTTTTGGGCATGCTCGTTGTTTTTAGAATTGCTGCCCATATTCCGCTTCCGGGAATTAATCTCGGAGCTTTAAAAGATTTTTTTGCTCAAAATCAAGTTTTTGGGTTGCTGAATGTTCTTTCTGGTGGAGCAATGGAAAGATTTTCAATTGTGGCGATGGGCGTTGGTCCCTATATTACGGCTTCTATTATTTTTCAATTATTGACAATGATTGTGCCCGCGCTTGAAAGAATAGCCAAAGAAGGACCAAGCGGCCAACAAAGAATTAATAAATATACTCGAATTTTAGCAGTGCCGATCGGTGCTTTGCAGGCCTATAGTTTAATTACTCTTTTAAAAAGATCAACTCAAGGAGTGGTTTTAATTTCTGGTTTTACCGAAATGGCCATTACGATCGTTGTTTTGACTGCCGGCACAATGTTTTTAATGTGGTTGGGTGAACTAGTAACTGAAAAAAAGGTTGGTAATGGAATTTCCTTATTAATTTTTGCTGGCATTGTCGCTGACATTCCAAATTCGATTCAAAGAGTTTTTCTTACTTTTGATCCGGCCCAATTAATTAATCTAGTGGCTTTAATGATTTTGGCAGTTATCACTATCTCTGGGGTAGTTATTCTTAATGAAGGGCAACGCAATATTCCAGTTTCTTATGCTCGGCGAATTAGGGGAATGAAAATGTATGGCGGGACAGATACTTATTTGCCATTGCGCGTTAATCAGGCCGGAATGATTCCAATTATTTTTGCTGTTTCCTTGGTTTTGGTGCCACCTTTAATCGGGCAATTTTTAACTCAAGTTCAAAATGCTTTTGTGGCTGATTCCGGTAGATTTTTAATGACTTTATTTCAAAATCAATTATTTTATGGCGCACTATATTTTTCTTTAGTTGTTGCTTTTACTTATTTTTATACTTCAATTATTTTTAAACCAGATCAAATTGCCGAACACTTGCAACAACAAGGCGGATTTGTGCCGGGCTTAAGACCAGGCAAAAACACTTCAGATCATTTATCAAAAATTTCTAAAAGAATTATGTTGGTTGGCGCTCTTTCCTTGGGTTTGATTGCTATTTTGCCATTGATCACTCAAGGTGTTTTAGGAATTACCGCTCTAACTGTTGGTGGCGCTTCTTTGTTAATCGTGGTAAGCGTGGTGATTGATACGGTTAAACAAATTGAAGCGCAAGTGGCCATGCGTGAATACGAAAAATAAAGGGCTTTCTCTCCGACCGTGGTCGGAGTTAGAAAATCTTTACCCCGCACCAATCTAAAGGTAGAGATTTCAGTGAAAAAAAGATAAAGACGAAGTGCGCTGCGGTTGATGAGATACATAGGTAACACTCCTAAACTTGGTAAAATGAAGTCTTGGGAGTTAACTTAACCTATGTATTTTTATGATTAAAAGAAGTTATGTTTTAAATAACCAAAGGTATTTTTTGCCTTA
>Ga0208244_101029_pt1 | contig 18525 bp, 17 predicted proteins | sample SubbioCR12Aug_5A_FD_184828 | JGI IMG/M metagenome (GOLD analysis project Ga0208244, IMG submission 184828) | Serpentinite rock and fluid subsurface biosphere microbial communities from McLaughlin Reserve, California, USA - CR12Aug_5A (SPAdes) | ecosystem: Environmental > Terrestrial > Deep... | reverse complement strand
ACCCGAACCTTTGAGCATGATCATGCGGTTTATCTTTATGAAATAAGCCAGAGGATTGGCTTTGTTGACCCATTGTGCCCAGTCGGGCATGCTTTCTACCGGAGTAAACAGCCCGCTCATCAGAATAAAAATCACCATAAAAAACCATGAAATGAACATGGCCTGCTGCATGGTGTCGGTGATGGTAGATACCAGAAGCCCGAAGCCAAGAACCACCAGCAGATAAACAGAGGCAACGGCAAAAAGCAAGGGGATGCTTCCGGCAACAGCTATGCCAAACACAACACGTGCGATGAGCAAGCCGAAGGCCAGTTCGAACAGTGCGATGATCCAGAAGGGGAGGAGTTTCCCGGTCATGAACTGATATTTACGAATGGGTGTAACGTTGATCTGTTCGATAGTTCCTGTTTCTTTCTCACGCACAACGTTCATGGCCGAAAGAAACATACCGATAATGGTAACGAGCAGCACCAGAATTCCCGGTACCATATAGGTTTTATAGTCAAGTTCGGGGTTATACCAGAATTGGGGTTCGATTCTGAGTGCCTCGCGAAGCTGCGCGCTTCCTTTGGCAGTTACTGCCATCTCACGACCAAACTGGTTTATGATTGATGTGCCGTAAGCATTCATCAAACTGGCAGCACTTCCGTTGATTGCGTCCGTAGTAAGCAATTCCGAGGCATCGCCCGTATGGATAATATTCTTTGCAAAGCCCGGTTCTATGACCAGCAGTTGTTCGGCCGTACCCTTTTTGAGCCATTCGGCACCTTCGTCGTAACTCTGAACATAATTTACAATGTTGTAGAAGGATGAACCTTTGAATTTACCGGCCAGCTCTCGTGACTCTGAACTGTGATCAAGATCACACACAACAAGGCGTATGTTTCGGATTTCAAATGTGGCTGTATAGGACAGTATAAGCAACTGCAAAACAGGAATAAACAGGATCATTGGCAACATCGATTTGTCGCGGAGTACCTGAATAAACTCTTTCTGTAGTATGTAAAGTATCCTTGTCATCTCAAGCAAGTCTCACATTAAATTTACGAATGCTCATTATGAGAAAGAATGCAGTCATTAGGGCGAGTATCAGGGTTTCCTTCCAGAAGTAGGTGATGCCCAAACCTTTGAGCATGATTTGTTTGATGATAACGATGAACCATTTACTCGGCATCACATGACTGAGGTATTGCAGGGCATCAGGCATGTTTTCGACCGGAAAAATAAAACCCGAAAGCAAAATGGTTGGTAACATCAGGGCAAACATGGAAAGCAACATGGCCTGCTGCTGGGTGTTGCTGATGGTGGAAATGAAAATACCCATTGTAAGTGCCATGACGATGAAGAGAATGCTTTCGGCGAGCAGTAGCAGGAGACTTCCGCGCAGGGGCATGGCAAAAACAGTGTAGGCGAGCAGCAATATGATCAGGGCATTGATGAACGAAAGCAGAATGTACGGCACAACTTTTCCGGAAACAATCTGCCATGTTTTCAGAGGTGAAACCAGCAAAACTTCCATAGTACCCATTTCTTTCTCTTTAGCAATGGAGATGGAGGTCATCATGGCCGAAATAAGCATGAGCAAAACGGTTATGGTTCCGGGAACAAACATAAAAACTCCTTTGAGTTCGGGGTTATACAGCATATTGGTCTGAATCCGTATGGTCAACGGAGGTTTGTTGATTATGCTTATATCTCCTGAGAAATCACGTATGATACCCGATGCGAAAACCGACAGCAGATGTGCAGTATTGGGATCAGAGGCATCGGCAATTAGTTGCACTGCAGCCTGACCTTCGCGGATGAAACGGCTCGAGAATTGTGGTTCAAAAACCACTACCAGACTAGTGTTTCCCTTGCGGAATACAGCTTCTATTTCGTCCCTGCTTCTCAGGTTTTCTTTCAGGGTAAAATATCCCGAAGCAAGCAGTTTGTCAGTGAGTGCAATGCTCATTTCGTCCTTCGACTCATCCAGAATAGCAATACCGGCATTGTTGATTTCGTTGGTGATGGCAAACCCAAACAAAAGCACCTGTACAATCGGCATTCCGAACAAGATGAGCATGGTTCGGGGATCACGGAATATGTGCAGAAACTCCTTATAAATGAATCCTTTCATGTGCTTTTTTTTCGGGCGAGTTTCAGAAACACTTCATGCATATTGGCAGCATGATGATTCGTTTTCAAATTACCCGGTGTGTCAAGGGCATCAATCCGTCCATCCACCATGATACAAACACGTTGGCAATATTCGGCTTCGTCCATATAGTGTGTTGTAACAAAAACAGTGATTCCTTCTGCAGCAGCTTCATAGATCAGGTCCCAGAACTGTCTGCGGGTTATCGGATCGACTCCTCCTGTGGGTTCGTCCAGAAATACAATACGGGGCTGGTGCATGATGGCTACTGAAAAAGCAAGCTTTTGCTTCCATCCGGCGGGTATACTGCTGAGCAATTTGCCGGAATCATTCCCCAACCCAAGCCGGTCGAGCAATTGTACGGTCCTGTTTTTTATTTCAGAAGCTGACAATCCGTATATACCACCGAAGAATCTGAAGTTTTCCTTCACGGTGAGATCGTTATACAGTGAAAAACGCTGGCTCATATAGCCAATGTTTTTCTTCACTTTATCGGGTTGACGGGTTACATCGTATCCTGCCACGCGTATTTTTCCCGAAGTAGGTTTTGACAATCCGCAAAGGATCTTCATCGCTGTGGTTTTGCCGGCACCGTTTGCACCCAGAAAGCCAAAGATCTCACCTTGTCCGACCGAAAAATTCAAGTTATCATTGGCGACAAAGTTGCCAAACTTTTTCACCAGATTGTGTACCTCTATAGCCTGTATCTGATCCATTCTGTCCTATGAGAGAAATCACGCTGCTTTTTGAGCTTTGCTTTGCTGCATCAATACCATGAAACAATCTTCGATTGAAGGAGCAATCTGATGCACCTGTATCATCCCATGACCACATGCCCGCAAATAGATTTCGATGAGCACAGGGTCAAAATCGTCTTTCTCGTTTAAATAGTGAATATATTCGCCTGAGCGATACACCGCTTTTGTGTGCTCGATAGTGGCAAGGAGACCGGGAAGAGGAAACATTTGCTCCGATTTGATGGCATATAAATTTTTGCCAAAAGAACGAACAATGTTTTCGGGGCTGTTGACAGCCATAATGCTTCCCTTATTCATAAGCGCAACCCTGTCACACAGGGCAGCTTCATCCATATAAGGCGTTGAAACAATAACTGTGATGCCCATGTATTTAATCCGTTGTAGTATTTCCCAAAATTCAGTACGGCTCACAGCATCTACACCAGTTGTTGGTTCATCGAGAAACAGCAGCTGAGGTTTGTGGACAAGAGCACAGCTAAGGGCCAGTTTTTGTTTCATTCCGCCTGACAGCTGCCCTGCCTTTCGCTTTCTGAACGGTTCGAGCTGGGCAAAAATATCCTTGTATAATTCAAAATGTTCGTGAATGGTTGTCCGGAAAATGCCTGCAAAGAACTTCAGGTTTTCATCAACCGTAAGATCCTGATAGAGCGAAAATTTTCCAGGCATATAACCTACAATTTTTCGTATTTCGCGATAATCGTGTATGGTATCGTATCCGGCAACCGTTGCTGACCCGCTATCAGGTATTACAAGGCTGGTGAGGATATGGAACAGGCTGGTTTTGCCTGCTCCATCCGGTCCGATAAATCCAAAGAGTTCGCCGCTGTTAATCTGTATATTAATGCCTTGAAGGGCCTTTATGCCGGTATAGGATTTCCGGATGTCTCTGATGTCAACGGCAATCTGTTTCATTGAATACTATTTTATTCTGGTCCAATAAGTTGTTCTGCCAATTAGCGAGATACCTATGTACCCTCTGATTTTGAGCTTTTTGTTTTCGTCAAAAGCCATATAGCAACTATAGGTTTTACCTGATTTGGGATCATAGATTTGCCCGCCCGACCATTCTGATGAACCGTCGAAAGTGAAGCCTGTAAGTATCTCAAGGCCCATAACCGGTCGTGATTTGAGTTTGTTGTCCGGATTTTTTTTGTCCAGTTTGGGTTTTTTGGTTTCGTCGTCGATGGGAAATTTCAGCCAAACCAGCTTTCCATAAATTTTTCCATCGCGTTTGAACATTTCAACATGGGCATCGCCATCTTCGTTGAGCCAAATGCCCAGTACATCATCGGCTTTAAGTTTTTGTGCCTGAACCTGATTGCCTGAGAAAGCAACAAGAATTCCGAGAAAAAGAACCAGAGATTTAATTTTCATGTTTTTAAAGTGTTTTAAGGTTGAAGAATCCGTATTTCGCCGGGCATCCCGATCTTGAGCCTGCCATCGTTCTGAACACGGACTTTCATGGCATAAACCAGATCAACCCTCTCGTCGCGGGTTTGTATGGTTTTCGGGGTGAATTCGGATGATGCCGAAATCCAGGTTATCTCTCCTTTAAGGGACGAGTTGCCCTGTTCTGCCGTTTGGTCAATGATCACTTCAACTGGCTGTCCGATCGTGAAACCGGCAAGTTGTCGGCCGCTAATATACACTTTAAGTTCCATGTTGCTCAGGTCAGCAATTTTATATAGTGGCTTACCATACACAACTGTTTCTCCTTTACGCGAATATGTACTAAGGACAGTTCCACCAGAGGGGTTTGTAATAAAACATTTCTTTTTGGCCTCTTCCAGTTGCATGACTTGCTGTCCGACTGCTCTTGCCTCGGCCTCAATGGAAGTTGCCTGTGCCAATGTGGCCTGTAATTGTTTTGCGGTGAGTGCGATTGCCCCTTCAAGATCTTCTTTCTGCTTCAGTGTGGCAGCGCCCTCGCGATAAAGGCTTGCAACCCGGTCATAATCTCGGCTGAGGTTGGCCAGTTGCTGGTCATGCACCTCGCGTTGCGCCTTAACATTAAGCAATCGTGCCATTATGGCCTGCTGTTGTGCTTTGGCCTGTTCCACCCTGATCGAAGCTTCTGTAGTGTCAATCAATCCAACCAGTTGCCCTTCATATAACTGGTCTCCCTGATCAACATTCAATGACAGCAAGGCCCCAGGAGCCATGGCCGATACCATGATCTCGACTGCCTCGAAATTGCCATAGGCGTCTGAAGGTTTTTCGGTTCTCGTGCACGAAAGTATGACCAAAAAGCCCATTGCCCAAAGAGAGAAATATCTTATTGTTTTCATTTTCTTTATTGATTACCGGTAAGTAAGTTGATTTCATGATAGGTCTTTGAGCGGAGGATCTTGTGGTTTTCGCGCATAATGATTGATTGATGGAGTTTGTTGAGCTCAGTCACAAATGCAGCGCCTGTTATGGTACCATTGTTTAGCTGGGCACGGCTTGCGTCAACCACCGTTTGCTGCAACCTGATGATTTCATCATCAAGCGCAAGCAGCGAATCAAATTGTTCTGCTTCTCTTATCATTGCTTTCCACCTGCCCATGTGAAGCATACGGAAATTTTCTTCGGCAAGCTCGGTCTGTTTTTGTTGCAGTCTGATAACCTGAATATTTCGCTTATGAGTGTTCCAGTCCCAGATGTTGTAATTAAGTCTGATGCCAATCAGAAAATACTCATCAAATGAATCATCAAGCATATTGTAACCCGGCCTGCCATAACCTGCCTGTCCGAACAGCCCAAGTGCAGGTCTTCTCTTGCTTTTTTCCATCAGCATAAGGCTGTTTGCACGACCTGTAAGCAATCCAAATTCATCGGCATCTTTTCGGTTGAGTGTGTATGGCCGGTTGTTTTCTGGTGTGTTTACGCTTAGGCTGTCAGAAGCACTAATTGTAACATTACACACTGATGAAAGCAGTTCAAGCGAAGCATTCCTGGCAGCTGATGCTTCCACCAACTGCTGTTTGTACTGAAGCAAACCGCTCTCAACTGCGGCAAGTTCTGATTTTAAAACCATTCCTTTTTTTGCTCGCGTGTCTGTTTCTGAGATCATTGCCTGTGTAGTGGCTATTGCAAAGTTTAAAACCCTGATCCTGTTGTTGGCCATCAGAACACCGTAAAACAGATCATTTACCTTTTTCTTCAATTGCTCTTCTGCCTGCTCAATTTTATTGATTTGCAATTGGTATTCAGCATTCTCGGTTTCTAGCCTTGCTTTTGTCATTCCGCCATCATACATGGTTTGATAGAGGTCAATATTCACCCTATACCAGTCTTTGGCTAATTCCGGAGCCTTAAAGCCCGGCATGGGGATCTCGATTTTGGTTACATCCGACTGATAGGAAAGCTGTGCATTCAAATTCGCATTTGGATATAATCCCGCCCGGACGATGTTTTTTTTCAGCTCGAATGATTGCTCGAGTATCTGCCTTCCCCTGCCTGGCGGAAAAGCTGCAAGTGCACTGTCAGTTAGTTGATTGAGGGTTAAAATTTTTGGTTCCTGTGCCTGTATGGCCAAAGAAAACACTAAAAATATTGTCAGCATCAGCGTTTTCATCATCAGGGCTTTGATTGGATGGAAATTGACTTCAGGACAAACTGTGTTATCTGTTCACTCCGATCAATCAGAAATTGTTTATATGCATGTTCATCATCCTTGAAAATCAAGGTCTGTATCACAGGTCGGGCTGCAAATGGAAAAATGATCATGGAGATTACATTAACCATGAGGTGTTCAGCAGAGATGGGCATGATAAGTCCTTTTTCGGTATCGCGACGTATCAGGCGGTCAATTTCATTGATGGGCAGCTCGCGGTTTCCCATAATGTCTTTGATAAGCTTTGGATTGCGGTTGACTTCCTGCAGGATGAATCTGGGTAGCCAGGGCAGTTCATTCAGCAGTTTTAAATATTCATGAACAAAAAATGACAGAAACTGGTTCAGCGTTTCAACTTCCTGTAGCGAAATCCGCACGGATGGCAACATGCTTTGTATGGCTTCAGAAAAGATCTTCATGAAAAGTTTGTCTTTTGACCTGAAATAGTAATGCAGCAGTGCTTTGTTGATACCTGCCTCATCGGCGATTTCCTGCATCCTGCTTCCTTCGAGCCCTTTTTCCCTGAACACTTTCCGTGCTGCCTGCAGAATGATTTCTTCTGTTGTCATATTATTTTTGCTAATTAGTTTAACTATATGGTTAAACCATTTGGCAAAAGTAAAAGAAATATTTATTTTGTCAAGTGTTTTTTTTAAGAAAGTTTCTTGGGCACACAAAATGAATTAGTTGTGAATGAAAAATTAGTATTGATTTCTCTGAGGACTTGATCAGAATGGCATGGTTGCGAGGGATGAACAGAGTGAAATTAGCCGTTTAGCAGATCAAAATATCCTTATTTTTGCAAAAAAAAAGAACAGATGAAATCGCGCTTATTTCTGATTATTTTACTGATATCAGGCTTGGTGGCCATTGTTTCATGCTCCACAAAAAAGGGACCCGACCTGACAGGCATCTGGAAGGTTGCCGATGTGAAGGTTGAATTCGATGAACAATCTTCAACTCCCGAAATGCTCCGTCAGGTTGCCGAGCGTGAAAAGCAAACCATACTTGAAATTCAGAATGATTCAGTTATGAGTATCATTGCAGGCAACACAACCTACAAAGCTTTCTGGGTGCTGGATCAGGAGAGCGGTATTATCAATTACCGGTTTGAAGATATGGGGGCACGCATGACTGAGCTGGGTAAATTGATTGATGGTACCATCGTAGCCGAATCAGAAACCGCGATGGGGAAGATTATTGTGACGTACCAGAAGGACTAAAGGGGTAGCGGGTTGCGCGTTGCGCGTTGCTAATTACGGGTTGGGTAAACCGAAACTAAGGATTCAAATTTAAGCTGAACAATACGGCTTCAAGTTGACGGAGCAAATCGCGTTTGTCTTTGTTTGGGGCATAAACGTAACCTTCGACCGTGATCAAATGGCCTTTGGATTGGTCTATTACCGTATATGAAAGATACGGTCCTGCCATAAAATCACCAATCAGTTTCCACATGCCTCTGTTTTCGATGGCAAAATCTTCCACGAAATAATTTATTCGTTGGCTCATTGGCGGGACAAATTCCTTGTCTGTTGTCATAAATGAGCCGGGTGAGGGGCCGGGAATGTGCCGGCTTACTATTGAGTCGCGTGTATAGGTAAGTCTGTTATCAGTCAGCTGGAGGGTGTCCCTGTATGGAATTCTGTACACAATAATTCCTTGACTGTTCTCAGGTGTTTCTCTTCTGATCCACATGAAGTCATTTTCGGTTTTGGCCACGAAAAAACCTTCTGGAATGATCATGGACACGCCCAGATGCCGGAACAAGGCTTCAGCAACATCTGTTTTGGCGGTTGGCCTGAAAATATTCATCAACCTTTCTCTCTCTGTGCGGTCGTAAAGCAGCCGGATACTCTCCTTGTGTTCATCAAATGTCTGCACCCATTGATCAGGATTGGCTGCCCTTATCTTAACCACCCGTTGCGGTTTGGCCCACAAATCAGCACGTGTTTCAACGATTGGTTTTTCTTGTTTGCTACCCATTTCAACAAGTAGAATATTACGGTGTTTCTGAAACATATCCGACATATTCTCCAGTTCAATATTGGCAATGTTGTAGATGGGTTCTTCCTGAGGTAGTCCATACTGTGACTGCCCAAAGTAGGCGCGTATGGCTTCACCAGCAATTCCCTTCCATTGTTCTTTGTTTTGCGTGACTACAAGTATCTCAGAAGTAACACCGACTGACCGGGCACTTCTGGGGCCTTTCTGTTCGCAGGAGAATGACAGCAGCAGTAATCCAGACAATACAACAACAGTGGTCAACCAGTGCAAACCACGCATGGAAACGACAAAAACTTTCATAACCTTTGGGTTTTGCAGGATCAGCTTACAGTAGCTATCTTCAGCTTCTGACCAGGCATAATCCTTGATTTATTATTCAGATTGTTCAGTTTTTTGATCTGCTCCACAGTAACGCCATCATATTGCCTGGCAATATCCCAAAGTGTATCACCCGATTTTACGGTATGGTAAATAAACTTGCCGTTATTTTTCGGCACTTCCCTGTTTTCCGTCAGGTTTTCGGCCGGATACACCCTCAATTTCTGACCAATCTGGATATTTGTACCCGAAAGGTTGTTCCATTCGCGCAGGTCAGTTACGGTGCATTGGTATTTTGAAGCGATCTTACCTAAAGTTTCACCCCGTTTTACCGTGTGATGTGTTGAAGTGCCCGAACGTTTGACAGGTGTTTCTCCGGTGATAGGTGCCGGAGTTCCGGAACTGAAAACAGTTAGTCGCTGGCCGGGATAGATCATGTTTCGTTTTATATTGTTCCATGCTTTTAACTGATTCACACTAACCCTGTATTTTTTCGCAATAAGCCCCAGATTTTCACCACTCCTGACGATATGAACGCTTTGGTCGCTTACTTTCTTGATTTCTTCGGCAAGTTTTTCTTTTTCTACCCCTTTTTTGGTTTTATAAGCATATAGTTCATTTTCATTGTTCAGGAAAGGGCCGATGAAATCCGAGGGAATCCTGATGATATAATGATTTTCGGGGCTGGCAGGTATGATGTCTTTTTTAAACTGTGGGTTGAAGAACCTGAGGTCTTCTATTGGCACGCCAAGCATTTCGCTTATCTGATCGAATGCAACAAGATCCCTGACGGTGACGGTGTCGGTGCCGCTCATCATCATGCCCGGATGGAAAGGATAAAGGTTATGTTCTGTGGGGTGGTTCATTACGTATGTTACAGCGATAAATGCCGGCACATAACCGCGTGTTTCCCTGGGCAGATAAGGCCAGATTGCCCAGTAGTCCTTTACCCCTCCGGCACGGCGGATGGCACGGTTCACATTACCGGCACCTGAATTGTAGGCAGCGAGCACCAAAAACCAATCCTGATAAATATTATACAGGTCGCGCATGTGTTCGCATGCTGCAACGGTTGATTTATAGGGGTCGAAACGGTCGTCAACAAGTGAGGTAACCTTCAGGTTATACACTTTTCCAGTGCCATACATAAACTGCCACAAACCTTTAGCTCCCATATGTGACCCTGCAACCGGATTCAATGCTGATTCTACAACAGCCAGATATTTCATCTCAAGCGGAATATCATATCGGTCGAGCAACTCCTCAAACATTGGAAAATACACATATGACAGACCCATTACCCTGCTGGTAAGTCCTCTTTTGCGAACGGCATACAGATCTATAAACGCCTGTACATGTTTGTTATAAACAAGGTCAATTGGTGTTTCGCGGTTCAGTTTTGCGATTCGTTCGGCATAGACCGAGTCCGGAAAGGTAGGAATATAATCAGGTGCATAACCATATTTATTCCAGTTTACTGAATCAGTGATCCAAATATTGTTGTCAAAATATCTGATCTTGTAAAGACTGTCGAGCATCTTCACAACAGGGGAGTCATCTGTTGAGAATATACCCAATTGTTTGATAAACAGGGAAGTATCTGGTTCGGCCAGAGACAGGCTGTCCTGATCCAAATATAAAGTGTCGCTGTAAAGTTCGTCAGCTTCTGACTGGGCATTGATGTTCAGCCCCGAAAATGATATTAAGAGCAGGAATATAACTAAAATCTTCAATTTCATAAAATTATTCTGAATAAGTCCTGTAAACAAAAATAAAGAGTTTGGAATCCCAAAATATCTGCCCCATGAGAATCAATGAACAAACGTTGGTTAATAAACCTTAGTGTGTTCCAATGCTATTTTCAGGCCGAAACACAAATTAATGCTGAGTGGTAACCGTCAGCCGGATAGAAGAAAACTATTTGGTCTGATCCTTTTCGTTGCTGCCCTGCTTTTGGTCTTCGCCGCTCATACCATCTTTAAACTCTTTCACGCCGCGGCCAATACCTTTCATCAATTCCGGAATCTTTTTTCCACCAAAAAGCAACAAAACCACCAGGACGATGACAAAAATCTGCCATCCGCCTATCATACCGAGCAATATTGAAAGTGTCATAATCTGTTGTGCTTAGATATTATGGAGCAAAGATATACAATTTTACTGGTTTTTGCAGCCTTTACACTTGCCGTATTGGAACACATCAAAAGTATATATTGAAATGATCATTCTAAAGCAAATGTATGTTTTCATGTTTCAACCGCTTTGCAGCAGCAAAATGCGAAATATGATTACAGTTTACCTATTTTTGTTGATCAGATTGTCTCAAATTTTATTCGTTCCTTTCATGAAAAAGTACCTGGTATTCTTCATCGTTTTGACAGGGTTGCTATCAGCGGCAACCGGTTCGTTTGCCCAGCAAAAGCCTGAAAATAAGCCTGACTGGCGCAAGCTTCACTATCTTTCGGAAGAAGAGATGTATGAACCGGTGCTCACCGGTATCAACTTTACCGAAACACCTCCTCCTCCTGGGCCTGTGCGTATGGTGGCCGAATTTGAACCCATGCAGGGCGTGCTGATTCGTAATCCATTGGGGATTCCATATAACCTTATTGCCGAGATGTCGGAAGATGTGGAGGTAATCACCCGGGTAACCAGCCAGTCAATGGCCGATCAGGTGCTCGCCACATACGCAGCAAACGGAGTGAATACTGACAACTGCTCTTTTCTGATCACACCTTTTCACAACAGTGATTCATACTGGACGCGGGATTATGGCCCGTGGTTTGTTTTTGACGGAAACAAAGAGCCCGGAATCTGCGATTTTCCATACAACCGCAACCGCCCACAGGACAATATGGTTCCTGAATATATGGCCAATATGCTGGATATTAATTTATTTGGCATGAACCTAACCCATACCGGCGGCAATATGATGGTGGATGGATTAGGGATTGCCGCCTCAACGGATTTGCTGTATGAGGAGAATACTAATCTGACACAGGCGCAGATTCATCAAAAGGCTGAGGATTATCTGGGAATAACCCGTTATGATGTTACAATTGACCCTTTGGATGATTATATCAAACATATTGACTGCTGGGGAAAGTATTTGGCACCAGATAAGATCCTGATTGGCAGGGTCCCCATTTCCGATTACAGGTTCAGCATGTTTGAGACGATCGCTAATTTTTTTGCCACAACGCCCAGTTCTTATGGGTATCCTTATAAAGTGTACAGAGTTTTTACACCTGGAACATTTCCTTATACACCATATACCAACTCACTCATTCTGAACAATAAGGTGTTTGTTCCACTTACCGGCAGCCAGCATGATGCTCAGGCCATTCAGGTGTATCAGCAGGCCATGCCCGGATATGAGATTATCGGAATCAACTATAATGGTTGGTACAACACAGATGCGTTACACTGCCGCACTATAGGTATCGCTGATCTGGAAATGCTTTTTGTTGACCACCGACCGCTTTATGGCACCGTTGATTGGTCCGACTCACTCGAAATTCAGGCCACTATAGTGCCATATTCGGGCGAAAATCTGATCTCGGATTCACTTTTGCTGCATTTCAGTATCAATGGAAGCGATTATGAACAATCCCCGCTTTTCTATCAGTCGGGCGACAACTATCAGGGCTGGATCAACAACTTTGCTGCCGGCGACACGGTACGCTACTTTCTTTCTGCTGCTGATGAGTCAAACCGATCTGTTATGCTGCCTTACATGGGAAGCCTTGATCCATTCAGTTTTATCGTTGGTCAGGGACCGGAAGAACCTGTAATTCTCGTCCCCGATACTCTTTATTACATCACCGAATTGACTCATAGTTTTAAGATTTTTAATGTTTCTGACGCAGATATTCAGATACAAACTATTGAACCCTCCATTCCTGGTTATGTAGTTTTGCCTTCCCTGCCTGAATTTCCTTATAATTTGTCACCAACTGATAGTCTTGAAGTGATTGTCGAACTCAATATTCCGGTTACACTGGATATAAGTGATTTCATTACGAATTACGTGTGGGTGATGACCGATGCAGGCGATTATATTGAGACTATCATGATTGACCCCGATCTGGTTTCGACAATTGAACGATCAAACAGCGATATATGGGTAGGCGTTTATCCCAATCCGTCTGTTAGCGAAGTTACGTTTGAAATTGAGGGCCTGACAAACAAGAAGTTTCGTCTTGAAGTGTTTGATGTTCAGGGTAAATTAATCAATGTGCTTTACGAAGGCTTTGCTACAGGAGATCGTCAGTCGATGGTTTGGGACTTTTCAACATCTGATGGCAAAATTGTACCTGATGGATTGTACATTTATAGGTTGTCAGGAAAAGACACTATTGTTACCGGAAGACTGCTTCGATTGCAACTTTGATAATAGCCGGATCGGTCAAAGCCCTCTGATTATACCATGATTTGGGAAAGATAAGCCGCGGCAATCAAAGCAATGATGATAATCCAGGTTGTGACTTTTCTGGGCATATCATCACGTGTTTCGTCGTAGTCGAATTCGCTTTTCATCGTATATCAAATTTAAGGAAGCCGGTCGAGACGTTTTCCATCCCTAAAGGCCACTACGAAGGCATCAAATACGCCGTGCTCATTTTTCAGGGTATTTCTGAGTTGAGCAGCTTCTTCATATTGTGTAAATGAACCGGTTGTATAGATAAAGAAACTATTGTGTGCATCTTCTCTGATGTCGGCAGCACGCAGCTTGTATTTTTTTGCCACCTGTGCAATTGAAATCTTGGTGCCGAATTTTGCCAGAATCTGTACGCGGTACTCAATATCAGACAGGGAGTCTGTTTGATCTGCAGCAACTTTTGATACAACCTCAATGGTTGAGTCTGCTTTTGTCGGTTCAGACTGGGCGGGGAAGACCCTGAAATCAAATTCCGGACTTTGTATTTCGTTTTTATCAGAGGGGCTTTCTGTTGGCATATCCTGCAAATCCTGCTTCTTTTTTAAAGAAGGATCGTCAGGTGCCATGCGAGACACTCTTGGTGAGGCGGCGCCAAAACGGTAGGCAACCCCAAGGGTTGTCTGGTTATAGAGGTCGAAAGGAAAGCTGTTTTCAAAAATCACCAGAGCATTATCCATGATGGCTTTGTTGCTGCTTTCGAGGCGAAGCAGCCAGTGGTCTGAAAGCCTGAAGTCGAATCCAAGCCCGGCGTAGAGTACACCATCAAGTGTGCGTCCCCCCAAACCTTTTCCTCCTCCATATCCCAAAGTCCCGGTCTTATTTCCGGTTCCTGTCTGGTAGAAATCTGAACGGAAATTTGCTGCTGCCCCGCCGAGCAACAGATTGACATTGAAAAACCTGTTGTAGCGGTTTGGTCCAAAAAGATTGTTCAGGTTAATAGTTGCTCCAAGGCCAAGTTCAATCAATTCAGATTCAAAATCATATTTGTTTGGCCTGGCTGTTCCGGTGAGCCGGGAATACATCCCCTGGACCCTTAAACCAAATGCCGGACTAAGGTTGTGTTCGATAAACAAATAGCTGTTCCACAGAAAATCACTTTCATACACCAGATGCTGCCCCCAGGGGTCTTTTCGGATATCGCCGTAAAACAGGTTTACGCCTCCGCCTGTTCCAATTTTCCATCTGCCACTATATCCCTGTGATGACTCAATCATTTCCTGCGCTTTAAGCCCGGAAGAAATGAATGATGCCACAAACAGCACGAAAAGTAAGGTTATTGAATATCGGTGGAAGCGTGCAAACATATGGGCAAATATACAGGAAATTATACAGAAAAATCAAGTGTCTTTATTAGGGTATCTTTTCATGGTCTTTATGAAGACTAAAACTTTGGATGGAAACATGTTGGAATCCATTTCCTGAGTCTTATTCTATTAATGAGAAACTGTCGAATAAAGCTGTCCATTATTATAGATTTCCGAACCACAGCATGATTTCCTCCAGCTGAACTGCCGGAATATCAAGCTTGTTCTTTTTACGCAAACCATTGAGCTTTTGTTGCAAAACCTGTGGTTTCTCATTTTTAAAGCTTTCAATGGTTTGGTAGCCTGCCTGAATCAACTGGCGGGCCCATTCTTCAGGCACACCTATTTCGGTAAACATCTCATGCGACATTGCTTTTTTTATTTTTTCGGGCCGCATTTGCGGGAAAAACAGCACTTCCTGAATGGAGGTCTGCCCGGTAATGAGCATCACCAGGCGGTCGATTCCTATTCCCATGCCTGAGGTCGGTGGCATGCCAAATTCGAGGGCCCGAAGGAAATCCTGATCAATAAACATGGCTTCGCTGTCGCCTCTTTCTGAAAGCCTGAGTTGCTCTTCGAACCTCATTCGCTGGTCAATGGGATCATTGAGCTCAGTGTAAGCGTTGGCAATTTCTTTGCCATTGATCATCAGTTCGAATCGTTCGGTGAGTTCGGGATTGCTTCGGTGCCGTTTACACAATGGCGACATTTCGACGGGATAATCAGTGATAAATGTGGGTTGGATATAGTGGTGCTCACATTTTTCGCCGAAAATCTGATCAATCAGCTTGCCTTTGCCCATTGAGTCGTCAACCTCGATACCGAGTTGCCTGCACACTGCGATTAACTGTTTTTCATCCATTCCGGCTACATCAATACCTGTGTGTTCGCGAATGGCTTCAAGGATAGGAACCCTTCGGAAAGGTTTTGAGAACACTATTTCTTTGCCATCTATCAAAACCGAATTATTCCCTTGAACTGTTTCCACAACATTCACCAATAGATCTTCGGTAAAGTCCATCATCCACAGGTAGTCTTTATAAGCTACATAAATTTCCAATACCGTGAACTCGGGATTGTGGGTGCGATCCATACCTTCGTTGCGGAAGTCTTTCGCAAATTCATACACTCCATCAAAACCGCCTACAATCAGCCGTTTAAGGTAGAGTTCGTTGGCAATGCGCAGGTAGAGCGGAATGTCGAGGGCATTGTGGTGCGTTATGAATGGCCTTGCGGCTGCACCGCCCGGAATAGGTTGCAGAATAGGTGTTTCTACTTCAAGATATCCTTTTGAATTGAAAAAATCGCGCATCACATTGATGACCTTTGTCCTTTTCAGGAAGGTGTTTTTCACCTGATCGTTCACGATCAGATCTACATAACGCATACGGTAGCGTTGCTCAGGGTCGGTGAAGGCATCGAACAGCTGGCCGTCTTTTTCTTTTACTATTGGCAGCGGACGCAGTGATTTGCTGAGGACTTTCAGTGAGTTGATATGTATGGAAATTTCGCCCATCTGGGTAACGAATACAAAACCGGTGACGCCAATGATATCACCGATATCCAGTAATCTTTTAAAAACAGTATTATAGAGGGTTTTATCCTCGCCCGGGCAGATGTCATCGCGTTTCACATACAGTTGAATACGCCCGGTTGCATCCTGAAGTTCACAAAACGATGCGGCTCCCATAATCCGACGGCTCATAATGCGGCCAGCTATTGAAACATGGCTAAACGTTTCGCTGCCCTCCTTGAAGTTGGCCAGAATGGTTTCGGTAGTTGTGTTTACTTCAAATGCTTCGGGAGGATAGGGGTTGATGCCGAGTTGCTGCATTTCGTGCAGTGATGCACGCCTCACTTGTTCCTGTTCGCTCAATATCATGCTCATGTGGGAAAAAATTTCGGCAAAGATAGGCAAAAGGGGTGTTATTTTGTTCCCTGTAAGACTATAAAACCCGAACCGACAATAGAAACCGTTGACAAATTAGCAACATTTTTGACCGACTTAACACATTAAAAAATGTAACTTTGCTAATTAACTTAGGAAAGAAAAAATGGGAGTAAAAGAGCCATTATTTGACTACATAAGCCCAGACACCAGCTATATAATTAATAACGGTGAATGCTTGACCGTTCTCAAGAAAATTGAAGACGGCAAATTTGACCTCATTTTGACTTCACCGCCTTACAATGTGGGGAAATCTTATGAGACCAAGACTAGCATTGAAAAATATCTTGAAACACAGGAAGAAATAATATCAGAACTAGTAAGGACACTTTCAGACAAGGGAAATCTTTGTTGGCAAGTTGGAAATTATGTTGACAAAGGTGAAATTTTTCCACTTGACATATTCTACTACCAGATTTTCAAAAAGCACGGACTAAAACTTCGTAACCGCATAGTTTGGCATTTTGGACACGGACTGCACGCCAGCAACCGCTTTAGCGGACGTTATGAGACTTTACTTTGGTTTAGCAAGACAGACGATTATATTTTTAATCTGGACAATGTAAGAATTCCTTCAAAGTATCCAGGCAAAAGACATTTCAAAGGTCCTAAAAAAGGTCAACCATCAGGAAATCCACTTGGCAAAAATCCGAGCGACATTTGGGAAATAATAGAACAAGATTGGGACAAAGCAATGTGGGATATTCCTAATGTAAAATCAAACCATCCTGAAAAAACAGAACATCCTTGCCAGTTTCCAATTGAATTGGTTGAACGTTGCGTTTTGGCATTAACAGATGAAGGAAGTTGGGTTCTTGACCCATTTGCAGGTGTTGGTTCAACAGTTATTGGAGCAATTAGAAACAACCGAAACGGAATAGGAATTGAAAAAGAAGAAGAATATTGTAAAATCGCAAACAATAGAATTGAAGACCTTAAAGAAGGAAGATTAAAAGTAAGACCAATTAATAAACCAATCCACAAGCCAACAGGAAAAGATAAGGTTGCTCAAATTCCAAAAGAGTGGGCAGAACTTGCATTTGTAAATGGTAAAGGAACAAACGGACAATAATGAACATCGCACAAAAATATTCACACCTGAACGGAGAAGAATACCTTATCGTTCATCATCAACAAGAATATCAGGAAATAATTAATGTAATTGCTCAAATTGATGCAAATGCACATAAAACGAAAGTGTCAGATGAGAAAGGCCGGCAAGGAGAACTTCTCTATAATCCGACGACTCTTAATGCCGATTTTAAGCATAAATTACAACAGTTGGGTTGGAATGAAAGGCGTAGAGACTTTTACGTTTCAACCGACTTTGATATAGTTAACAAAATTGAACCATTGAATTTTCAAGACCAAAAGGCATACCTAGAAGGAATAGGACATCCTTTACATTCATCATATAACCAAACAGACTTCATCAAAAATAAAATTGGGATCGAAGTTCAATTCGGGAAATATTTTGCAGTTACATATGATTTGTTTGTAAAACATCTTTCATTTTACAGCGGACAAATAATAAATATCGGCATTGAAATAGTTCCAACAAAAGCAATGCAAAAAGATATGTCATCAGGCCCTCCTTGGTATGAAAAGGAAATCCACAATGTAATGAGACACGGAAGGACTAATCCTCCTGTTCCATTACTAATTTTAGGTATTGAACCATAAAATACAGACAATAAAATTGGAGCGGATTTGCAACCACATGAGGGAAAGCCAGCGCAGCTAATCCATGCCACAGACAGACATAATAAAAAGTATGCCAAAGTGCTAATTCATTCAGTATTCATACAACTTTTTAGTTTGAAAGAAGCTGCCAAAAGTAGTCCGCGTGATGAATTTTGTACTTACACCTCATGAATCAAATGTACATAATTTGTATCACTAGTGTCCACTAAAAAACCTTATTCGTCCTTTGAAAACCTTGACAGTAAACGATTCTAGCGCTTTTTTGCACGGTGACGATTTGAAATGGCTTAGGTTTACTCAAAAAAGAGTAGAC
>Ga0208244_101028_pt1 | contig 18535 bp, 10 predicted proteins | sample SubbioCR12Aug_5A_FD_184828 | JGI IMG/M metagenome (GOLD analysis project Ga0208244, IMG submission 184828) | Serpentinite rock and fluid subsurface biosphere microbial communities from McLaughlin Reserve, California, USA - CR12Aug_5A (SPAdes) | ecosystem: Environmental > Terrestrial > Deep... | reverse complement strand
GTCGCGCCCGCATAACCGAGCGCGTCCGTCGAAAGCGTCAGCGTGCCCGCGCCCGCCTTTGTGAGGCCGCCGTCGCCCGTGACCGTGGCCGTCAACTGGAGCGTCTGGCCCGCCGCCGAAGCCAGCGTGCCGCCCGCGCCGCCCAACGCCACGTTGCCGCCCAGTTCGTCGGATGCCGCCACGGCCAGCGTGCCGCCGTCGAGCGTCAGATCCGCGCCGCCGAGCGCCGCCACCGCAGGCACAGACACCGTCGCGCCGCCGCGCACCACCGTGGGCAATGTGTTCACGCCTTCGAGCGAGAGCACGCCGCCGCCTTCGACCGTCAACGAACCGCTGCCGGAAACCTCGTCTGCCACACGCAGCGTCGCGCCGGACGCGACGGAGACGACCGCGCCGTCCGCGAGCGTCACCGCGTTGGAAAGCGTGTGCGTCGCCTGCCGCACCTGAATGAGGGCGGGCGCCGCGCCGTTCGCGAGCGTCACCGCCGCGCCGTCGAGCGCGTAACCGAAGGTGTGGTCAAAAATCATCCCCGCCACCGAGACCGGGGTGTCCACGTTGACCGTGGCAGCCGCCGTCAGGGCGTTGCCGAACCGGACGGTCGCTCCGCTGGCGGCAGGCGCGAAAGGCGACCAGTTGCCTGCGACGCTCCAGTCGCCCGAACCGGTGTTCGTCCATGTCACCTGCGTGTCGCTGAGTGCGAGCTGCACATCGATGGTCTGCGCGCCCGCGTTGACCGTGAAGGTGCCGCCGATGCCGAACATTTCGGGGGCGAGCGTCCAGCCGCTCACGTCCGGCGGCGTGCCGCTGTAGGTGAAGAGTGGGAAGGTGCCCATGCGCGTCACGGGCGTGTCGGTGCCGAGGTTGTAGAGGCCGACCACGAGCCGCTCGACCGCCACGCCGGAGGGCAGCGCGATCTGGTCGCAGGCGTCGCTGCCGGTGGCCACGTCGAAGTCCAGCCGCGCACCGGAGGCCAGCGCGACGCTGTCCAGCGTCAGCGTGCTGAACGCGCCGTTGCGCAGGCTGAGGGCCGCGTTGTTGGAGACCGCCAGCGCCGTGGAGGCCACCGACGTGGGCAGCCGCAACGTGCCGCCCTCGACCACCGTGGCGCCGACATACTCGCACGGTGCCGCAAGCGTCAGCGTGCCCGCGCCGCGTTTGACGAGCCCGCCGGTCGTGCTGCCCGCGCGGCGCACCGCCTGCGTGACGGTCACACTGTTGCCGAGCGTATCGATGACCGCGCCGCCCTGCCCGACGTACAGGAGGTTGAGCCCGGCGAGATAGTTGCCGAGGCTCGTCCCGCCATAGGTGCTGAGCCCCGTCAGCGCGAGCGTGCCGCCGTTGAGCGTGAATTCGCAGCGGTTCGTGACCGAGACAGCGACGCTCCGGATCGTCGCGGGCAGCCGCAGCGTGCCGCCGTTCAGGAAGACCATGTTCGTACGGTTGAGATTGATATCACCCATCCAGTTGAGCGCCCCGACGATCTCCATCAGACCGCCGTTGACTTCCACGCGCCCGAAAGTCGGCACCCCTGTCGAACCGAACGTCGTGTCGTTGCGGACGCCCAGCGAGAGCTGCCCGATGGTCGCCGTGCCGCCGTTGACGATGACCTCCGCGCCGCCGCCGCGCACGCCGAGGCTCAACCATTTGCCCTCCGCCGAGGTGAACGTGCCCGCGTCAACGATGATCCGGTCGGTGCCCGGCAGGTCGGTGACCAGACGGATCAGCCCGCTTTCCGTGGTAGACCCCGACAGCGTCAGGTTGCCGCCGTTCACGTGTACCGTGTTGGACGGGCCCGACCCCATGAAAAGGCCGCCCGCCAGCACCGTGGCGCCGGGGCCGACCGTCAGGGTGCGCGGGACGGTCGTGGCCGCGCTCAGGTCGATCGTCTCGCGGCTGCTGTGCACGATCGAGACGCTCGCACCCTCGGCGAAACGCAGGTTGCCTTCGCGCAAGGAAAGCTTCAGGCTGTCACTTCCGCTTTCCGAGACGGTGCCCTTGAAGACCAGCTCCGCGCTGCCGTCCTTGTAGAAGTTCTGCCCTCCTGTCCAGTCGAGCACGCCCGTAAATTCGGTCGGGGCGGCGGTTTCGATCGAGCTGCCGCTGGCCGTCACCACCAGGGTGTTGGTCAGCGTCACCGGGCCGCTCCCCGCGACCTTCAGACGTCCGCCGGAGAGGGTCACCTGCCCCGCGCCGAGCGCGGAAGCGGCCTGCACGGTCAGCCGTCCGGCCTGCACGGTCGTCTGCCCGCCATAAGTATTTGCGGCGTTGTTGAGGAAGACCTCGCCGCCGCCCTGCTTCACCAGCCCCGCGCTGCCGCCGACCACGCCATCCAGCGTCAGGGCGGCGCCCGTCTCCGCCCGAAAGACCGACGTCAGTTCGGACACCAGCGGCAAGGCCACCGTATGCGTCCCGTTGGACACCGCGATGCCCGTCGTCTCCGAGCCGTTGTTGAGCGTCAGGCTGCCCGCCCCGGCGAGCGTGTACGCGCTGCTGTTGCGGAAGACGATCTCGCCCACCTTGAACGGCGCGGCAAGCGTCACGGTGGCGGGCACCGTCGCCGCCTCGCCGAACCAGACCCGCGTGCCGGTCATGCTGACCGGCATCTCGCTCCAGTTGCCGGCGGTGAGCCACGCTCCGCTGCCCGGTGCCGTCCAAACCGAATACCCGCTCAGATCCTCCACCACCGGCACCTCGCTCAACCGCGCGTAGACGGTCTTCGTGCCCGCATCAATATCGAACGCGCAGGCGAAGCCCGCGACGGGCGTCGCCCAGCTCAACGCCCCCGCCGGCGGCACGCCGCCCTCAAACTTCAGCACAGGAAAAGCCCCCGCCCGCGCCAGCGGCGTCGCGGTTCCCTGCACGTAGAGGCCGACCGACACCTGCTGCATCCACGTGCCCGCAGGCAGGACAAACTGGTCGCACGCCGTCCCTTCGGCGGCCACCTCCACGTCAAGCCGTGCCGCCTGCGTGGAAGTCCCCAACTTCAGGCTCGTCGGACGAAAGGCCGTCAGCGCCCCGTCCGCCATCGAGAACGCCGCGCCGCCCGCCACGACCAGATTCGTCTCCGGCAGCGACGCCGCGATTTTCAGCGTGCCGTTCGAAACCACCAGCGGCCCCGCGAACGCCATGCTTCCGCCCAGCGTCAGCGTGCCGCCGCCCAGCTTCACCAGATTCCCTCCGGGGCTGGCCGGGTCTTCCGCCAGCGGCGCCGACAGCCGCACCGCCCCGCTGCCGCTGTTCACCCGCAGCCCGCGCGCCTGCACCATGAACGTCGCGTTCACGACGCTGCCGCCGATCAGTTCCGCTTCTGCCGCCGCGTTCGTCGCCTCAAGCGTCCCGCCGTTGAACCAGAACCGCTTCGCCGCCTGCGCCTTCGACCCCACGACGATCTGCTTCACCGCCCACGTGCCGCCGGAAAGCACGATGTCGAGCGTCTGCGCCTGCGTCGAGCCGCCGTCCGTCGAGACCAGCGTCGTACCGTTCGGAATCTCAAAGCGCCCGCCCGTGACCTCCAGCAATCCGCTGCGCGAGGCCTCGGCGCTGTCGTTGTTGTGGCGCGTCCCCATCATGAACGCCATCGTGCCCGAGTCTGTCACCGAAAGCAACCCGCCGTTCACGCGCAGCTCGTCCGGACGGTCCTCTGAGCTCGCCTTGTTGTTCGTCGATAGCCGCAGGTATTTCGAGCTGAAGCTGCCGCCCTCGACAAACAGCCGTCCGCAACGCGCCCCCGAGACGCCGATGAAGCTGGAAGTCGAGTCCACATTACCCCCGTTCACCGCATGGACGCCGTTGCTCACGATCATCAGCCCGTCGCTGGCCGTGACCGACCCCGCGTTGCGCCCCGCGAAAAACCGCCCCGACACGCTGAGCCCTGCCGACACCGCGTCCAGCACCAGCGTGCCGTTGTACACCTCAAGGTCGCCCGACGTGCTGACATACTCGTTCCGCACCGCCACGTCGCCCCCTTGCAGCGAGATCACACCGGAGCCCCGCGTGACCCCCGCGTAGACCGTCCGCCCCGCCACATACGTGCTCGCGACACTGTTCGTGGTGACCCCGCCAAAAACCAACGTGCCCGCGCCCGCCTTTTGCAGCGATCCCGACGGCAGCAACGTCAACCCGTTGAGCGCCGCCGTCCGGCCCGTGCCGACATCCAGCACCTGCGCGCCGCTCAGCGTCACGGGCGTGTTGACCGTCAGATCCTGCGTGGCCGCGCTCAAATCCAGATCCGTCGCCGCGCCGCCGTCGAGCGTCAGGCGTGCCGTGCCGTTGACCGTCACGGCCCCGCCGGGATTCGCGACCCGCAAGCCGTCCCACGTCAACGTCCCTCCGATCTCGACCGTATTGGCGCCCGTGACCGTCGCGTTCCACACCGCCACATCACTGGCACCCGGCACGGTCCCGCCGACCCAAGAGGCACCCACGTTTAAAGCGGTTGCGTTGTTATCCTTCACCACATCCGCAGCGAACAGCACCTGAGCACAGGTGAGAAAAACACACCACACGAATTTAATTTGATTTTTCATAGATAACTCCTTGCATGATATTGAACCAAAAACCAGCTTTTCTGACACCAAAAAAAGCCCGCGTTGCCGATGCGAAAAATAAAAAACAGGCGAGGGAATCCTTTCCCACGCCTGTTTTCTTGGCCCAAAACGCGCCCTAAGGGGATTTCAACGCTCGCGGAAAATCTCGTAGAGCATCCGTGCGCCGTCCTCGCCCGCCACCGACGCCGTGAAACGCAGCCTGCCGTCCGCGACCTGCGACGGCACCTTGCCAAGCCGCCGCCCGTTCGTCGCCAGCGCGTAGACCGCGTAGCTCTCCGGACGCTTCAGCGCCAGCGACACCTCCGCCTGCCCCACGCGCACCAGATGCGGCAGCTTGCCGTGCGACAGCAACGTCTTGCGCGCACGCTCCGCATAACGCACCCCCGTGTTCTGCACGTCCGTCAGATGCGTCAGCAGCAAGCGCCCGCTCTCCGCCACCGCCGACCGGTCCAGCGCGCTCACCCACACCGTCGCGGGTGCGCCCGCCACCGTCACCGTCAGCGGCCCCGCCGCGAAACACCCCGACTCCGCGAACCCGCCGACCGTCTGCCGCGTGTCGAGCGTGAACGCCCCGCGCGCCTGATCCATCGCGAGCGCCCCCACGGTGTTCGTCAGCGGCGCGAACACCTCCGCCGCATCGGGAGCGTACGCCTCGCCGGACGCCACCATCCGCCAGCCCGGCACCGCGCCCTCCGCCCCGTGCGTCGCCACGCGCGTGTGCCACGCCGCGAGACTCCACGCGGGCGACACCCGTGTCGCCTGATCCTTCAGGGCTCCGGCCTCCGCAGGCGGCAGCGCGATCGCCACCGCTCCCGCCGCAGGCGCGAGGTCGCCTCGCAGGAAGAGGCAGACCGACGCCCGGTCTGACGCCTGCACCAGCGGATCGGTGGAGACGTCGAAATAGCCCAACGCGCCGCCGCCGTCGAACATGTTTTCCAGCCGATGCGCGTAGGAGAAACGCCAGATCGCGCTCCAGTCCTGCAACGCCCCCATCGCGCCGGTCAGGATACCGCCCACGCCGCGGAACATGCCCGGCGCGGAGAAGTTGAACTCCGAGACCGTGAACGGCTTGTCGGCCAGCCGCGTGAACGCCACGTTGGCAGGCGTGCGGCAGCCGGTGCGCAGCGGGTTCTCGTTGGCGCAGCGGCTCGGCAGCGCCCAGCGCTTCTCCAGAAACTGCGGGTGGTCCACATAGAAATGGTCGTCCACGTAGTCGTACAGCGCCGCGCGCACGGGCTGCAGCGGCACATAGTGCGTGCCGCAGTTGTAGTTCGAGAGCAGCGCGCGGCAGCCGATCTCGTCGCGCAGGAACGCCCGCATCCGCGCCACCATCTTCGCCTCGGCCTCCGCCACGAAAAGCGCCACCGCCGAACCCGCCTTGCCGCCCATCCCGAACGGCATCTCCTCGGGGATGTCGGCGAACGCCGGATCCTTGGCCTGCCGCTCCTTCAGCCACGCCCGCCACGCGGCCTGCATCTGCGGCGTCTCGCGCGTCTCGCGCACCGCGTAGCCGATCGACCCCTCGTTGATGAGCGCGATGAACGGCATCCCCGGCTCGTCCGCGTAGCGCCGCCCCGTGTGCGGGTTGACGTGCGTCAGGAACGCGCGGGCGAACGCCGCCCAGTTCTGGTAGGCCGGCTCGTACACCGCGATGAGCCCCTTGAAAATCTGCTTGTCCATCGGGTCGTCGCGCTCGATCCCGATGTGCCGCCACGTCACGTTGCGCGAGACGTACAGGTCGGTCGTCACGTACAGGCCGCGCGCGATGCACGCCGCCAGAAGTCCGTCGAGCCGCGCCATCTGCCCGGGATTCAGCGTCAGCCCGTCCTTGCTGCCCTGCACGCAACCGTTGTCATGGTGGTGGATGCGGACGCTGTTGTACCCCAGCCGCACCAGACGGTCGGCGATCTGCGCCGCCTGCTCTTCCGACGGGAAGTTGGCCGTGCCGCACAGGTTCACGCCGTAGAAACGCTGCGGCACGCCGGGCTTGTTCTCGAACTCGAAATGCGGCCCCTTAGCCACCAGCCAGCCGTGCTTGCCCGCAGGCGCGTCCGTGAAGCCCATCCCCGAGAAGTCCAGCGCCGAGCCCGGCACGATCTCCTTCACGTAATCGAGCGTCACCCACTCATCACCCGCCTGCAACGTCAGCGGCCTGTCGTACACCACCGCCAGCGGCTCCCGCGCCGTCAGCGTGAACGCGACGCGCACCGGCACGCCCGCCGCATACTTCCGCGCACCGTTGTGCCCGAGCCGGAAGCTGAACGAGTCGCCCCACTTGCGGTCGTCCTGAATCAGCAGCGGCGTCGGCTCGTCGAAAACGAGCACAAGCCCTGCCGTCTCCAGACGCGACACCTTGCCGCTGAAGACGGAGGCGTTCCCGAGCGTCTCCGGAAAGGAGCCCTCCTTCGCGTCGGCCTTCCAGCGCGTCCCGACCAGCTTCGCCACCGGGAAGCGGAAGCCGACATACAGGCCGTTGAGCGTCATCTCCGTCTTCGGCGTGAACGTGTAGACCGCGCGCACCGCGCCGTCCGCCGCCTGCGTGACCTCCGCCGTGCCCGCCACCTGTTCGGCGTCCGGCACGTTCAGCACGAACGCGCACACGCCCTTCGCGTCCGGCGCGGACGTGCCGCTGCCGCTCACGCTGCGTTTCCACTCCGCCGTGTACAGGCTGCCCCTGAACTCCACAGCAGGCGCGTCGAGCTTCAACGCCCCGCCCGTCCCCAGCACCGCCTCGCCCGCCAACCCCGCCAGCGGCAGAAGCGCCGCCATCATCACTGAACCTCTCATTCTCCCCCCCCTGTGCGGGCAACCGTCGGGCCGCCCTTTCCGTTATCCCGCCATCTCCATCAGTTGCCGGATCTCCTGCGCCCAGATATCCTCGTTGGGCGTCTCCAGCACCAGCGGCATGTTCTCGAACCGCGCGTCCGTCATGATGCACCGGAACACCTCGATGCCCAGGAACCCCGCGCCGAGCGACTCGTGCCGATCCTTGTGCGAGTTGAACTCCACCTTGGAATCGTTGAGGTGCAGCCCGCGCAGATAGCCCATGCCCACGGTCTTGTCGAAATGCTCCATCGTCTTCAGAAACCCGTCCCGCGTGCGGATGTCGAAGCCCGCCCCGAACGTGTGCATCGTGTCCAGACACACACCCACGCGCCGCCGGTCGTCCACCCCGTCGATGATCGTCCGGATCTCCTCGAACACCGAACCCAGATTGCCGCCGCTGCCCGCCGTGTTCTCGATCACCAGCGTCACGCCGCTCGTCTCCGCCAGCGCCGCGTTGATCGACCGCGCCACGCGGTCACAAGCCTCCTGCGGCGTGATCAGGCGCAGGTGGCTGCCGGGATGGAAGTTCAGCTTGTCCAGCCCCAGCGCCATACAGCGCCTCAGCTCGTCCAGCAGCGACGCCATCGACTTCGCGTGCGCCGCGTCGTCGGGGTTCGCGAGATTGATGAGATACCCCGCGTGCGGCATCACCTGCGCCGCCGTGTAGCCGTCCGCCGCCATCTGCCGCTTGAACGCCTCTACATCCTCCGCCGCATACGGCGCGGCGGTCCACTGGCGCTGGTTCTTTACGAACATCCCGAAACCCGTCGCCTCCAGCGCTTTGGCGTTACGCGGCGCGTTCGCCACGCCCCCGCCGATCGACACATGCGGCCCGATGAAATACATGCTCGCCCCCCATCGTACGGGCGACCGTCCGGCCGCCCTCTGCCTCTACACGCCCTGCACCCCTGTCGCGAAACGATCCCTGCCCGCGTAATCCTTCACGACCGCCACCTCCGTAAACCCGTACTCCTCCAGCATGTCGCGCAGCGCGGGCCCCTGCTCGTCGCCGATCTCGAAAAACACGCCGCCGCCCGGCTTGAGCACCATCACCGCGTCCAGCAGCAGCGCCCGGTACACGTCCAGCCCGTCCGGCCCGCCGTCCAGCGCCAGCCGCGGCTCATGGTCGCGGATGTGCGGCGGGAGCCCGTCCACCACCTGCGACTGAATGTACGGCGGATTCGAGACCAGCACGTCCACGCTCGCCGGATCGAACTCGCCGCACCCGTCGCTCTCCGCGAACAGCACCCGCCCGTCGAGACCCGTCAACGCCGCGTTCTCCTTGGCCAGCGCCAACGCCTCCGCGCTCACGTCCAGCCCCACGAACACGCCGTCCGCCAGCTCCTTCGCCAGACTCAGGATGATGCACCCCGTCCCCGTCCCCACGTCCACCACCAGCGGCTTCGGCACCTGCCGCACCTGCGCCGACTTCAGCACCAGCTCCACGAGCTGCTCCGTCTCCGGCCGCGGGATCAGCGCCCGCCGGTCCACCTTCAGCGTCAGCGACCGGAAATCCCACTGCCCCAGCACATACTGCACCGGCTCGCCCTTCGCCACCCGCTGCACCCCACGCCGCAGCGCGTCCACCCGCCGCGCCTCCGGCACCGCGTCGAGATGACGGTACAGTTCCAGTCTGCCGCACTTGAACAGCCGCGCCGCCAGCAGCTCGCACGCCGCCCGCGCGTCAGGAACCCCCTGTTTCGCAAGGAAGGCGTCGCCCAGCGCGATCAGCTCACGCAACGTTTTCGGAGCCTCCGCCATCCTCAGCTCCCCCCGCCTCAGAACGGCGTCGGATCGTCCGGCGGCATCGGCTCCGCCTCGTCGTACGCGACCGACGATCCGTCCCCGTCCATCTTGTCGAGCTTGAACGCGTCCAGATCCACGAAATACCGCTCCTTGTACTCCTTGCCGCGGATGCGGAACACCACCTTCACGCGCTCGCCCACCGCCACCCGGTCGAGCAGCGCGCACCGCTCCTTAGCGAAGCTGAATTTGATATCCTGCGGATAATCGTCCTCTAGCGTCAGCACGAACTCGCGCTTCGTGAACCCGCTCTGGAACGTCATCGTGTCGAAAATCACCTTGACCGTCCCGACCATCTCATACGTTGTGCCAGCCATACATCCCATCCTCTTGTTAAAGATACGGGCGTATTAAAACACATCCCCCAACCCCGATCAAACCTCTTCCTTCAAGACCTCCGGCCCGTAACGCCGCGCCGCCGCCCACGCCGCCGAGAGCACGCTCGCCGTTATCGCCAAAAACCAGCGCTCAGAAAACAGCCGCCTGCCTCACGGCGCAGCCCCCTTTTCTGGTTCAAACAGCGCTTTAATCACCGCAAGCGTGCGCCCCACCAACACCTGCCCCCCCTCCGGCCCGACCGGCGTGGATTGCGGCACCGCACTATAGCCGCCCCCTTTCACCGCCCGTTCCGACGGGAGATACGAATGCCGTTCATCCGCCGGGCTGGCCAACTGCACCAACATGGTCTGCCCCGCCGGGCTCTGCCCCTGAATACGCATCGCGTAATCCACGAAAAGCTCAAACGGGTTGGTGGCTAACGCCAGATCGCCCACGCGCAGGACATGGATCTCAAGATTGTTGACCGGGACGCTTTTCTGCTGAGCCTCATACCGGTCTAGCGTGGCCTTGTACCACCGCTTACGACTGAAAACCCCGGGTTCTTTCTCGTCGCGTTTTGCGAACTCAGCGTATCCTTTCTTGGCCTCTTCGTATTCCGTGTCCGTCAGCTTCCGACCGGGCACCTGAAAGCGCTCCACGCGGTGAGCGAATGGCACGTCCGTACGCAGATCGGCGCGGACCACCTCCCACGTCTCATCGAACGCCGCCACGATCCGACGCGCCAGCTCCTGTTTGCGCGACAGCTTGCGCAGACGCTCCATACGTGCCTCGGCCGCGCCGCGCAGCATGGCCCGCGGCACTTGATCACCCGCCGGCCCGCACAGCCCCAGCACCACCAACCCCTCGCCGTACTTCGCCTTCAGACTCTCGCGCACGTGGTGCCAATAGTCGGCACTCACCTCGTACAATCCCTCCACCGTCTGGGAGGGACACGGCACCGCCACCGCCGTCGCCTGCAACCGCTTCTCGGAGTCCGTGAAACACAGCACATCCACGGCATGATCCTCCCAGCCTTCCAAGCCATGGAAATCGGACCGGTCGGTCTTCCCGTACATCTGCGCCGTGCCGTCAGCATACACCACGCGCCGGTTGTGACCGACCACCGCATGCCCCAGCCCCCACGCCACGGCACCCGGCTTGCGCCCTTCCCACGCTTTGACCGCCGCCTCCGTCAGACGCTCCAACATGAACGGCACATATTCCCGGGGCTGCATGGCTGTGCCATAATCGTCGAAACGCTCCTGATTGAGTGTCGGTCCGGTATGCGTATGCGTGGCCGCCAGAAACAGCATGTTGGTGTCGAAGTCCGCGAGCCGCGACGCCAGACGGGCCCGCAATTCACACTGCACCTCGACAGGGATTGACGCGACATCCAGCGCGACGAGGAGCGCCTGCCCGCTCGGCTTGCCCGCCTCGCGCGCTTCCAGCGCCAACACATTCGCCATGCATGGACTCTCGACCTTTTTCGAGATGCGCTGGTGGAACTGTCCCGCCAACGAAATCGGCCGATCCGGCGTGATGCTCACCTCCGCCGCGCCGACAAACAACTCCGCCGCCAACCCCGCTGCGGCCAGCCCGGACGCCAACACCCCGATAACAAACGGTTTCATATTCATTGTTTCCCCTGGGAACTTTAGAACTTCTCCAGTTTCCATCCGTTATGCATCGGCCGCGTCATCATGGCGTTGGCCAGATCGTTGCCCACGAACCGCTCCGTCTTCCAATCCCATTTCAACTTTTGCTGCAAACGCGCCGCGATGCCGGTGATCATGCCGAGCGTCGAGGCCACATGCGTCGCGTCAATGCCCGCGATCGGCTCTTTACGGCTTCGCATCCCGTCCAGAAGCCCTCCCCAATGATCGACCTTTTTGTAGACAACACGGTCGCCTTCTTTGGTCTTCAATGTCGCAACATCGTCCAACGTGCAGCCTGCGGGCAACAGACGCCGGTCCCCCGCCCCCGGACGAATCGTCAGAAGCTCTTGAGCCGAGGCTGCGATCTGGTCGCCGCGGTTGACATGAACCCAGCCCTTCTCGCCGATGAAGCGCGTGCCCGTCTCCTGCTGACGATTGTCAGAAAACACCACCTTAAGCCCGCTGGCAAAACTCAGCGTCGCCATCCAGGTCTCGATGTTGTCCGCGAACCCCTTGTTGACATAATAGGTGCCGCTCGCCTCGATCTCGAAGGACTCGCTGCCGAGCGCAGGGCAACCCCAATGCGCGATATCGAGATGATGCACACCCCAGTTTGTGGTCCACCCCTCGCAATAATCGTTCAGCAGATACCAGTCCGGGTAAGCCACGCGACCGGGATTGAACGGACTGTAGCGCACCGGCCCCTGCCACATCGCCCAGTCAAACCCTTCCGGTACGGGCTGCGGGTCATACGGCCCCTTGTATTTTGGCTGGAAATGCGGCCCATCAACCGCGACGCGCACCTCACGCAACGTGCCGAGATAGCCGTTCAACGCCAATTCCGCACCCTGCCGGAAATTACCGAGCGAGCGCTGCCACATGCCGGATTGGAAAACCCGCTTGTTCTTACGCAGAGCCTCGCGTATGGCGAAGCCATCATTGATGCAGACGCCCGTCGGTTTCTCGCAGAACATGTCCTTGCCTGCTTTGGCCGCCGCCGTGGCGACCAACGAATGCCAATGATCCTGCGTCGCGATCATGACCCCATCGATGTCGTTGCGCGCCAGCAGCTCACGGTAATCCCCGTACATCGCGCACCCGTGATCTTCATACTTCTGATCGACCAGCGCCTTGGCCTTCTGCACACGATCCCGCTGCACGTCACACACCGCCACAATCCGGCATGTGTCTAACCCCATGAAATTGCGCGTGTTCAACATGCCGCGATCACCGACGCCGACACATCCGAGCGCGATCCGCTCGTTCGCGCCAAACGCCGTTGCGGAAATCACAGTCGGAAAACCGATCGTCGCAGCGACCGCCGAAGCGCTCGTAAGAAATTGCCTTCTACTGATGCTCATTTTTTTCGTGTACTCCTTCATCAACGATGTTTTTTGATCACGTCGAGACACGCTTTCACATCCTGCTCAACCTGCTCGGACACCACATCAAATTCGACACCGACATGCCCCGAAAATCCCTGCCGTTTCAACTCCGCCAGCACGGCCGGCATGTTGCCGACACCCTGACCGTACACCACATCCGAGCTGCCACCCGCCGCATCCTTCACATCCTTGAGATGCGCGGACAACAAGCGTCCTTCGACCACGCGCAGATAGGCAACCGGATCCATGCCCGACCGGTAAATGTGCCCCGTGTCCACCGAAAACCCCATGCGCGAGTCACGGCCTTTCATCAGTCCCATCAAATACTCGGAGTCCCAATTCCGATAGGCCGGCTTGTCTTTGTTTCTGGCGTGATTGTGGAAGCAGAGCTGCACGCCGGTCTCTTTCACCATGCGTTCGACACGGTCCAGCGCCTCCACAGGCGGCTCGCCGGTCAAGCCTCGCAACCCCAGTTTTTTTGCGAACGTGAACAGCTTACGCGCATCTTCTTCCGTCTTGCCGAAATCCGCGACGTAGGCATTGACGGCCTTGAGCCCGACCGCATCCAGCTTCGCTTTGAGCGCCGCGAGGTGTGCGTCGGCCAGATGCTGGTTGACCGTCACGTCGGGATGCTCCGGACTGAGCTTCTGCCAGAAGAAAAGCTCGATCACCTCGGCTCCGCACGCCTTCGCCTTGTCGATCGCCTCGAAGGCCGTCACCTTACGGAACGAATAGGCGCAAACACCGGCTTCCATCACGCCTGCGCACGCCGAAACCGCCATCCATCCCCCGACTGCAAGACACATCATTTTTTTCATCATGGCACCCTCCTTTTTGTCGCGATTGTTCGACTGTTATAAGCATGTTACCCCATTTTTTCGACCGGAGTCGACCCGAATCGACCCGCGTCGAATCAGGGCGATTCGGGGCTGTTTCATCACGCTCACACCAGCTTGCTCAGACACTCTAAGCTCTTGGCCGCCTGATCCGGCGTGCCGCACTCGACCGAGAAGACGATGTCGCGCGGACACTTCTCCTTGACGATCCGCACAATACGCTCCCAGTCCAGCACCCCTTCACCGCAGGCGCACCCGACCGGCGTGCCCGTGACCTTGCCGCGCTCGGCGGCGGAATGTGAGATCGAGATGTCCTTGGCGTGCAGATGCACCAACCGAGGTGCCACGTTCTCCAGCCAGGCGTACACGTCCTGCCCCGCCAGATAAGCGTTCCCCGTGTCGAGATTGATGCCGATGGCCGGCGATGCGACCAGATTGTAAATACGGTCCAGCCCCTCCGGCGTTTTCGAATACTGCGAGTGCGGCTCCAGTCCGATCTTGACGCCGCGCCGTTCAGCCACGAACGCGGCCTCCTGTAGGGTGTACTTGATCAGCACGAAATCCTCTTCCTCTGTGGTCCACTTGGCCTTCTTGCCCTCGTCGGTGTTGATCACCGGTACGCCGATCTCCCCGGCCACGCGAATCGCCAGCTTGATGTACTCGCCATGCACCTCGGGACGGCACAGCGGCCCGTGCGCCTGCAAACCCGAAATCGTCAGCCCAGCCGCGTCGCAGGCTTCTTTGATCCGGTAGGGATCATCGAACATCGAGACCGTGTGGAAATACCCGGCCTCGCTCATCAGCTCGCGGCCGAAATGCACCATCGGCTCGATAAACTTGTACCCCATCCCAGCCGCCGCCGTCACCGCCCACTCGAACGGCTTGTCGCTGCTGCGCGAGAACTCTGTGTTCAAACCGATGTTGATCTTAGCCATACCCCGTTTCCTTTCTTTCTTGCATGACGTTGCCACTGATAAAAACCTGCCGCAAAGGTATGTTGTAAGTCTGCCAGATTGCCGCAGGCTCATCCATTTCGTTTTTTCACAATATAAGTGCGAAAACCACTAATCGCAAGCATCAGTGTTTCGTTTGAATTCGCACTTGTTTCGTGTAAATACGCAATAGGCGGAATCTCCCGGTTTTGCGAAAATGCTCTCATTATGACCGTGTTGGGTAACACGACAAACCATCGCTGACGAGTCAAACAGGAGGGATTATCATGAGAAAACCGTATGCGCCGAAATCATTTTCTGTGTGGATCACTTGGATACTTCTCGCTCTGGGCGCTTCCTCGCAACCGACGACGATCTACCGCAACGACTTCGCCTCCCGAGCCAGCGCCGGACCGGTGACGGCAAAAAACTATACCATGCCTTATCTCACAGGCACGCTCTGCTCGACCAACGGCGCGGCAGCCTACTCTGACCCCAGCGCGATCCAGGACGGCTGGGTCGAGGGCCTGAACTATGTTGATCTGATCGCGCGCGTGCTCGACGCAAGCGGCAATCCGCTGGCCTGCCTGTGCAGCGACGCCTCCGGCAAAGGCTACATCCGCCACCCGATCGGCAACGTTCTCTCCAACGGCCTGGTGCGGTTCAGCGGAGACCTGAAACCGATGCGCCGGTGGAGCGGCTCATCGCGCAACCACTTGATCTCCCTCGGGTACGACCGCTTCATGAGTGTGATCTGGGATGAAAGAGAGGTGTATTATAGGTATCAGGCCCCGCTGATGGGATTCCGCAGTTCGGACGGGACAGACACCGACATCAAATTCTGCGCCCAGAACAATAACGGCACCGGCGATTTCGTGGAGTATCGCCACGGCGCCGCCACTGTCGACACCACGCACTGGTACCGCTTCGTCGCTCTGCTGGATTTGAGCGCCAATTCCTACACGGTGGAAGTGTATGACATGGGCACGGAACAGCCCACGCTTGAGACGGCGACGCCCGCCTCGCCAATCGAGAACTTCGGCGGCGCGAGCTGCGGCTTCCGCATGAACCTGTCGGCTGCCACCGGCGGCCTGACGGCGCTGGGGATATCGGCGTACGGTGTCAAGGGCGGCGGCGACGCGTCAACGGACATCGACCTCACCGCGCGCTTCGACAATCTGGTCATCGAGTCCAAACCGGATGGCGCCGCGGCGTTCACGCGCATCTACGCCAACGACTTCGCGACCCGCACGATCACCCGCGCCGTCCCGGATCCACTTGAATTCGGCTACGTCAACGACACGGTCGCATTGAACGGATCATACTGGTATACCCCGTGGGGCAACCTGACCAGAGCAAACAAACTGGAAAAACCCAACGGCTCCATTCTTGGCTCGGGCATGGACGGATGGATCCGCCGCAACACCGGCGGCGGCGATTTGACGGTCGTGACGAGTGACGGCAACGCTTATGCCGCGGCCTGGACCTACACCGGCCAAGACTTCATCTCCGCCTGTCAGCGAATCGGCAACACCTTGACGAACGGCATGCTCCAAGTGATGACTGAAATGAATCCGCCTAACCAGTGGTATTGGAGCACGAGCAGGAGCCAGAGCATCATGATCGGCGACGACTCGCTGTATCGCGGCGAGAAGAACGACCCAAACTCCTATTACCACCATTACGCGGCCCGCTTCGGCTTCGGCGGCACAAATAACACGGATATGCGTTTCGTTTTCTTCGACGGCAACGGAGCCAACAACGCCACATCGGTCTACGGCACAGCGTCGGTCAATGCTAACAATTGGTACCGTTTCATCGCGATGCTCGACCTGACCAACGCCACCTATGACGTGAACGTGTACGACATGGGTACCCAGCACAGCATCAGCACTCCGACGCCCGAAACGCCTGTGCAGACCTTCTCGGGTGGATTCCGCCGCCTCATCGGCGACAACAATCTCACCGAACTGCAGGGCATCTCCGCGATCAGTCTGGGGGCGTACGGCATACAGGGGGGATACGCCGGAACCAATAATGTATCCGGCGCGGCAGGCTTCGACAACATCGTGCTGACCGCCACCCTGCCGGAGCAGGAACCGGTCGAAATCTACCGGAATCCTTTCTCAACAAGAACCTACACCAACATAACCGACGCAACGCGACACACCCCGCTCGCAGGCGCGATCGATATGCTCGGCAACAGCCAGGACGGCTGGGTCAAACGCAACAACGGAGGGTTAAGCGCAGATATCACCGCTGCCAAAGGCAATCCCCACCTGCGGCTGTCAGACAACGGCCTCGATCATGCCTATTTCATGCAGGAACTCGGCACGGACATCACGCGCAACGTCCTGCTGGCGCAGTACGACATGCGGCCCCCCGCCTACTGGACATGGAGCTATCACCAGGCCGCCCTCTATCTGGGCGATGATCGCTACTGGCAGGGCAACCGCAACACGACGCTGGCGTTCGGCAAATACTATGCGCTGTCTTTCGGCTTCGAGAGCACAGACACGTCAGCCGACGTTTGGGGCGTTTATCCGAACATCTCCATCTACGCAACGGACGGCGACGGTGCGGGCAACTACAGCAACGTTCTTTCCGCCGCGTCGATAGACACCGGCCACTGGTATCGTTTCACGGCGGAGATCGAACCCGCCGCCAACGCCTACGCGATCAAGGTATACGACATGGGATCGGATCAGCCGACGATAGACACCCCGACGCCAGCCCAGCCAGTGGCCGTTCTCGACGGGTTGCGTTTCAAGAGGGATATGCGCAAGCCCGGCGATCCTGAGGATCGGCTAAACGCCCTTTCAACCTTCGGCATCGCTGGGTTCGGTATCCGCGGCAGCCAGCTCTTCCCCCCCGAGGAACAGGTGCTGGTGGACAACCTGCTCTTCTCCGTCAAACGCAATGGGACGATAATCCGTATCCATTGATCACGTTTACGGTCAGCGCGCCCGGCGGCGGTATTCCCCGGGCGTCTGGCCGCACTCGCGACGGAAAACAGCCGCCAAGTATTGCGCGTGGCAGAAACCCGAGCGCAGGGCGACCTCCTCCAGCGGCAACGCCGTCGCCACCAGAAGGTTGCGTGCGGCAGTCACTTGCTGGCGCAGAATCTCCTCATGCACGCTCCGCCCCGTGATCCGCCTGAAGTGACCGTCCAGCGTAGACCGCGAAACGCCGATGGCGCGAGCCACATCGGCCACGCCGATGCCCGCGCAGGCTTGGCGACGGATGAAGGCCAACGCCGCAGCAGTGACGCGGTCTTCCGTCGCAACCAGATCCGTGGAGGCGCGCTCGATGATCGTCACAGGGTCGATCAACCGGCTGGTGACGGCACACGTCCTGCGCCGCATCAGCCGATCCAGCAACTGCGCAGCGCGATAGCCGATCTCCTCAGTCCCCTGCACGATGCTGGTCAGAGGCGGAGTGGCCAGTTCGCAGATCACGTCGTCGTTATCCACCCCCATCAGCGCAACGTCATCCGGCACGCGCCGCCCGTAACGTCGGCACGCTTCCAGAACATGCCGGGCACGCACATCGTTCGCCGCCAGCACACCGACCGGCTTCGGCAACGGTTCCAGCCACCGGTCGACGGCCTCCTGCAACTGCTCCCAACTGCGGGAGGCGTTGTAATGCGCCCTGAACACCGCGCACCCGTGCCCCGCCTCGCACAGCCGGGCGACGAAACCTTCCTGCCGCTCACGGTTCCATGAATCAAGGGTACGCGTCGGAAGCCCGCAATACCCGAAACTCTTGAGACCGAGCCGCATCAGATAATCCGCCGCAAGCGCCGCGACCGCGCGATTGTTCGTGCCAACCGTCGAAACGGTCAACTTGAGGGGATGGGCCGGATCAATCGTCCCGATGCCGACAACCGGTATCGCCAGCCCTGCCACCTGTCTGGGAATGCGCGGATCGTCCATATCCGCGATGACGCCGTCGAAGTGCCCGCGCCGGAAATCCGGGATCTTTGCCGCCGGATCGTCCTCCAGAAAAACGCTCCAGTTCCCCGCCTCATGCACGAAGCGTATCACACCCTCAATCACCTTGCGGTCAAACCGCTTGTTCAGGCTCAGAACAAGCGCAACATGCTTCGCTTTCCCTGCCATGGCCGGTCTTCTCCTCTCATCAAACCTCTTCCTTCAAGACCTCCGGCCCGTAACGCCGCGCCGCCGCCCACGCCGCCGAGAAAACGCTCGCCGCCGCACAGCCGCACAGCCC
>Ga0208244_101027_pt1 | contig 18538 bp, 15 predicted proteins | sample SubbioCR12Aug_5A_FD_184828 | JGI IMG/M metagenome (GOLD analysis project Ga0208244, IMG submission 184828) | Serpentinite rock and fluid subsurface biosphere microbial communities from McLaughlin Reserve, California, USA - CR12Aug_5A (SPAdes) | ecosystem: Environmental > Terrestrial > Deep... | reverse complement strand
GGGCACAATGGGTCAACAAAGCCAATCCTCTGGCTTATTTCATAAAGATAAACCGCATGATCATGCTCAAAGGTTCGGGTTTCAGCGATTTCTCGGGTTTATTCTTCGGGCTGGTCTTCTATGCGATACTTACACTTTCGTTGGCGGTATGGAGGTATCGTAAGACGACGTAATTATGCCTTTTGCCAATGATAAAGACTTAAGTGGCTTTGAAGAGCGGGTGAATCTCTTAGATTCTAAACAAAACCAATTACTGAAATCAATCCTTTATGCAACGAACTGAGGCCCCGTATGCCCGGCTACTGCTTGTTACAACAGCGCCAGCACTGAATGTCAGGCGTTGCGATCCTGTGCCATCTACGGTACTTGCCCAATAATGACCTTCTACGCCCACACCGCTAAGTGAACCACTGCTGTTAGTGCGTCGGCCTGCAACGGGCAACTTAAGTGGAGAGGTAAAAGCACCGGCAGCATTATTGCTGCTCCAACTTGCTCGTTCTGCATCCCATTCTGCTGCAGTGGGTAAACGGTAACCACTTGGGCAGGGGTTATTGGTTCCGTTTACACCCTGCCATAAGTTTACGTTTTGTGGGCTACGCCAATCGAAAGGACTCGTACCATTTATTATAAAATCGCCATGCCCTGGTGTATCACTATTGCTTAAGGTTGCAGTTGTAGCTGAAGATCTGCTTTCATGTCCATCGCCAGCCCGCCCCCATTGGTATAGATCGCCATAAGAATCGCTATCGGCACTGCTTGTTGCTACCTGAGAAGCACCAAGATTACGATCCTTCCAGACTCTTCCGGTAACAGGGTTTGTAATGTCTGGTGTTCCGCCGACCCAGGTAGGAATGCCTCCTGTAAAGGTTAAGATATTTCCTTCATAACCTGCTGCAACGATTACCCATGCCGTGCCATTCCAGTATTGCATTTCGCCCACTTGCGTACCAGTAGGTACGCTGGGGTCGGTTTCAGAATAACTGTCTAGTTTATTGTTCCAATAAGTAGTGTCACTTCCTGTGATCCCGCTTGCCACAGATGCAACAAAAACAGGATCGGTTTCTGTTATTGTACCGGTTACCGCCTCAGCTGTTTTGGCATGTAGCGCATAAGGAACACTCAATAATTGACTTGTACCGGAAATGGTGTACGCTGTTCCACCTGTCAGGTCGGTTTCAGTTTTTATGAAATAGGGCCCATTCTCCCAGTTAATAACTGAAAAGTCGCCACTTACAACCGCACCTGCACCAATCTCAATGCTTACCAAGCCGTTTGCATTTGTAGTGGGAGCTTGTGTTTCGACATAAACAGCCGTACCGCCTGCTGAGCCTTGTAAAATGCTTATTTGCATGCCTACCAACTGGTCACTGACCAATTCTTCGCTACTGCTACGAATTACTGCCTGATAGCTCATTTTTTCCGGTGATTGAGCATACACACTCGCAGTCATCAATAGTGCTGCCAAAATTGAACATAATTTATTCATGGTCTTTTTCTCCTTATTTTTTATTTATTTTAAACGATTTTACTTCTCGCTGGGAAGCAATGTCTTGTGTAATGATTAGTAATTTCAAAATATATGTTGCCGGAACTAGGTTGCTCATATCAATTCTTGTTTGGTTGCTGGTAACTTTTTCGTTTTGCAACAGTTTTCCATTTATCTCGTAGAGTTGATAGTGTAAGTTTGAAAGTCGGGAGCTCTTCATTTCCATTATAAGATAATCGTTAGTCGGGTTGGGATAGACCGAGACTATATAGTTTTTGTCATAAGCTACTTCAAGGGTTGTTATTACCGAAATTTCAAATGGTTGTTGTGCGCCATGTGTTAGGGAACCATTTATAGCTGTGTTGGTTGTATAAACAACCTGTCCGATGGAATAACTCGACGATCCTCCGCTTCCTGAAGCATTACCGCCTGTGGCGTTAATACTTTCTTGTGCCTGCAGTAGTCCTGCAAATCCAAGTCCTAACAAGAGTATGGCGCTTAATAATAATCGATTGTGTAGCATATTTGACATCCCTTTTTTATTGTACATAAATATTTTCCATGTCTGTTTTGTCAATCATCAGGGTTCTGCCTAAAACCAATGATGAAAGAAGATAATAATTCATAGTGACAGCAAATTCTGATTACTCTTATCAGTTTTTCTCGCCCGTTTAGTTCATCATTAACAATTAGGGCATTGAGCTTATTTGCAAGTCGGAGAGGGGAAATAATTGTCATCATACTGTTTCATTTGGTTGCAATTTTTTGAAATTAACAGAAATACGATGATCATTAAACACCAAAAGTAATCTATTTAAGTAATGAAGTAAACAAATAGTGAAATATTTTTTCATACCCACAAATCTTTTATAGGTCAGATTAATTGCTCAACTTTGTACTAATAGTGTTTCTAGCCTTTGGTATCCGCTATGTTAGAACCCATGCGGCATGCCATGTTTATTTCATGGTTTTTTATGATGATTTTTATTCTGATGAGCGGTTTGTTTACGCCTGTAGAAAGCATGCCCGACTGGGCACAATGGGTCAACAAAGCCAATCCTCTGGCTTATTTCATAAAGATAAACCGCATGATCATGCTCAAAGGTTCGGGTTTCAGCGATTTCTCGGGTTTATTCTTCGGGCTGGTCTTCTATGCGATGCTGACTCTGTCTCTGGCGGTTTTCAGATACAACAAAACCAGCTGATTAACTCATGCGGAATACGGCAACATACACCGGTTTGTTATCTGATGTCCGGATGCCCTTTACTGTATATGGTTCCTGATTCATTGCTCCCTTCAGTTGGATCTCATCTCCGAGTTTGCATTCTGACAAGAAGGTTATGCTGATGCTTTTCACTTCTTTATGTCCGTTAACGATTTGTGGCACATGGTTCAGTGTCCAGTCAAGATAAGAACTTGTGTTGGCATGTTGGTTCATGTCAATCTCAGCATATTCAACCTTGTGATTGCCAAGCAACACTTCTTCGGAGCCAATAGGGGCTACTAGCCTGTCAACTTCTGCTGCTTTTCCCGGAAGAGTGTGTGGCAAAAACGGCAGCAGCATATCGCTCTTCATTGGTTTCCGGTCTTCGCGACCCAGTACCAGCCATTCGGAAGCGGCGGCTGCAAGCAACTCATGATCTGTGTTTCTGAACTCGAAATCGCGTTGGGCAAAAATACCTTTCAGCCCTCTGGGCCAGGTTATCAGCCGAATGGTGTCGTCCCAACGCGGATACCTGAACATACTGATGCATAACCTGAACATTACCCAGATACCATGATTTTGCTGCATGAAATCGTTTCCGTAGCCCAATAGTGCGGCATGTTTCCAGGATACTTCCTGAATCCATAAGGTAAGTGCCTTCATTTTCAGTTTTCCCTCAGGGTCAACATCCTGCCATCCTACCTGAAATTCTTCAGTATATATTCGTTTATCTTCTGACATAAAATATCATAAATCACTTCAGAAAGCGAATTGAGTATTCTGCATACTGCTTTCCTGCCTTCATTTCAGGCGTTTTAGAGTTAAACAGGTAATTAGTTGAAATTATTCCAAAGGGAATAAATCAGGCTGGCAGGGACACACAGAAAACGCTTCCCCTTTCGGTCGACAAAGGGTCGTCGTTACTCTCAACATGGATTGTACCACCAAGCAAATCCACATACTCTTTAACCAGTATGAGTCCAAGCCCTGTTCCCAGTTCCTGTTCTGTTCCCACACGGTTTATGTCTGAGTCGAGCCGGAACAGACTGGAAATCTGATCGGCAGGTATTCCGATGCCGTTGTCGCGGACACAGATTGTTAACATTTGCTGTTCCTTGCTGCAATGTAGCGAAATGGTACCTCCGGCCGGGGTAAACTTAATTGAGTTGTTTACTAAGTTAATCAGTATATTGGATAGCAGTTGACGATCGGTTTCAACCTGGCAATCGTTAAAACCAGGCGATATCAGGCTGTGGTTTTTTGCATGTGCTCTGGCCTGCACAAATTCAAAAACCTCGGTCACCACATCTGAAAGCCGAAAAACCTCTTTCTGTGCTTTGATTCGTCCTTGCTGCGAGCGCGACCAGTCAAGCAGATTAACCAACAGGTTATAGGTGTTTTCACTGCTTTTGCTTATTGCTTTGAGCATTTTGAGCTTCTCTTCTTCCGAAATCATATGATAATCATCGATAATGGCATTGAGCAGAGGCAGCAAGGAGTTGAACGGTCCGCGCAGGTCGTGGGAGATGATGCTGAAAAACTTGTCTTTGGTCGAGATCAAATCGGTCAGCTGCTTGTTTTTTGCCTCGATCTCTGCCTGATGCTGTATGATTTCCCTATTCTTCTTCAGCACCTTCCGTTTCGAGTTGTATTGCGTGAATAAAAACAAACCAAAAAACACAAAAGCAACCAAAGTGATCCAGTTGAGCCTTTTCTGGTTCCTGATGACTTCGCTCTTCAATTCATTTTGTTCACGCAGGTATTGGTTTTCGGCCTCTTTCTTTTCAGTTTCATAGATGAAATCAAGTTCTGACAAACGTTTTATATGTTCAGAACTTAAAATACTGTCGTTGATCTGCGAGGCTTTTTGATAATGTTTCAGCGATAAAAGATAATTTCCTAGTGCACTGTCAATTTTTGACAACATCTTCAGGTTTAAATCCCTCATTTTAAGCGATTGAACCTCAACTGCCTTTTCCATCGACTTTCCTGTGTAGTAACGTGCCGAATCCATATTGCCAGTTGCAAAGAAATAATTGGCCAGCGAAAAATACTGTCGTGAATGAATCAAAGGCTTTTTGTTTTCTGAGAACCTTTCCATCGATTTTCTGTGATATTTATAAGCCAAATCCGGCATATTGAGCTGCAGATAGGCCTCCCCCAAATTGTTATGCAGGCTGATATAATTGTCAATGCTCCGCTCCGTAAGGTGCTCAAGTCCTCTTTCGCAATAATAAATGGTGCTGTCAGGATTCCCAAATCCATCCAGATATACAACCGAAATGTTGTTATACGTCTGGGCAAGCACATCTACTTGCTGGGATGCGAGATCCATCTCCAGCGCCCTGCGGTACACAACAAGTGCTTTATCATAGCGGTTCATCAGTGTGTACAGGTTTCCTATAGCATTCAGGGAATGAACCAGCCGAAAAGTGTCTTTATCCTTCTCCTGATAATCCAGTGCTTTTAAATAGTACCCCAAAGAAACCTCGTACATATCGAGTCGCTTGTATAAAACGCCCAGATCGTAATAATTCTTGGTAATACCGCGCATGTTTTCCAGTTGCTGGTCGATGGACAATGATATTTCCAGATATTTTCTGCTTGAATCGTATTCGCCATACATGCTGTACAAGGTGCCGATATTGTTTGCCGACCTTGATTTAAAGGGTTTTACATCATCCAGGTCGGGCATTTCCATAACCTTACGGTAGAAATGGATTGCACTGTCATATTTTGCGCTGTACCAAAAGATGAGTGCTTCCACAGTATGAAACTCGGCCACATATTTCAGTTCATGTTCCGAAAACAGTTTTGCTGCTTCGTGCAATACCAATTTGGCCGAATCAGAATTCTTCATGGCCAGGGTTTCAGACAACCTGAACATTTTGACGATGGGATCAGTTTCAGTTTCTTCGGATGTTGCCGCATTACCCTCTTTTGATGCTACATCAGAATCGTTATACCCGCAAGCGGAAAGCAGCAGGATAACAGCTAAATAACAGTATAGTCTTTGCATACATTTATTATTTCCCGCGTATCACCATACAAGTATGAGCAGCTGATGATTACCGGGTATTGCTCAATGCTTTAGTAATTACGCACATATGAGCTACATACCGAATACTTCATCACACACCTCGGCCGGTAATTCAAAACCTACATACTCGTAATTTGCTTCAGTCACCGTAAACGGTTCATAATAATAGTTTCCGTCGTAGTAGGCAAAAAAGTAATACGTTTCGCCCAGCTCAACACCGCAAATTTCGGCAAAACCGTTTACCATTTCAGCATAACGCCAGTTATTAATGTCACCCGATTTGTGGTACCAGACACCAAAATTCGGCCGGATGATAAAATCAGGGTCACTTGGGCAATACACTTCGACTTCTGCAGTAACAGTAGTACCATAAGGTATTGCAGTAAGATAAACAGTAACCGTAATGTCCTCACACAAATCTTCAATGTAAGTGGGCTGATATTGGGCATCAACTGATATGGTCGGGTTCAGGTTGTCGAGCCATTCGATGTACACTGGCATATTTGCAGGGGCAAAGAAAGTATGTACCGGTTCGCCCTGACACACCCACATTTCAACCCAGGCAATAAATGCATTGTCCGATTGTCGCCTCATGATTCCCTGAAGCGGGAAACAATCACAAATTTCCCCTTGAACAACAAACTCGAAATCAACTCCGTAATAGCAAAACTCAGTCCAGAACCAGTCGAAATTAAAGTAGGAAAGATGGCTAATTTCGGCAGAAAGTTCGAAGACACCTGCGTTGTTTGTTACCGTGTAATTTCCTTCTTCCGTCCAGCTTCCGGTGTTTTCGTCATAACTCCAGAAGGGCACTTCATCGCCGGCAGCTACATTGCGTTGTGCGAAGGGATTATAAGTTTCGGGGCTGACTTCGGCAAGTAGTCCGAGCGTACCTCCTTCAAAGGTTTTTGCCTGACGGTCGTTGGCATCTTTTATTTCGATGGCAACAAAACCGGCAGAAAAGAACATACCATCAGTGCTGTTACCGTCGAGTGTTGTGGCATTGGTCATCAATCCACCCGGAAAAGCAGCAAGAGCTTCCTCAACGGCGTTGTCGAAATGCACCAGAAGCACATCCAGATTACCTTGAAGAAGGGTTCCATCGGCATCCTTCATCAACACACCTGCGGGGATGGTAAGTTCGGCTTTGCCTCCGGGAGTAACGATCAGCAGTGGTTCTTCGAGCTGACCACCCACAAGAGTACCAACGTTCTCCTCACGCACCACAGTAACCCCTTCCGGTGGGTTATCGAGGGCTACCATATTGATGCGCACAAAGTTCTTACCTGTTGCAGAGATAGAAACATGCTGGCTTGTTGAAAGGTACCCGTCGGCATGAGCCACAATGTTGAAGCTAACACGCCTCATTTGCGATGGTGTATATTCTGATGCAGGATTAAGTCCCAGTCCGAGCATACCTTTCTGCGTTGTATATTGCTGGTTTTCGGGTTGAAGACCGGTGGCATCCACTACACCATCCTTGTCAGCACCCGTGATTCTGATGCTAACATTACCATCACCGTCCTGACCAATCAGGTTGCCTGTTTTTGCGTCAAAAACCCTTACATCTATACTTGTTTCGATGAGGCTGAAATCGACGATAAGCTTTGTGCCTTCGGTGATATCACTGAATTTTTTGCACGACATGCCGGCAAATACAATACCGACAAGCAATACGGCTATTACTGAATAAATCGAAAACAATCGTTTTTTCATGATACGTAGTATTAAAAGATTCTGAAAGTTAGTTGTGCACTAAGCATAGGATAGAATTTGACATCTGCCACGTTATCCTCAAGGATTTGTCTTTGTTGCTCACTGGCAGTGGGGCTTATCATTCCGGTTCCGATCAGATTTACTTTTGGGCTGCCCTGATAAACAACTCCTCCTTCAATTGCGAATCCAACAACTCCATCTTTTGTAATGTTTCGTCCAAGCCCGAAGCCTAGATAGGGCGAAACCGGCATATCAGCTTTGATGTCGTAGGTGAGCGAACCGACCTTTTCGGGATCAACAGTGATGGCACCTATAGTGAAGGTTCGGGTGGATACCCCAGTAAGGGTCAGGGAGTTCATGCTGTGCAGCACACCTGCACACAGATAGGCGTTCTTGTGGAACTGCCAGTCGGCTATCAACGAAACCGATCCCAGCAGGATTTTGTTGTCACCGTCGAGTGCAAATCCTTCATCCTGATAGGCAAAAGCAAGGCGCATATAGGTTGCACCCAATCTAAGGTTGATTCTGGGTGATACGGCAGCGACAATCTCTCCTCCAAATCCAAAGGAACTGCTTTTGAGGCCAATGGCCATGCCAAAGCTACTTTCTTTTGTTGGCGTTGAAGTTTCACTGCTAAACTCCTGGGCATGCATCTGCAAACCGCAGAACAGCATCATAACACCCGCAATAAAAACAGGGTAAATTTGTTTCATTGGGCAATTGGGTTGGTGGTTAACAAGAACAAAGCTACTGAAATTTAAACCATATGTCAATTAAAGAAATGGATAAAAAATTGTTAGCCCTGCCTTTAAGCCATCAGACTATAGTCTCTAAAACCTTTTTTCAGAATCAAATCAAATGAATTGTTTATGATTATAAGACGTAATACTATGTTTATGAAGCGTTTATATTCCCATAAGCAAAGAATGTTTGCTCACCGCTTCACAACTTTATAACCGGAAGAATGAAATTGCTGTATACATTTCTGTTCATTTTTTGTTATTTTTACTTTTCAATACAACATACGATCAGATGTCGCTGAGATTATTGTCCTTTGTTTCAGTTTTGTTCTCAGCTCTTGCTGTCACAGTTACCTTGAGCTATTGCAGTTCAGGGAGGCATAAGGAAAGCATGTCTCAGGACACGACAAAAGCAGCAACTTCCCTTGACCGTGTGCTGGCCAAAGGAAGGCTTGATGTGATCACGGACTACAACTCGATGAATTATTTCATTTACCGCGGCCAGCCTATGGGATTTCAATACGAGATGCTGGAAAAGTTTGCGGCTAATATTGGTGTTAAACTGAAAATCAGGATAGAAGAGGATCTTGAGAAAGCCTTTGAGAAATTAGACAATCAGGAAACCGATCTGGTGGCCATGGGACTGACGGTAACAGGAGCGCGACGCAAAAGATTTGATTTCACAGAACCCCTTTTGATAACCAGACAGGTGCTTGTTCAGTCCCTTCCTGAAAACTGGCGTAGGCTGGCCACACGCGATGAACTTGAAACAAAACTGCTACGATCAAGTCTTGAACTTGGCGGAAAAACCATCCATGTGCAGGAAGGAAGTGTTTTTAAAAAACGACTGGAAGTGCTTGCAGAGGAGATCGGCGACTCAATCATTATCATCGAAGACAAAAGAGATGTGGAAGAACTGGTTGAAGCTGTTTCGAAAAGACAGATAGAATACACTGTTGCCGATGAGCATATGGCCATGCTCTTTGCCAAAATATACCCTGATATTGACGTGCGTAAACCATTAAGTTTTGAACAGAAACTGGCATGGGCAGTTAATAAGGAGCAAGATAACGAGTTACTCCGGGAAATCAATAATTGGCTGACAACATTTACTTCATCAAAAGAAGGTCGCATATTATACCGTAAATACTTTGAAGGATCAGGTATCAGCTCTTCGCGTCGAAGCGAGTTTCATTCCATGACGGGTGGAAAACTCTCTCCCTATGATGCTTCCATCCGTGATGTAGCCAAAGAAATTGGCTGGGACTGGCGCTTGCTGGCCTCGCTCATTTATCAGGAGTCGGAATTCAAACCCGATGTGGTCAGCTGGGCCGGTGCCTTCGGGCTCATGCAACTCATGCCTGCCGCCATGGAACAGTTTGGCATCGACACAAGCGCAACACCTGAAGAGCAGATACTGGTGGGTGGTAAATACCTTCAATACCTTGATGTCCAGGTTCCGGAAACAGTAACAAATCCCGAAGAGCGCATTAAGTTTGTGCTGGCTGCTTATAACTCCGGAATCGGCCATGTGCTCGATGCCAGACGGCTGGCGGTTAAATACCGTAAAGACCCTGACATCTGGACCGACAATGTTGATTTTTTTCTCAAAAACAAATCAAAACCGTCCTTTTACCGCGATGAAGTTGTGTATTATGGTTATGCCAGAGGCGAAGAAACCTACCGTTTTGTGGTTGAGGTGACAGAACGATTCGAGCACTACAAAAACCTGCTGCCTGAATAGATTCAAAACTCTGATTTGATCTGCGCCACCCAGCGGTTAATGCGCTCAGGAGTAAGGTCGGCCTGATGGTCTTCATCAAGTGCCAAACCAAAAAAGTAACCGCCCGAAACACCTTCGGAGTCGTAAAACCTGTATCCTGTAACAGGCCAGCGGCCTACAATGCTGCCTCCCCTTCTCTCAATTTCTTCCTTGAGATATCCTAATGAATCGACAAAATTTTCCGTATATTTCACCTGATCGCCTAGGCCAAACAAGGCAAACTTTTTGCCGGCAAAACTCATCCCTTCCGTTTTCACGAAAAATTCATTCCACTTGTTATCTGCACGTGCATCCATCCACACTTCGGCTCCAATGGTGGCACAACCAAAGATAAACTGGTCGTAGTCACTGATGCGTGCGGTGTCGAAACCGGCCACTGTGAACATATCCACCTGGTCTGAGTTGAGTTTGTCGAATATTTCACGGGCTGCTTTTTCAACGTTTCCGCCCGGTGCCCAGTATAGTAACGCGGTCTTTTTCATAGCAAACTGGATTATTTTATTGAATCTGATTCAGCATGTAAAATTAAAATTAATTGCATCGGCACTGCCAGACCCAGTTCACTTTAGAATCGTTTTAAATTGCAACAGGTTCTTTGATTGCCAATACGATTCAAAAAACTTATCTGTTGAAAAAGGTTTTCCCTGTAAAACTACCCTAATGTGTATGGGTTTGTTCTGGCAACTTCCCTTCTTTTTCTTTGAGGAAAATAGTGCAAATGTCATTGATGCTTTGTTCCACCGGCCTGAATTTGAACCCTGTTGCCTGAATCAATTTCTCTGAACTATAGTAATGTTTTCGGTTAGAGCTTCGGGCGGTTTCGCGTGTGATGGCCGGTTTTGTTCGTGAAAGCAATCCACCGAGAGCGATCAGCCGCCAGGCAATCTCGGCCATCCATGGTTTGATTCCGATAAAAGGCTCTTTGCGTCCCAATCCGATGGCTATTTGCCCGAACAGATCCCGAAAAGGAACATTTTGTGCCGATACCACAAACCGCTGACCAAACTGCCTCATCTGCATCAGCTGCAACATGACTGCCGACACATCTCGAACATCTACATAGCCGTTGGTTCCGAAAGAATAATACTTCAATCCCTTCCACACTAACGTAAACAACTCGGGGCTGCCCTTGCTCCAATCCCCGGGCCCCAGTATGATCGAAGGGTTTACGATAACAGCTTGTAAGCCTTCGGCTATTCCGCGCCATACTTCTCTTTCGGCACCGTACTTCGAAACCGAATACACTGAATTGGACGATGAGCTTTTCCAGGTGTTTGCCTCGGTAATCACCTTTTGCTTGTCGGCCCTGCCCAGTGCTGCTGTCGAACTCACGTGGCACAGGCGCACATTTCCCTTGTCGAGGCAGGCATTCACCAGGTTGGCGGTTCCTTCCACATTGACTTTCAGCAACTGCTTTCGGGTGGATGGGTGAAACGAAACAATGGCGGCACAATGATACACTTCATCAATTCCTTCTAAGGCATCAGCAAGGCTGAAATAATCAAGCAGGTCGGCATCCATCCATTCAATATCGGATAGCAGTGAAAGATCGCCGGCCGTGTAGCACGAAAAAGTTCTTTTAATGACGCTCATGTCGGCATTCGGCCTTTTGATAGCACGCACCTTTTCGCCACCCCTGCACAGGTCGCGCAACAAATGCGATCCAAGAAGCCCGGTTGCCCCGGTTACCAGTTTCATCAGGCAAATGTACGGGAAAAAGATCATGAACAAAGCCACAAACAATCCAATAACTCTATTCAGGAGCCGACATTCAACTACAACTGGTGATTACCCGAAAACAGCAACATTGCCTGAAATTTCAGCGCAAAGCTTGTATCTTTGCCTCGAAACAAATCAATAAAATGAAAGTAGATTTTGTTGCAGAACTACGCTGGCGCGGAATGATATACGATGTGTCGCCCGGCACCACTGAGCAACTGCAAAAAGAAATGACAACAGCCTATGTTGGCATTGACCCCACTGCCGACTCGCTTCATATTGGCCACTTAGTGAGCATCATGATGCTGAAACATTTTCAGCTGGCCGGCCACAAACCCATCGCATTGGTGGGCGGAGCCACAGGCATGATCGGCGACCCTTCAGGCAAGTCGCAGGAACGCAACCTGCTCGACGAAGCGGCACTGCGCCACAATCAGGAATGTCTGAAAAACCAATTGGCGCGTTTCCTCGATTTTGACAGCGGTCAACCCAACCAGGCCGAGATGGTCAACAACTACGACTGGATGAAGGACATGAGTTTTCTTGCCTTTATCCGCGACATTGGCAAACACATCACCGTCAATTACATGATGTCGAAAGACTCGGTGAAGAAGCGGCTGAGCAGCGACAGCGGCACGGGAATGTCGTTCACCGAATTCACCTACCAACTGGTGCAGGGTTATGATTTTCTGCATTTGTTTCAGCACAAAAACTGCCGCCTTCAGATGGGCGGATCAGACCAATGGGGCAACATCACCACAGGCACCGAGCTGATTCGCCGCAAATTAGGCCACGAAGCGGAGGCTTTCGCCATCACCTGCCCGCTGATTACCAAAGCCGATGGCGGTAAGTTCGGCAAAACCGAAACAGGAAACATCTGGCTCGACCCGAAGAAAACCTCCGCTTATGCTTTTTACCAGTTTTGGCTCAACTGCAGCGATGAGGACGCTGCGAAGTACATCAAAATATTTACCTTGCTCGATCAGGAAACCATTGAGAATCTCATAGAAACACACCGCAGTCAGCCCCACCTGAGAAACCTGCAACGCACCTTGGCTGCCGAAGTCACTCAAATGGTGCACTCTGCCGATGCCCTCAGAATGGCAGAGGATGCCTCGCAAATCCTTTTCGGTAAAGCAACCACAGAAATGTTACATGATTTAGATGAACAGACTTTTCTGGATATCTTCGAGGGAGTACCCCGCTTTAGTATCAGCAGAAGTCTGCTCCATGAGGAAGTTGATCTGGTAGAACTGCTGTCCACACACACTCAGATATTTTCGTCAAAGGGAGAAACCCGCAGAAGCCTCAAAGAAAATGCGGTGTCGGTAAACAAACAGAAAGTTGCCGAAAACGACAGGGTTGGCACCGATATCCTGCTGAATGAAAAGTATATCCTGATTCAGAAAGGAAAGAAAAACTACTACCTGATCATTGCAGAATAAAAGCTCAGATACTTGTTTTAGCTTGCGTTGAAAAGTTCACTGAGCTGAAACTAATTTGAATTTTTAGACTGATCGTAACTGGAATCGGGTTTGATCGCTGTTTGTTTTTAACCACGAAGAACGCAGAGTTTGTCACGAAGACCGCAAAGTAGCCTGGTTGAAGTATAGGTTGAAAATATTTCATTTTAAGATTCTTGTGCCCTTTGCGGTAAATTCCTTTGCGTCATTCGCGCCTCCTTTGTGCCCTTTGCGGTTAAACCCTGAATACCTTATCCGAGACATTTGTTTCACTCAATCCTGAAACCGAATCCTGTCCACAATGCGGACTTATTGCAGCGCATGGATGGAAATGCCCGCACAAAAAGTATTGAAATCAAGCATTATTAATTGATATTGATACGCATAAGTATTTTTCACCTGACCCTGTTTATGGTACTGAAGAAATATGGGAATTTGTTAGATTTGCATGGACAAACCAATTATGCCCCTAACGTAAAACCATGCTTGATCCTGTTTACGGCCAGCTTGTTTTACCCTTTGTGATCGCCCTGTTTCTGGCCATCAACATGGGCGGCAGCGGCACATCCCCTTCTTTTTCTGCAGCCTACGGAGCCAACCTAATTCCCCGCGGATTGATTCCCGGATTGTTTGGCATCATGGTTTTTGTCGGAGCCATAGTAGCCGGCAAAGGTGTAGCCGTCACTGTTGGCAAAGGCATCATCAGTGCCGACCTGCTCACCATCACCCTTACTTCGATCATCCTTTTGTCAGTGGCTTTGTCGCTTCTGATGGCTAATCTGCTGGGTATCCCGCAATCAACAAGCCAGTCCACCGTGTTTGCACTGGCCGGACCGGCCGTTTACTTTGATCAGTTGCAGACACATAAGCTGTTTGTTGAAATCATCCCAACATGGTTTGTGCTGCCCATCATTGCGTTTATACTAACCTACGCAGCCGGCAAATACATCTACACCCCCATGCGGAAGCGGTCGAAATACGAATTTGAGCACATCAACAACAACCCTGTTCTTCAGGTCGTGGTCATCATATCCTCGCTTTATGTTGCCTTCGCCATCGGATCGAACAATGTGGCCAATGCCAGCGGCCCCATTGCCTCGATGGTCATCAACGAACTTAACATCACCGACGAGCACAAAAACTTCAACCTGATTGTGGTGTTGTCCACACTGGTGATTGCACCGGCTTTTGGCATGGGAAGCTCGTTTTTCGGCCATAAGGTGGTACGCACCACCGGGAAGGAAATCGTGGAGTTTGGCCCGCTCTCGGCCACAGTGATTGCTTTTATCACAGCAAGTCTTCTGCTCGCTGTTTCGGTGTTTAAAGGCATTCCGGCCTCGCTCGTTCAGCTCAACACAGGTGCCATACTCGCGATCGGATGCGCCAAACTGGGATGGAAAGAGATCTTTAGCCGCAACAGCGTGAAGAAATTCTGGGTGGTATGGATAGCAGCCCCGATCCTCGCCTTTATCCTATCGCTTGTAATGACCTGGATAGCGGATAAAATGGATATCCTGTAACTCCTTCCTGCGGCTGAACTAAAACTGCTTCCTGTCCGGACTATTTCGCTTCTTCCTGATCAACATTATTCTCTTCCATGATATACAGCGGCCGGTTGCGGACTGAGTTGTTGATCCGGCCGATGTATTCTCCGATAATGCCGATGGCAAACAATTGTATTCCGCCGATAAACATTGAGCTCACAATGAGTGATGTCCAGCCGGTAATGGTATGGTTGAGCACAAAATGACTGAACAGCGCATAGAAAATCACCAGCAAGGCAATGGCCGAAACAAGAAATCCGGCAGCAGTAGCGAATTTCAACGGAAGGTCGGAAAAAGCAGTGATGCCATCGAGGGCAAAACGCATCATTTTCTTTAATGGATAACCCGTTTTACCATACTTACGGGCATCACGGTCAAATTCGACAAAAGTCTGCCTGAAACCCATCCAGGCAATCTGACCGCGCAAAAATTTATTGGGCTCAGGCATCAGCCGGAGCTGTTCTACAATCTGACGGTCAATCAGACGGAAATCGCCGGTGTCGATAGGAATGTGCACATGGGTGAGTCTTTTGAGCAGCCTGTAAAACAGCCTTGCCGTGCTTTTCTTGAACCACGATTCGCCAGCCCGTGATTTTCTTCTGGCATAGACCACCTTAAACCCTTTGCAGTATTCTTCATACAAGGCAGGGATAAGCTCGGGCGGATCCTGCAGGTCGCCGTCGATGATCACCACAGCTTTTCCCCGGCTGTGTTCCAAACCGGCAGTTACGGCAATCTGATGGCCAAAATTCCGGCTGAAACTGATATAGCGGACACGTTTGTCGGTTTCGGCCAATTGCCTGATCAGCTCCAGAGAACCATCTTTGCTTGCATCGTTCACGAAAATGAATTCGGCATCGCGGCTGACTTTCTCCACGGCCGTCCTGAGGCGTTCGAAAAGTTCCGGCAGCCCTTTCTCTTCATTATACACCGGCACAACAACGGAAATATCATGCAGTTTCATTGCTTCTCGATTAATTGGTATGTGGTTGTTTCTTTGTATTCGCTGACTACTTCGGCGTCAAAATGCTCCAGCAGGTATTCCTTGATCTGCGGTTGATACGTCACCACCCTGTCGCCGGGCTTCAGTGTTTTGAAGTACCGGTATTCGGTATTGACGCCCTGATCCCTTAGCTGGTGCAGATAAACCATCATCATCGTATTGTAGCCCTCATAAAGCACATAGGTGTCCTGTAAGTCATGTTTGCCCCTGAGGGCATTCCTGAGATAATGCGACATGATGTAGGTGTCGCGCTCCCAATAGGCATCCTTCGGTTTGTATGCCCTTTTGATGGCCTTTTCGTACGGCTTGTAGCAAAACAATGTAAGTATCAGCACCGGCAATGCCAGAATGAGCCATGAAGGCTTCACAAAACGCGACAAAACTTCCGTTACCAGCTGTATGATGGCCAGAATGCCCAGCGCAGCCAGCAGAGCCATGAAGGGAAGCATGGGCAGGTCGTACCAGAACAGCTTGGTTTTTCCGGCAGTGATCACCGCAAAATAGGTGATTGTTAGCAATGTAGCAAAAACCGTCAGGTTTCGGATGCCCTGCTGCTGCGACCATATTCCGGCAACAAAACCGGGCAGCATGAGCAGCAAATAGGGCTTAAAGCGTTCGTTGACAAGGTTGTGGTAATAGAACCATCTAGGTTGGTCATGAAATTCGATTACGGTCAGGTATCTCCCTAAAAGTTCGTTTTCGACCACGGCGTTTAGGTAGCCCGGAGCGGCCCATTCGCGGGACAGGTAAAATCCGGCAACGGGAACCAGAAAAATGACGAAACCCATCAGGAAGGTACGCGACCACAGCAACGCCAGCAGTTTTCTCCTGTACAGGGCATATATTGCCAGTCCGGGAAGAAACAGCAAAGCCTGAACACTTTTGGTGAGCACGCCTAGTGCCAGGGCAAGGCAACAGATCAAAAACCATTTTTTGTTTCCCTTTTCCAGGAATACCCAAAAGGTAAGAGCCGATAAGGTGGTAAAGAACACCATAGTTGCATCATAGTCGCCGGCACGTGCGGCATGGTTGGCGGTGAGTGCCGGAGCGGTAAGCAGCACCAGCGCCGCTGCGAAAGCCAGCCAGAGGTTTTGGGTAAAGCGGGCTGCAAACACATAAAGCATGAGGATGGTCAACACCGCAGCCACAACCGATGGGATACGCAGTGCCAGTTCGGGCTGCAAACCACCTGCCAAGAAAAGGGCCTGCAGCCATATGAGCAGCGGGGGCTTGGTGTTCCACAGGTCGGGTTCGCCGTTGTAGGTGGTTACCAATATGTTGCCGCTTTTCATCATCTCCCAGGCGTTTACTGACAGCCGTGCCTCGTCCCATTGACGGATCACCAGGCCGCCCAGATGCGCAAACAGCGGCATGGCCATGAGCAGGAGCAGCAGAATCATGCCGCCGTAATAAGCCCGCCGGGTGAACACAGGTGGAGGAAAAGCCGCAAACATCCTTTGTGGTTGTGTTAGAACAGCAAAGGTACGCAAACAAGCCATTCAGGAAAGCCGCACGAAGCGGTGAATGTTGTATGTGAAAACTGAATGTTCTTTTGGCAGGGATGATCCTTCCATGCAGAAAAACAAAATACTGTGCACAATTTTTTTCAAATAATCTGTGTCCGAATGTGCAGATATACAGGATTTGGTAACTTTACGGCAACCAAACAGACAGCATGAAGCCTTACAGAAGTTTGTTCAAATTAGTAACAGAAATATGTGATGGGCTGGGCACCGCCTAAACACAACAACTTTTTTACTAAAGAAGTACGGTTATACACCCATTTTTGGCTGTATAACCCAAGTTTTGAGCGCAAAAAGGTTGGGTTATCGAGTTATGGGCAATGCTAAAACAGACCTATCCGACATAAAACACTAACTTTTTCACAATAAAAAGATTACTTAAACAACAAACAGATATAGAAATCATACTTAGTTTACTCACAAATAACAACACAATTTGACAACAATCAAACCTAATATATTGTAACTTTGCAGGAAGATGGCAAAAGCAGACTACATCATGTCATTAATCAAATCGCATTACAACAGCGAACCCGAAAGGTTCACTACTATTGCATTGCAGATTGCTGCCCACGAAGCCAAGTTGGGGCATACGCTTGTTGCCAACGAGATAAAAACCATCATAGACAAGGCAAAGGAAACCAAGCATAAAACCAAAGCTTTTGCCCCCGATTTTCAGGGATTGATATTGGAGAATGTACCTGCCGTTAATCTTGCAGATATTATTGCTTCTGAAGACATTAAATCCAAAATCAAGCGCATCATTTCAGAGTTTGTGCAACGGGACAAGCTCCGCAAGCACAATTTGGAAAACCGCAGGAAAATTTTACTGTCAGGGCCTCCGGGAACGGGAAAAACGCTGACGGCTTCCATCATTGCCAACGAACTGAACTTACCACTTTACACCATTTTGATGGACAAAATGGTAACAAAATTTATGGGCGAAACCAGTGCTAAATTGCGTCAGGTGTTTGATTTGATTGAGCAAAAACAGGGCGTTTATCTGTTTGATGAATTTGATGCTATTGGTGGCGAACGCAGCCGCGATAACGATGTGGGAGAAATGCGAAGGGTGTTAAATTCCTTTCTTCAATTCATTGAACGGGACAATTCCGACAGCCTTATCATTGCCATTACTAACAATAAACAACTTTTAGACCAAGCTCTATTCCGCAGGTTTGACGATGTGATTTTATACCACCTGCCAAGTACTGACGAAAAACGAGATTTGCTGAAAAACAGGCTTGCCCGATTCAGTAAAAAAATAAAATTCGATGATTTATTACCAAACATAAACGGCTTGAGCCACGCTGAAA
>Ga0208244_101026_pt1 | contig 18592 bp, 17 predicted proteins | sample SubbioCR12Aug_5A_FD_184828 | JGI IMG/M metagenome (GOLD analysis project Ga0208244, IMG submission 184828) | Serpentinite rock and fluid subsurface biosphere microbial communities from McLaughlin Reserve, California, USA - CR12Aug_5A (SPAdes) | ecosystem: Environmental > Terrestrial > Deep... | reverse complement strand
CCGCTTCACATCAGACGCGATCATCGGTCCCATACTACAGCCGGGAGCTGTGAGGGTCATCTTGATGAACACATTTTTCTCCCCTGTTATCTCATTATCGATATTGACCTCATAAATCAGTCCGAGATCTACGATATTAACAGGAATTTCAGGATCGTAACACTGCCGGAGGGCTTTCCAGATCTTTTTTTCCATCTCCTTGGAATCTGAAACTGGTTCCGTCCGCACTCCTTCAAGGCGATCCTGTTGCTGTCTGTCCATTTTCTAGCTCCGATAAGCCGCTACGCTCCAAACGAACTGCCGCAGCCGCAGGTCCGAGTGGCGTTTGGGTTATTGAATACGAATCCTCGGCCGCTCAATCCGTCGGAAAAATCAAGGGTCGTGCCCGACAGATAGAAGAGGCTTTTGGGATCAATCTGCAGTGTGATACCCGATATCTCGAAAACCTTGTCGTCTCCTCGCGGTTTCTCATCGAACGCAAGGACATAGGACATTCCCGAGCAACCGCCTCCCTTCACGCCCAACCGAAGCGTGTGTGAGTCCGGTATCTTGTTTTCAGATCGGATCTTCAAGATTTCCTGGGCTGCACGCGGCGTGATCATAAGACGCTCGCTCGTGTCCACCTTCTGGTCGACAATCGCTTCACTCATCTCTTCCCTCCTTTTATTGTACCAACCATCGAATGACGAGACCTACTCTGTGGAGACGGATTTGGTATTTGATCGGAGCGCTCCCTTCATGGAATGCCAGGCCAGTATGGCGCACTTGACCCGCGCAGGAAATTCACTTACTCCCGCGAAGGCCGCCAACTTCCCTAACGACTCCGCATCCTCAAATCCTTTCGATTCTTTTGTAACAAGGGTATGAAATCGTTCAAACAGTGCTTCGGCATCCTTGATGCTTTTGCCTTTCAGTACTGTTGTCATGACAGAGGCCGATGCCTTGGAGATTGCACACCCAGCGCCGGAAAAACGGATATCTTCAATTATGTCCTCATGCAACTTCAAGTATATCGTATATCGGTCTCCACAAAGCGGATTGTACCCCTCGATGACGCGATTTGCATCCCCCATCAGACCGAAGTTGCGTGGATTCTTGTTATGATCAAGTATGATCTCTTGATACAGCGATCGCAAATCGGACATCAATGAAAAACCTTTTGCACAGTTTTGATTCCCGTGATAAGGGCTTCGATATCTACTTTCGTGTTGTAGAAAGCAATCGAAGCACGCACGGTCGCCGGAACGCCATAAAAATCCATAACAGGTTGAGCACAGTGGTGGCCGGTGCGAACTGCGATCCCCTCTTCATTGAGAATCGTGCCGACGTCATGAGGGTGTATGCCTTCAATGGTAAATGACACAACACCAGATTTCTCCTTTGCCGTTCCCACGATACTCACCCCATGCAAATCCAGCAGATTTGATGTCAAATCCCGCAACATTTGGTTCTCATGGACCGCGATTGCCTCCATCTTCAGGCCACCGAGATAATCTATGGCCGCCCCTAATCCACTCGCCCCCGCAATATGTGGCGTTCCCGCTTCGAATTTGTGCGGCGGATCATTGTACACCGTCTTTGAGAATGTCACCGACTTGATCATATCACCGCCCCCCTGGTACGGCGGCATAGACTCCAAAAGCTCCCTCTTTCCATATAGTACACCAATACCAGTCGGACCAAACATCTTATGTGACGAAAACGCATAGAAATCACAGTCTAGAGCCTGCACATCGACGTGTCCGTGAGCCACTGCCTGCGCTCCGTCTATCAGAACAGAAATCCCCAACTCGTGGGCTTGACAGATCATCTCTCGAATCGGATTCACCGTCCCAAGGGCGTTGGAGACATGCGTCAACGCGACAATCTTGGTTCGTTTGCCGAGCAACTTAAGGTACTCCTCCTGAATCAACTCCCCCCTCCCGTCCATCGGAACTACACGCAATACCGCGCCAGTTTGATCACAGATCATTTGCCAGGGAACGATGTTCGAATGATGTTCCATCATGGAGATCACGACCTCATCCCCTTCTTTGAGTCCCACGCGTCCAAAAGTCTGAGCGACAAGGTTGATCCCTTCGGTCGTTCCCCGCACGAAGACGATCTCCTGAGGGTATTTGGCGTTTACAAAACGTTGGACCTTTCGTCTGCTCGCTTCATATGCTTCTGTGGCAAGTTCGCTGAGGTGGTGAACACCACGATGGATATTCGAATTCTCGGTTGAATAGAAACGAGTAATAGCATCGATCACGGAATCCGGCTTGTGCGTTGTCGCTGCATTATCAAGATACACCAGCGGCTTCCCCTTCACGAGCACCGCCAGTGCCGGAAAGTCATTCCGCACCGACATGGGGTCGAAACCTCGTTCCCCGCTCCGCCTCGAGTCAGTATGAATAAGTGTGTTGGTCACGATTCATGCTCTGCTCGAGCAGTATCGAGCTTGTAATGAACGTATGATTCCAGTTGATCGCGCAAAGCGCCGATCTTGATTCTATTTACAACATCACTCGCAAACGCGAAGGTCAGAATATCACGCGCTGCCATTTCAGGAATTCCCCGCGTGCGAAGATAGAACAGCTGTTCTCCATCGAGCTGACCTACTGTCGCTCCATGCGTACATTTGACATCATCAGCAAATATCTCCAACTGCGGCTTTGTGTCAATCGTCGCATTGTCGGAAAGCAGTAAGGTTTGATTCGTTTGTTTGGCATCTGTCTTCTGCGCATCCTTGCGAACAAAGATCTTTCCATTGAAGACGCCTTTGGCATTCCCGTCGAGGACGGCCTTGTATAGCTCATGGCTGGCACAATGGGCTTTCGCGTGGTCGATCGTCGTGTGATTATCGATATGCTGATCACCCGTGGCAACAGATAAGCCGTTGAGCGTACACTCGCTGCGCTCCGCGTCGAGGACCGCGATGATGTCGTTCCGAACAAGAAGACCGCCCAACACAATTGAATTTGAGGAATAGTTGCTGTGTTCGGACTGGTGAACATGAGTGGAGGCGATATGGTATGCGTTCATGCTTTCATTTTGGAATTTGTCATGCTCGACAACGGCATCCTCTCCCACAATGATCTCCGTGACGGCATTGGTCAAGTATGTTGCGTCCGTCAGACAGACGTAGCTTTCGACAATCGTGACCTGACTGTTCTTTCCCACAATCATCAAATTGCGCGGGTACGTGACAAAGCTCGCTTCTTCTTCCGTCGAGATGAAGATTACCTGGATGATATCTTCCGAAACAACGTTGTCAGGAACGTGCAGAAACAATCCGTCTCTCATGAACGCCGCGCTCAAGGCTGTGAAGCCATTCATACCAGGGGAAACATATCTCCCAAGATATTTTTCCACCAGCTCCTGATTGTCCCTCAGCGCCGCGGACAACGACTCGACAATCATCCCTTTGGGAAGTTGGGGGGCACGAGAAAACGCCTCTGAAAAGATCCCATTGACAAAAACGAGCCGTGGGCCTTTCATATTCTCAAAGATAAATCGCTCGGTTTTTGCCTCATCCTTCGCAGATAGGGTTCCGCGAACCGGTAGTTGGAAATGCCGTTTCGCGATCTCGGCAACGTTCGTGAAGCGCCATTCTTCATCGGTCCTCGTCGAAAACCCCATTTCTGCAAATCGTTCGATCGCTTCGCTTCGGAGTTTGTGTATAGGCTGCCCTGATTCGCCATTGAGATTCTTCTCAAACACTTTGAAGCTATCAAGATATTGCCTGATCGTATCTTCGTGTGTCTTCGTCATGAACACATTTTGCTCCTATCGTAGTCCAGTCGGCTGAGACGCTTCCGATCCATTTCGAATCCAGTCATACCCTTTTTCTTCCAGCTCAATGGCCAGTTCCTTACCTCCCGATTTGACGATTCTTCCTTCAACCAGAACATGCACGAAATCCGGAACAATGTAATTGAGAAGACGCTGGTAGTGAGTCACGAGTATTGTGGCATTGTCCTTCCTGCGAAGCTTGTTCACTCCATCGGCCACGATCCGAAGCGCGTCGATATCCAACCCGGAATCAGTTTCATCCAGAATCGCGAGTGTGGGATCAAGAACTGCCATTTGGAAAATTTCGTTTCGTTTTTTTTCGCCTCCGGAGAAACCCTCGTTCACAGGTCGGTTCAGCAGACTCTGATCGAGATCCACAAGTTTCATTCGCTCTTTCATGATTCCAAGAAAATCCACGGCATCAAGTTCCTCAAGGCCGCGACTCCTGCGGATTGAGTTGAGCGCCATCTTCAGGAAATAGGTGTTCGTCACTCCCGGAATCTCAACCGGATATTGAAATGCGAGAAACAATCCTGCATGAGCCCTTTCCTCAGGGTCCATGTCCAGCAGGTTCTTCCCATTGAAGATGATCTCCCCTCGCGACACTTGATAGGTGTCCCGCCCCGCCAGGACCTGTGCCAGGGTGCTTTTTCCGGATCCATTGGGACCCATGATCGCATGCACCTCGCCGGCATTGACCTGAAGTGTAATTCCCCTCAGGATTTCATTCCCTTCAACTGAGGCGTGCAGATTATTTACTGTAAGCATCTAGACGATCCTTCTTTCATTAAGCTTGTAATTGTTACCCGACACTCCCTTCCAAACTCACGCCGAGGAGTTTTTGAGCCTCGACTGCAAACTCCATGGGGAGTTCACGAAACACCTCTTTGCAGAAACCATTGACAATCATGTTCACGGCATCCTCCGTGGAGAGACCTCGTTGCTTGCAGTAGAATATCTGATCTTCACCGATTTTTGAGGTGCTCGCCTCGTGTTCGACTCTCGACGTGGTATTCTTCACTTCAACGTACGGAAACGTATGCGCGCCACATTTGTCTCCAAGAAGGAGCGAATCGCATTGAGAGAAATTGCGCGCGTTAACAGCGTTCCTCTTGATTGCAACAAGCCCGCGATAGGAATTCTGTCCAAAACCGGCCGAAATGCCTTTTGAAACTATGGTGCTTTTTGTGTTCTTCCCGACATGGATCATCTTCGTTCCCGTGTCAGCCTGCTGGTAATTATTCGTGACAGCCACTGAATAGAATTCCCCTACCGAATTATCACCCAGGAGCAGAACGCTCGGATATTTCCAAGTGATTGCAGAGCCGGTCTCGACCTGAGTCCAGGAGATCTTTGAGTTCACTCCGGCACATTTTCCGCGTTTCGTCACAAAATTGTAGATTCCCCCTTTTCCGTTCTTGTCGCCGGGGTACCAATTTTGCACTGTCGAATATTTGACCTGGGCATTATCCAATGCGACAATCTCAACGACGGCCGCGTGGAGCTGATTGGTATCCCGCATGGGAGCCGTGCATCCCTCCAGATAACTCACATATGCTCCCTCTTCGGCGACGATCAACGTGCGCTCGAACTGTCCGGTGTCCGCGGCATTGATCCGGAAATAGGTTGAAAGCTCCATCGGACAGCGGACTCCCTTCGGAATAAAACAAACCGAACCATCAGTGAAGACGGCGGAGTTCAACGCCGCGAAAAAATTGTCATTGGCGGGGACAACAGATCCCAGGTATTTCTTGATGAGATCGGGATGGTTCTGGACCGCTTCGGAAAACGATGAAAAGATGATTCCGAGTTCAGAGAGCTTCTTCTTGAAAGTGGTTGCAACCGAGACGCTGTCAAAGACGGCATCGACGGCCACTCCCGCGAGGATTTCCTGCTCTCGCAATGGGATACCCAGCTTCTCGTAGGTCTTCAGCAATTCTGGATCAACTTCATCGAGACTGTTCGGTCCCACCTTTTGTTTTGGAGCCGAATAGTAGATGATGTTTTGATAGTCAATCTTCTCGTACGTTACATTGGGCCAGTTGGGCTCCCTCATGGTCAACCAGTGACGATATGCCTTCAACCGCCACTCCAGTAGCCACTCGGGCTCGTTCTTTTTTTTGGAAATTATCCGGACGATATCCTCGTTCAGGCCACGGGGAGCCGACTCCGACTCAATTTCTGTGACGAATCCCCACTTGTATTCACGATTCGCCAGTTCTTCGATTGTCTTATTTTGCTCTTCCATTCTTTCCCTTTGCTATTCCCTCGGCACTATCATCAGTTATCTATTCGTACCTAACTATTCGCCTCTGGCACTGGCGGCGTTGTTTTGGCAACGAGCCCTTCATCGACTGTGGTCTTTTGAGATTGCTGAGATGGGACAGCAGACTTCGCGGGAGCCTGGATCTTCGCGCTCACATTCTGAAACTCCTCATAATTCAGCGTCCACGTTCTGGGATCGATTTCTCTGAAAATCTGTGCTGCGACCAAGGCACGTATCACGTTTCGCGCTACTAATTCCGATTGTTCGTACCCGAGACGAATTCCACGTTCCCGGAAGAATCCTGCCACACCAAAATGCATATCCCGGAAGAAGAGATTCGATTTGTGGTAGAGACGGAACTTGCTTCGGAGGTAGTACAGAAATTCTGTTCGGTTATTGATAACCGTGGATGTGTGTGTTTCCGTCATGCCTAGATGATTTCCTGGATGGTCATTCTATCGAAAACAAGGTTCAAGTTACGTTGCACTTTGCCAAGCGGCTTGCGGATGGAACAGTTGTCGTAAATCGAGCAACTATCAGGACCGTCGATATAGCACTCCGCGATCATCGGTTTTTCGTCTTCGATGATTTGAATGACATACGACACCGTGAGTTCTCCAGGCTTTATGGCAAGTGAATATCCCCCTCGAACACCCTGGAGTGACCGGATCACGTTTGCACGCGCCAATTTCTGAAGCACCTTGGCCAGCAGCTCGTAGGGAACATTGTGCTCAGCTGCAAGTTCTTTTGCCGTGAAGATCTGTCCGGCCGGCCGCATCGCCATGTGGCGCAACGCGATCAGACCATATTCCACCTTCTTTGATAGCTGCAGCATAAATCCGACTCACTTAGTCTTATATTAGGCCAAAAAAATGAGGGCACTTAATGGCCCTGCATTTTAGCGGACATCTAAATATACAATATCCCAACGCTTATTGTCAAGTAGAAAATCGAGTTCTTCCTCCCTGGAGCACAGTACGATACGATCTGATCGAGGAATTTCTCCAACGTTCTATCAACCTCTCATTCGAGCAGTGATGCGATGATTTCAGAGATGTAACACTATCAGGAGTCAGGAAGTTTCATCCGTTCCCCCTGATGATTTGGCTCAATCCAAAAGAATTCACCGGCCTATGGTCGCCCCGTCACGCGCATTGAATCTTCCTGCAAAACTGGCTACCTTGCGTCTGACTTCAAAGGAGGAATTAGTGAATATCGGGATTACATGCTATCCCACGTATGGGGGCAGTGGAGTCGTAGCCACGGAGCTGGGGAAAGCTCTTGCAGATAGGGGCCATTCTGTTCATTTCATCAGCTATGCGCTGCCAATGCGATTGAATGGGTATAGCGGTAACATTCTCTTCCATGAGGTCGAGATGTCGAGCTATCCCCTTTTTGAATTTCCCCTTTATACGCTAGCCCTCGCAAGCAAGATGGTCGAAGTGGCGCAATTCGAATCGATTGATCTCTTCCACTGCCACTATGCCGTTCCGCACGCGACAAGCGCATATCTTGCAAAACAGATGCTTCAGCGCCCCAATATCAAGGTCATCACCACTCTCCATGGCACAGATATTACGCTTGTGGGCCTCGAACCCAGCTTTCTTCCGGTTATGAAATTCAGCATTGAACATAGTGATGGCGTCACCGCCGTCTCGCGGCATCTCAAGGAGAAGACCCTCACGAACTATGGTATTAACAAAGAGATTGAAGTCATTCCAAACTTCATCGACACAGAATTATACAAGCGCAACCCGGATACTTCGGTCAGACAACGTTGCGCTCCCAATGGTGAAAAGATCCTTGTCCATACATCCAATTTCCGTCCGGTCAAGCGGGTACCGGATGTCATAAAGATCTTCGACGAGGTTAGCCGAAAGATTCCGGCTAAACTCATTCTCATCGGTGATGGACCGGAACGTTCCATATGTGAGCATATGTGTCGAGATCTTGGCATTCACCAGAATGTCAAATTCCTTGGAAAACAAGCCGACTTTCGTGATATCCTTTCCGTCGCTGATCTCTTCTTGATGCCGAGCCAATCCGAGAGTTTCGGGCTATCGGCGCTTGAAGCGATGGCCTGTTCTGTCCCCGTTGTTTCCTCGAGCGTCGGTGGTCTCCCTGAACTCATCCTCCACGGAAAAACTGGATATATCGCCGACATCGGGGATACGAGTCGCATGGCACGATACGCCATTGAACTTCTCACGAGTCCAGCGAAGCATGATCTTTTCGCCCGAGCCAGCCGGGAGCGCGCTATGGAGTTTGAATCAACCCATATCATCGCGAAATATGAATCGTACTACGAAAGGGTGTTGAATCAATCACCTGTGACTCCGGATTAGGCGTGGACGCTCCGATGACGATTCCTCGCGAAGAAAAACATCAGTCTCTTGTCGCCGAACTCTGCCTTCTCTTCGAAAACGCATCCATCGATGTCATTGCTGCAGATGGCATCGAGGGATATGCCAGCCCCCTGCCCCTTGAAAATCGCGGGTACGGAGATCAACAAGATAAAACACCGGATGTTTTCGGGTATGACGCTGAGCGGAAGGTTTATATTATCGGTGAGGCAAAAACCGGGGATGATGATCTTGAAACGGAACACGCGCTCACACAGTACAACGTGTATCTCGATCAACCCGATCGTCGGTCAGGTCGGCAGGCAATGCTCTATATCATCCTCCCGGCCAACAAGATACCGGAATTCAACACCATGATCACGCATTATCTCCATCCCGATTACTGGCCCCATATTGTGGTCGTCAGTTCTCGTCGATGGCTTGACTAGCTGTCCGGTTTCAGTCTGGCAAACTTGAGGATCAGGCTCTTTACACCATACTCTTCGAACTGGACCGACGCTTTCTGCGATTCCCCTTTCCCGAACACATCCAAAACCCTCCCCTTTCCGAAGGTTTCGTGATGAACGATTGTCCCCCTGCGTATTTCCACTTCCACCTGTGATTCCGATTCATAGTCCGGCATCTCATCCCGATGGTAACGAGAATCGTCGGTAGATTGCTTTGCCGCCGTTCCCAATCGCCGGGCTTTGTGTCCTTGGACACGACCATTGAGCGCCGCCATCCGCGGAAGTGCCCTGCTGGAACGTTGCTCACAGTGTTCCTCGCCGAGCTCTGCGACAAATCGACTAACGACTGGAAAGGTAAGGTCACCGAAGCGATACCGGCTCCTCGCGTGGAGCAGATAAAGCTTCGTTTGGGTACGGGTGATTCCAACGTAGAATAATCTTCGCTCTTCCTCCAGATCAGCCTGTTCAAGCGCGCCGGAGTAGAATGGAAGCAGACATTCCTCCAGGCCAGTGACAAACACAACCGGAAACTCCAATCCTTTTGATGCGTGAAGCGTCATGAGCGTGACGGCATTCTGCGCTCCCTCCCACGTATCAATATCGGACACCAGGGAGACCTCTTCAAGGAATTGATCCAGCAAAGCCCCCTCGTGAAGATCTCCGAATTCGGAGACCGCCGATAGAAGTTCTTGAACGTTTTCCCACCGTGCCATCGATTCTGGCGTACCTTCCTCCTTGTAGCTCCGCAGGATCCCCAGCTCATCGACCAGCGATCGGACGAGCTCGCTGAGAGACATCTGTCCTAACAATTTTCGGTATTTATCGATGAAGTGACAAAATGTTGTGAGTGCCGAGCGCGCCCGTTCTGTAAGTTCCTCGATCTTCTCAGACTGAGCGCATGCATCGAACAAGGCTAATCCTTGAACCGCGGCAAATTGCTGCAGATGATCCAAACTCACACCGCCGATCCCCCGGGGCGGATAGTTGACCACGCGTCGGAAGCTCTCATCATCTCTGACGTTCGTCACCAGGCGAAGATACCCCAAGATGTCCTTGATCTCCTTGCGTTCATAGAATCTCACGCCGCCGACGATGACATATGGAATCCCATTTCTCCGAAAATCATCTTCGATCGCGCGCGATTGTGAATTCGTCCGATAGAGAACGGCGAAATCTCGCAGGTCGAGTTTTCGGCGCTGGACTTCGTCCTTGACATTCCGAACAACCTGCATTCCCTCGTCGCGGTCGTCCTCACACGAGATGATCGTGATTGGATCACCCTCGCTGTTATTTGTCCAGAGCGTCTTCTGCAGTTGATGATCGTTGTATCGAATCAGATTACTCGCAGCAGTCAGAATAGATTTCGTCGAACGGTAGTTCTGTTCCAACCGATGTGTTGTGCAATCCGGGAAGTCCTTCGTAAAATCGAGGATGTTGCGGATATCCGCACCCCGAAATGCATAGATGCTCTGCGCATCGTCCCCCACCACACAGATATTCTTGTGCCGATCTGTCAGGAGTTTTGTCACCGTATATTGGGCTCGGTTTGTATCCTGAAACTCATCGATCAGAACGAACTTGAACCGATACTGGTATTTTTCAAGAATAGATTTCTTCTTCTGAAAAAGCTCAATCGGTTTGATCAGAAGGTCATCGAAGTCCATTGCGTTGCTGCGTCGCAACTTGCCGACGTAGCGTTCAAAGACTGAACCCACTTTTTCACTGACGTAGTCGGTGGCCAATTTTCGATATTCGTCCGGCTCGAGTAGACCATTTTTGGCCTTACTGATGATCGCTCTGAACGCGTGAGGATTGAATTGTTGCAGCGAAATGCCGAGATCCGACATGCACTGTCTGATCACACTCAAAGAGTCTTCCGAATCGTAGATCGTAAACGATCGGCTGAATCCAAGGGTCTCGGCCTCTCTTCGCAGGATGCGGGCGAACACGGAGTGAAATGTTCCCATCCATAGATCTCGGGCGGGATCTCCAACGAGCTTCACGATTCGCTCCCGCATTTCATTGGCGGCTTTGTTTGTGAACGTGAGAGCAAGGATATCGTATGGAGGCACTCCTGACGATAGCAGATGGGCAACCCGATAGGTAAGGACGCGTGTCTTACCGCTCCCTGCGCCGGCAATGATCATGACCGGCCCGTTGAGCGCTTCGACGGCCTGACGTTGTACGGGATTTAGATGCTGTAAGAATGACATGAGGATGGGCTGACAACACTGATCACACTATACAAACGAAGTGGTATGATACTAAGGAAAATTCACAGACCAGGCAAGAACTAATTCGGGAGAGCCAGAGTAGAGCAAGCATGCATTTGACATGTTTACGGGAAGGAGGTCATAGCAAATGGAAGGACGTCGGTTCAGATGAGCAACGCACCTTCAAGGCGAAGGAGGAATTCCTTGGTCTTCGTTCCCGCTGCATAACCACGAAGATTGTCATTGACGCCGATGACGCGATGACACGGGATCAGAATGGGGAGAGGGTTCTGGCTATTCGCGCGACCAACCGCCTGATATGCGCCCGGCTTGCCAATTCTGCGCGCGAGCTCCTTGTACGATATCGTCTGTCCGTATTTTATTTTTCGAAGTTCCTTCCAGACGCGAATCTGAAACGGAGTTCCGATAAGGTGGAATTTTGTCGAAAAACGAGCCAGCTTTCTATCAAAGTAGCGACTCAATTGATCCATAACAGGTTTGTTTCTGGAGGGCGATTCAATGATCTCATCATGTTCGAATCGATTCTCAAGCCAGGACATGAATTCCCGTTTCGTACTGGCGGGAATTCTAATACCGCATATCCCCTTCCTCGTAGAGGCCAGATAGATCGTACCTATCTTAGAATCGAATGAACTCCAGTAGACTTTGCCCATATCAATCCAGCTTCACCCCCGCTAAGCTTTCCAGGGACATTTCGAGATCGTACTACACGGGTGGTGCAAATTAATGCAGTGGTCGAGACAATGAAGCAAGGAGGATTGGTGAAGATGTTAAACAAATCGCAAGGAAAAGGCAAGAGGCAAAGTCACAATCAAGCCAAGCGATGATGCGCAATTTATTTTGAATATGTTTCCGCGCGAAGACAAACAGAACTCAGAAGAACGCTCTCGCTTCGACACGCGCACTATGAATCAGATCCTGCCCTCGCTCGCTCCGACCCAGGTATTGGAGTGTAACCTGAAGATTTTGATTCAGGCGATAGTCCGTCCCAATTTGCAGGAGGTAGGTTTTTCCGATTGCTCTCCCGCCGGTGAATTCGAATGGCAAGACCGCATCACGACCGGATATTTTCCCCGATACCACAACCTCCTCCCGGTCAGCTTCGATGCGTAGCTGCCCTCGCCCAAGAAATGCATAGACAACTCGAATTCCCTGGATGTTCAGATCGGCAATAAGGTCCCTTCCCTCAAATGTATCCTCGGTCGAAGAAAGCCCTATTTTGAACCCAATTTCCCACTCCCGTTCGGGCCGGTAGAAGAAATCTGACAGTAACGACGTTGACCCGAGCTCACGGTCTCTGATCGAGATATTCGAGCTCACCGATCGATCATTCTTGAATACGACATCGGTCTGGTTTCCGATGACCCGTATCGGCTGCCACCGCATCCGAATGGAGCGCTCCCTTGAATAGGTGCCTTCGATCGATGAAACCAGCTTGAGGAATCCACGGCGCTGGTCGTAGCGAAAACGGAGAGAGAGGTCAGGGCTGGACTCAAAGACATGCACATCTTGCGTAACCTGATTCCCCCCCCGGAGCGTGGTTGCCTCATTCTGAAACGATGACCACTTCAGCAGATAGATATTGCGGGGATACGGGTCAGTGCTCTTCTCATCCACGCGCAAGTATGTTTCCATGGAAAGCGCCTTCATGATGCCCGCTAACGATCCCTCCCCCTTCCCCATAAGTCGTCCAACATTCACCCTGATCCGCGTGCTGGCCTTCAAATCAATTACCGGCACTAGTTCATCGCCCGGGACAGACAGGACGATATACTCGCCATCAAATCGTGTCAGTTCAAATTCGTTCTCATCGGCCAGACCGTTTCCGTTGAGATCGCCCCGATACCGATAGTTCCCGGTCCCCATCGACACCCGAACAAACACACGCTCAAACCTGGCGGACCGTTGGTTGGAGAACTCATAGAACGCGTCCGCCGATACTGCACGCTCGAACGGCGTGTACCGACTCTCCACACGCAGTAACATGATATCAGAGTCTGCATTTCCGCGCTTCTTGAAGTCTTCCGTGAATTCCGTTTGCCGAAGATTCAGTGAGAACATTCCGCTGAGATCATGCCATTCACGCGCCTGGAGTACATATCGCTGCGTCAGAGAGAAGAACGCCCGCTTCAGATCTTCCGCCACCGTACTGTCCTCCGTCCGAATACCAATTTCGGCGCTCCCCTTCAGACGTCCAATCTCTTTCGTTTCGATTCTTGGCGCAACTTCGAAGATCCGGAATCCTCTATCGCTCGGTCCCGGTAGCGTGCTACTTGATGCCACTCGTTTCTCAGACTCAAATCTCAAGCTCGGCCGCAACACCCAAACATCATAGCCGGTCTTTCCGGAATGCCGCGTCCATCGTGCACTCGTTTGGAGAATCTCGTTTTGAGAAGCGATCTCTTCAAAAACATAGTTCAATGTCGGCACTGACGGATCGGCCAGCGTGATGTCGCCTTGCCATCTCTCTGAACCCAAGGTGTTTCCGCGTTTCAGAGAGCCATAGCCGGCCCCGAGTGTGATGCTCCCTGTCGGGTTGTATTTAATATGCCCTTCTCGGATCAGTTCATCGCCCATCGTTGATCCAAAGGCATCCCATTTGCGGTCGAATTCAACTTCGTTGAATCGATCCGGGGGAAGGAATCTTTCCTGAGCAAATCGCTCGGAGAACGTCGCATCGATCTCGCCGAGAACAACACCACCAACCGACAAATCCCTGGGATTCACACGCAATCCGTACCTATACCCAATACCGCTCTGCTGTACTCCTGGAAGGGATGAAAATGTGTTCGTGTTCAGGCGACTTGACGCGATTTCCCCTTCAAGCGAAACAATCGAGCTTATTCGCCCCTCGAAACCAACGTCGAGAAATTCATGCTGCGACGGGAGCGGCAGCAATTGGATGGGGAGATATTCACCCTTCCCCTTCCCCACAACTTCAAAATGTCCGATTTTGATTCGCCGGTAACCGATAGAATCGGGTGGGATATGACTCACAGATGAAAACGTGATCGAATATACGGCGAGGACATTTCCAGGTAGATAGCGATAGGTACGAAAGGGTTCTCCATCGATGGTCGTGTCGACGCGTGCATACTGACCCTTCCCGATCCCAGAAAGCGAATCGACACCCACGAACCGGATCCCGCTCATCGACGCCCGGAGTCGGTCGGCGCCGCTGAGAGAAAGAATCTGTTTCAATTCTTCGTTCAGGGACAACTCGATGGGATTATCACGGTCATCAGATTCGCGCATGGCCAGGGCACGGACACGGACGCGATCTTCGAGCAAGGATAAATTCGTAGATCCGGCAAGGAGATTCCTGCCGTAATTTCGATCCGTATATTCAAAATCAATTGTGATGCGTGAGGCATTCGTTATCAGCCGATTACTCGTGAAGAATACTTCCCCGCTAGCGTAGTCGACGATATAGTCATTCGTCTCGCCGCGAGCCATTTCCTCCCCGTTGAGATAGACGCGTTCGGTCCCTGAGATGATGATGATTTGCCGTTCTCCGTTCTGGCCAGTCAGTCGGAACGGCCCTTGTGTCCCTTCTAATCCCTGAAAGTAAGCCGTGTGATACTTTCCGCGGTTCGTGGCCGCCGCTCCCATGACCTCCCCTTTCAATTCCCCGGAGGTGATTTGGTCAAGATTCACGACTCCCCTTGCCCCCTGGACTTTTCTATTCACTCTGCCGAATGCACCCGCCTCCCGCGCCGGACGATCGATATTGAAATCGCCCAGCGTGGCTGAGTGCTCTCCGCGTTTGATCTGAATGAACACCCGATCGAGTTCCTGCAGTTGCTGTGTTGTGCCCTCCGGCTGAATTGGGGAATTCTCATCTGAAAGAGCCGCAACGACGTCAAGCTCGTCGCTGATCTTTCCCTCCAGCTGGAGGCGAAAGCCCGATTGGAGTGACAGATCGCGGTTTGAGCCCAGCGAAAATCCGCGAAACAAAGAGCCGCTTTTCTTGAGCGACGTCCCGAGCACATCATCCATCGAAAAAACTGACGGCGTCTCACGCTCGGTGGTTGCGGAATCTCCGAAGCTTGCTGAGCCTGGTTCAAGCTTGTGAAGTCTGTACTCATTCCGAAAGGGGAAGTCCTTCACCCGGTAGAAGACGTCGATTCGCAACGTATCGTCCAGCGGCGAGAGCATTCTCAATTTCTGCCACTGAACGGCGATCGCCCCTTCCTTCGCTCGGAGCACATAGTCGAGGCCACGTTCGAGCTTATGACTTCCGTTCAAAATCAGACTGTCACTATTCTCAACGGCAGGGTAGACCGATAGGACAAGAATGGAATCGGGCGAAGGTCCATAGAATACTTCATGAATGGACTTCTGGAGGAACGATTTCGGTGTGTCCTGGGATATGGACTGCGAATGAAGGAGTGTAACGACAGCGGAAAGGAGAACAGCGACAGCGCTGGACGAGGCGATCTTCATCAGGATAACTACCCTCTTCGATTACATCAGATCGTATCCTCGCACCATATTTGTCTCCGTTAGGTGAGTGCCGAAGGGGGGAGTCGAACCCCCACCTGGTTTGAGCCAGACTGGATTTTGAGTCCAGCGCGTCTGCCAATTCCGCCACTTCGGCAAGCTAATGTCAAATCGCGTGTGCAAATGTAGAAAATTGTTGCCGGAACTTCAAGCGATTCGTTGTCGGACGACTACTCCGTTCTTGTTGTGACCCGTTCCCCTGAACATGTCCCACCAGATCGCGAATCGTATCGAAGGCGATCGGAATATCTACCTCCAGCCAGTAGAGATTTGCTTCGGAGGCGAAGAAATAGTGCGCCCGCCCCAATCCGAGACAAAAAGCAACCGCTCGAGACTCGACTTCAACCGTCCGGAAATGCCCAAACACAGGATTTCCCCCCTCAATAAGCCTGGCCATACGATTGTAGGCATCGTTCGCATGCTCTGTTTGCCGGTAGGTGGACAGATAGACAGTGGCTTTTCCTGCCTCCCCTTGATAGAAACCCACAACGTTACTTTCCGGGGTCACACCTTTTCCGTGGAGTCGATTAATGAATTCGCTCGCTTCATCTCCTTCGACATGGCGTACAAGAGCGAGACCGGCGAGGGAATCAGGGAGAGGCTGGGAGTATTGGCAAGCACTGAGCAGAACAATAACGGCGAGAAGAGCAATAACGACAGAAGTCCAGACGGCGACCTTACGCTTCATCGCAAAGCACCCTTGGGCGACGTATCGTTCCGGAATCACTTGGCATCCTTTTTTTCCTCATCGCTTGCCTGAACGTGATCCAGACGAGCGGCAACAAGTCTGGAGAGATCGACCATCGACTTAATTCCCGACGAAACAACCTGGAAATCCACCCTGAGTGATTCGAATGCTTTCTTGATTTCTTGTTCTCCCTCGGATTTTGCAAGTCGCATGACCTGCTCTTCAGCCCGGTCGATATTCCTGACCAGACTCATCAGGTTTCCATCGACAAATTGTCCAATCGACCGAACGGTTTCCTGAAACATCCGAAGCGACTGTAGATCGGCTTTCCGCTCTTTGTCCTTCTGCCGCTCTCTTTCTCGCCGAAACCACTCCTGTCGATATCGATAGCGCTCGTACACATTTGCGATCGTCAATGGAAGCCGCTCAATGCTGATGTGTTCTTTTGACAGGTAATCGTACGCTCCGAGTTTCATTGCCTCGACTGCCAGTTCCTCGGAACCTGCACCCGTGAGCATGACGACTGGAGTGGAAATGTGTTTTTCATGCATCTCCCGGAGCACCTCGAGTCCCGACAATCCCTGCATCCTCTGATCCAGAAGCACGACATCGAACTCTCTTGACTGAAGCGCTTCGAGGGCTTGTTCGCCTGATTCCGCGGTATCGATAGTGAATCGATTGGTCATCTTGAGCGCGATTTCGAGACTCAACCGATAGGATTCTTCGTCGTCGACGATCAGGACTTTGATGGGGAGCGGACTTTCCATCGGGTCGTTCTTTCTTTGTGGGTCTTCGGTCAGGTTTGGCAAATTGGAACCCCGTGCGTTTGTATCCGTTGCGAAATCTTCAACGTCGTGCTTAATACAAACGAGAAAGCCCTTTCATGGAAGGGCTTCTTCGATACCTGTGCACCCACCAGGACTCGAACCTGGAACCCACTGATTAAGAGTCAGTTGCTCTACCAATTGAGCCATGGGTGCGTCCCATTTGATTCGGGTTACCGTTGCGGAGGTGGCGTGTTCTCAGCGGGTGCCGTTGGCGGAAGAGCCGTGCGTGGAGGAACCGACTGAATCACGCTTTGTTCGGTACGTTCTCCGGTGGGGAGGACAAATATGTTGATGAACAGCGCAAGCACCAGAAACACGGTTGCGAGAATCGTCGTGCTCTTGCTCAGGAAATCTGATGTCCGTCTGACGCCAAACATTGTTCCGATATTCGCTCCACCAAAGCTTCCTGCAAGACCACCGCCTTTGCTCGCCTGCATCAAGATGATAGCAATGAGGATTAGAGCGACGAAAAACTCAACAAGGATAAGCAGAGTGTACATACGGTAAAATCTCTTGGAATTTAAGATCCGTGGTCAATTTTAGGATATAAATATAGCCAAGGAATGAGCCAGATGCAAGGTGTGAAATCAATCCTTACCGCCGAGAACGTGAAATTCCTTCACCTTGACATTCAAATCGTATCCTTCCTCCTCCCCAACCTCTCCGGGAAGCCAATTGCCGTAGCCCAGCCAATTCCAATCCTTCAACATCTCGACACGTTCTTCGCGTTTCATCCGGTCAAACCCTAAAATCCGATTTCTGAGACCGCCGTGGCGTGTATACCTTTCAGGATCAACGATTGCGAATATTCGGCGATCCGACACCATATGTATCAGTTTGTTCCTCTGCCGATTTCTACGAGGCTGCAAAACAGCCTCTCGATTTCGGAACCAGACTCTCCCCGTCTTGATGAATCCCCCCTCATCTCTCACCTCGATGACCGCATTTTGAAGAATCGTGGAGGCCTTGAGGAGAAACTCGCAGACGAGATACGCGTTCCATTCGTTATCGGCTACCCGCGTGAAACCGCTGGCCACGCAACTATCCAGGAATCCTCCCCACTTCACGGTCACCAACCCGTCCATCTCCAGCTGGCCAACAATGCTGGCGTCTGGAAGATCTCGCTTCTGCAATTCTTCAGTCCGTTTTCGGATCAATTCAGAAATCGGGACATCAATATCGCTGAAATCTGTTGTGTTGGGGAAGAGCAAGTATCGCTTGAATGCAATTTTGCCTGTTGACCAATCGAATTCACTATTGTACCAATGTTGAAGCCGCACGACTTCGGCCCATTCCTCCTCCGTCACCCGATTTCTCCCATCGTCTTCTATGCCATAGAGGATGCGCCGACCCATATTACTTACGGGCATCTCTAAAATCTTACTGTTAACAGAAGTATGCTGGCACAAAAGTGAAATTAGGAGAAGCATCGTAGATGAAGGAGAAAATTTCTTTCTCCCGAACATCAAGATCTTTTTTTTACTGTTTTTT
>Ga0208244_101025_pt1 | contig 18597 bp, 16 predicted proteins | sample SubbioCR12Aug_5A_FD_184828 | JGI IMG/M metagenome (GOLD analysis project Ga0208244, IMG submission 184828) | Serpentinite rock and fluid subsurface biosphere microbial communities from McLaughlin Reserve, California, USA - CR12Aug_5A (SPAdes) | ecosystem: Environmental > Terrestrial > Deep... | reverse complement strand
GCGCCTCGCGCGACATCGATCTCATCAAGGTCAGCGCCAAGCGCGACAAGGATTTCGTCACCGAAGTGGACAAGGCCGCCGAAGAGGCCATCATCGGGGTGCTCAAGGAAGCGTATCCGGAACACGCAATTCTAGCAGAAGAGTCCGGCGCCTCCGGCGACTCGGAATACGTCTGGATCATCGATCCGCTCGACGGCACCACCAACTTCATCCACGGCGTGCCGCAGTATGCGATCTCGATCGCGCTGGCGCACAAGGGCGTCCTCAGCCATGCCGTCGTCTACGATCCGAACCGCAATGAACTCTTCACTGCCGTGAAGGGCGGCGGCGCCTACCTCAACGAGCGCCGCATCCGCGTGTCGAAGCGCATCAGGCTCAACGAAGTCCTCGTCGGCACCGGTTTCCCCTTCCGCTACTTCGAGCATGTGGATGCCTACATGGGCATGCTGCGCGACTTCATGCACAAGACCGCCGGCGTGCGCCGCCCGGGCGCCGCGGCGCTCGACCTCGCCTGGGTCGCGGCGGGCCGCCTCGACGGCTTCTGGGAACTCGGCCTCTCGCCCTGGGACATGGCGGCCGGTGCGCTGCTCATCACCGAAGCCGGCGGCCTGGTGGGCGACCTCAGCGGCGAAGCCGATTTCCTCAAGACCGGCAACATCGTCGGCGGCAACCCGAAGGTCTTCGTGCAACTGCTGCAGATCATCGCGCCGCACCTCAACGCCCAGTTGAAGGCGTAATGCCAGATGGACCCGCTGACCCAAGGCCTGCTCGGCGCTGCGGCCGCTCAGGCCGTGCTCGGCAGGCGGCTTGGCCACCGCGGCTGGATCGCCGGCGCGATCGGCGGGCTGCTGCCCGATGCCGACATCCTCATTCGCAGCACGGCCGACCCGCTGTTGGCCATCGAATATCACCGGCATTTCACGCACTCGCTGGCCTTCATTCCCGCCGGCGGCCTCATCGCCGCCCTGCCGTGGCTGACTTTCCGCAAGCAGCGGCAAGACGGCAAGCTGCTGATCGCCGCCTCCACCATCGGCTATGCCACGCACGGCCTGCTCGATGCCTGCACCACCTACGGCACGCACCTGCTCTGGCCCTTCTCGCCCGAGCGCGCATCGTGGAACCTGATGACCACCATCGGGCCGCTGTTCACGCTGTTCCTGATGCTGGGGCTCGTTTTCGCCGTGCATCGTCGCTCGCGCGCGCCGGCCTTCGCCGCGCTGGCGCTGTGCCTCGCCTACGTCGGCGCGGCGGCCTGGCAGCGCGAACGCGCCGAGGACGCGCTCTGGCACATCGCCCAGGCGCGCGGCCATGCTGTCGACCGCGCCGAACTCTTCCCCACCGTCGGCAACCCGCTCGTCTGGCGCACGCTCTACCGCAGCGGCGACACGCTCCACGCCGACCGCGTGCGCATGCCGTTCTCCGGCGATCCGCAATGGAGGCAAGGCGCGCGCATGGCGCAGATCGAGGAGCGCGACCTCACCGCCGCCGAGCGCGCCGACCCGCGCGTCTGCCGCGACTTCCACCGCTTCCGGTATTTTTCCGCCGGCTGGCTGGCACGCGCGCCGCGCGACGCCCGCGTGATCGCCGACGCCCGCTACTCGCTGCAGACCGATGTCTTCGAGCCGATCTGGGGCGTGCGCTTCAAGCCCGCCCAGCCCGTGCCCACCGAATGGGTCGCCCGCGACCGCGAAAGAAAGATTCCCCTCGCCGCACTCTGGCAGGAAATCACCGGCCGCGCCGAAGGCTACCGGCCGCTGCCGCCGGCGCGGCTCGATGTCGCGCGAAGCGCCGCACCGCAACAGAACCCCACCGAACCGCCCTCATCCTGTTCGCCGTCCTCCGGGGCCTGACTTTTCCTCTGGCTGGTTTCGCTTATCGAAAAGCCTGCAAAGTGAGCTCGGCGGGCAGGATATAAATCCCCCCATCCCCCCTTTTGCAAAGAGGGGTGTAGGAACTCGCTGGATTCCCGCTCAGGTGGGAATGCCACGCCGTTCATGGTTCGATACGCCTTGCTGCGCAAGGCTACTCACCACGAACGGATATTCAGCGCTTGACGATCACGCCGCAGGCCATGCGCGCGCCGGAATTGCCGGTGGGCTGGGTCTTGAAGTCGTCGGGCGCGGCGTGGACGATGACGCCCTTGCCGAGAATCCCGGCAGCGCCCTCGAAAGTCAGTCCCGGCAGGACGGCGACGAGCTTCGCATTGCCGTAGGCATCCGTCTCCAGCATCGGCATGTCGCCGGCGTGGTGCGGGCCCTGGTGGGGATGGCCGTGCGGCTGGCCGCCGGGGTTGAAGTGGCCGCCGGCGCTGGCGCCGTCGGGCGCGCTGCAGTCGCCCTTCTCGTGGATGTGGAAGCCGTGCGCGCCGGGGGTGAGGCCGGCGACGTGGGCCGTCACCTCGACGTCGCTGCCCTTCTGCCTGAAGACGACGGTGCCGGTGGTGGTGTGGCCCCGGGTGGGCGCGAGCATGGCTTCGGCGGAGGAATTGCTGCGGGTGCTGCTTGCGCAGGCGGACAGCAGCATGGCCGCGGAGGCGGCGGCGATCAGGGTGGTTTTCATTTGGCCCTCTCCTCTGTTGGGTGGGGTACGGCTAGAAAATCATGGTGCTCCATTCCGGGTCGAGGGTGCGCGCGACGAAGGCCGCGGCGCCCGCCGCTCCTGAATACTCCGGGATCAGGGGCCGGTCGGCCAGGCCGTGGGCGCGCAGCGCCATCTGGCAACCGAGGAATTTCACGCCCCGCCCCGCTGCGTCCTGCATGAAGTCATGGACCGAGCGCTCACGGTCCGGCGACGAAAAAAGAATTTCCGCCACGCCCGGTTCGATCAGCTTCACTGCGCTGCCGGCGAAGTGGATCTCCACCTCGCAATCCATCGCCGCCGCGGCGGCAGCGTACACGAAGGGCGCGGCGCACAGTTCGGGCCGCTCCGGCGAGAGCGACCAGACGAGGATGGCGAGTTTCGTTTTCACGCTTCGATCACCGCCGCCGGTTCGATGGCGCGGATATGCGCGACGTAGGCCGCGGCGTCGACGAGCTGCGCGGCATCGTTGTCCCAGTCGAGCGGCGCGCCGCGCGCCATCCAGCCGGCGCCGTAGGGATCGCGGTTGATGAGATCGGGCCGCTCCTCGGCGGCTTCATTCGGCTGGTCGAGGCGGAAGGCCACGGGGGCATGCACGGCGAGCACGGTCTTGGCCGATTCGACGGTGCCGAGGCCGCGCCCGGCCGACACCTCGGCGCCGGTCGGCTTGGGCGTGAAGGCGATCACCTCGCCCGCCAGGTGCAGGCCGAAGCTGGTGGCGCCGATGACGACCTCGCCGCCCTCGCGCCGCACCCACATGTCGTAGCGGGTGTCGTAGAGGAGGTTGGCGGGGACGCTGCCGCGGAAGGGGTCAGACATGATTTCCGCCGCTGTTGAAATCCCCCCCACCCCCCTTTTTCAAAGGGGGGCTTCCTTTCATTCCCCCCTTTGAAAAAGGGGGGGCAGGGGAGATTTTATTTGGCGGAAGAGAGTGGGAGTCGAACCCACCAGGGACCGCTTGGCCGCCCCTCCCGGTTTTGAAGACCGAGCGCCCCACCGGGGTGCGATCTCTTCCGTTGTTCATAGGATCCATTGCCTTTCCGCGCTTTCGCCGCGCAGGGCGTGCTCGTCGCGCACGCGGCGAGTGTAACCGACGCGGTCGAAGAATTCGAGGATGTGGATGGCGACCTTGCGCCCGCCGCCGATTTCGTCGCGAAGCCGCGAGGCGCGGGCGGTGCCGTCGCGCGCGCAGAGGGCGGCAACGCGGCCGGCGAGGTCGGCCACCGCCGCCGCCGCGAAGTAGTGGTCGTGCGCCACGGGATAGGCCTGGCCGACGCGGGCGACGCGCTTCATCAGGCCGCGCACGGTCTCCTCGGCGACGCCGGTGGCGCGGGCAATGTCGCGCACGCGCGGCGGGCCGTAGGGCTCGGCCTCCAGCAGGGGCTGCAGGGTGCGCCAGAGATCGGCATCCGCAGCGGCGAGCACGGCGCGGTGTTCAGGCAGGTGCAGCCAGCTGCCGCTCTGCGCCAGTTCATTCGATGCGAGGAGTTCGAAAGTCAGTCTGTCGAAGGCGGCGCGGGACAGCGTCGGCAGCGCCAGCCGCCGCAGCCGGTCGCGCTCGACGCCGATCATGTCGGGGGCGCGCGCGTGCTCGGCGCGCGCCGCTTCGAGCAGCCGCCCGCGCAGGGCCTGCCAGTTCTCCGGCGAGAAGCCGCTGCGGCCGCCCGCCTCCTCGACGACGACGAGGCCCATGTCGCGCCACAGCGCCTGGGCCTCTTCCGCCGCGAGGTTGCGGTTGAGCGCGTAGCGGTCGAGGCTCACGCCGGAGCGCTGGCGCCGCAGCGCGTGCGCCAGCGCCGGCTGTGGATCGGCCTGGTCGAGCAGGCGCAGGTATTCAAGCCGCTCCGCCGCGCGCTTGTGGCGCGCCGGCGGAAAGATGTCCAGCACGCGACCGCCGCCGATCGTGCGCGTGGCGGACTGGTCGCGCAGGATGAAATGGTCGCCCCACAGCGCCCCGGCCGGCTTCTCCAGGATGATCTCCGCCAGCATGGCTTCGCCCGGCGCCGCGGCGTCGCCCTCGAGCAGGGCGACGCGGCCGAGGATGTCCGAGGCGCCGAGATGCACATGCACCGGCGTCCAGTGCTTGAGCGGCGCACCCTCGCTGCCGAGCACGCGCAGGCGGGCGTGGAAACGCTGTATCGGCGCATGCAGGGCCGGCGCCGTCACCCATATGCCACGCGCAATGTCCTCCTTGCCGAAGTCGCCGGCGAGGTTGAGCGCCAGGCGCTCGCCCGCCCCGCCCGACTGGGCACTGCGGTCCTGCGCGTGGATGCCGCGCACGCGGGCCGGGAAGCCCGGCGGCGTGACGACCACCGCGTCGCCGACGGCGACCCTGCCCGAGAAGGCGGTGCCGGTCACCACCAGGCCGACGCCCTGCAGCGTGAAGCAGCGGTCGATGGCGTGGCGAAAGCCGCCCGCCGCGGCGCGCACGGCGAGATGACCGGCTTCGGCCAGCAAATGATCGTGGAGGACCTCGGCGCCCTCTCCCCTGGTTGCGGACACCTCGAACAGCGGCGCGCCTTCCAGCGCGGTGCCGGCCAGCAGCGCGGCGACCTCCGTCCGCGCCGCCGCGCGCCGCTCGGGCGTGACGGCATCGACCTTGGTCAGCGCCACGGCGCCGCGCCCGAGGTCGAGCAGGTCGACGATGGCGAGGTGCTCGCGCGTCTGCGGCATCGGCCCGTCGTCGGCGGCCACCACCAGCAGGACGAAATCGATGCCGGTGGCGCCGGCCAGCATGTTGTGCACCAGCCGCTCGTGGCCGGGCACGTCGACGAAACCGAGGCGTCCCTCGTCGGCATAGGCATAGCCGAGGTCGAGCGTGATGCCGCGCGCCTTCTCCTCCTTCAGGCGGTCGCAGTCCACGCCGGTCAATGCCTTGACCAGCGTGGTCTTGCCGTGGTCGATGTGTCCGGCGGTGCCGACGATCATTGTCTATCGCTCTTGACGGAAAAACCGTTCGTGCTGAGTAGGCGGCTTCGCCGCCGTATCGAAGCATGAACGGCCCTTCGATACGCGCTTCGCGCTACTCAGGGCGAACGGGTATGTTTTTCCGTTCGTGGTGAGTAGGCGCGCAGCACCGTATCGAACCACACTCACTTTTCTGAACCTTCCCGTTTGGAAAAATCCTTCTTCGCCAGCCTCGATACTTCCTGCCATTCCCCGCGAATCATCGCTTCCTTCTTCTTCCGGCTCCAGCCTTTGATCTGTTGCTCGGCCGCCAGTGCCTCTTCGCGGCTCACGAAGTCCTGCGACCAGGCCAGTTCCACTGGCAAACGCTTTGCGGTATAGCCGTCGATTTCGCCCTGCCGATGTTGTCCTATCCGCTGTTCAAGGTTGTCGGTGTGGCCGGCATAATAGGAACCGTCAGCGCACTTCAGCAGATAGCACCAGAAGCTCATCGTGCCAGTGAGGCGATCTGCGCCATGAAAACTGCCTCGTCAGTCTGCGCCAGACAGCGCAAATCGAGCCGCAGGGCGTCGTCCGCGATGTGGCCGATGACGGGTTTCGGCAGGCGCCGCAGCGCCTCCTCGAGTTTGTGCAGCACGCCGGAGCGCTTGCCGCGCGGGCGCGCGACGAGGGCGACGCTGGGCAGGCGGTCGACCGGCAGCGAGCCGGAGCCGATCTGCGAGAGCGTCGGCTCGATTGCGGCGTCGAGCGCCCAGCCGGCCAGCGCGGCCTGCCAGGCCGGCAGCAGGCGCTCGGCCTGGGCGCGGATTTCCGACTCGGAGCGCGTCAGCAGGCGCAGCGCTTCCAGCCGCTGCGGCAGGCGCTCCGGATCGCGGTAGAGGACCAGCGTCGCTTCCAGCGCGGCGAGCGTGAGCTTGCCGGCGCGCAGCGCGCGCTTGAGGGGATTCTTCTTGATCTTCGCGATCAGTTCGCGCCGTCCGACCAGGAGCCCCGCCTGCGGCCCGCCGAGCAGCTTGTCGCCGGAGAAGGTGACAAGGTCGGCGCCGGCCTCGATGGAGTCGCGCGGCGTCGGCTCGTGCGGCAGGCCCCACTGCTCCAGGTTCACCAGCGTGCCGCTGCCGAGGTCGACGACGAAGGGCACATCGCGCGTGTGGGCCAAGGTGGCCAGCTCGGCCTCCGGCACGGCGGCGGTGAAGCCCTGCACGGCGTAGTTGCTGGTGTGCACCTTCATCACCAGCCCGGTCTTCGCGCCGACGGCCTCGTCGAAGTCGCGCAGGTGGGTGCGATTGGTGGTGCCGACCTCGACCAGCTTCGCACCTGCCCGCCGCATGATGTCGGGCACGCGGAAGGCGCCGCCGATCTCGACCAGCTCGCCGCGCGAGACGACGACTTCCTTTTTCTGCGCCAGGGTGTTGAGCAGCAGGAACACCGCCGCGGCGTTGTTGTTCACGACGGTGGCGGCCTCGGCGCCGGTCAGCTCGCGCAGCAGGCCCTCGACGAGGTCGTCGCGGTCGCCGCGGCCGCCGGTCTCCAGGTCGTATTCGAGGGCGCAGGGCGAACGCGCCGCGCGGGCGATGGCCTCGACGACGGACTCGGGCAGCACGGCGCGGCCGAGGTTGGTGTGCAGCACGGTGCCGGTGAGGTTGAACACCGGCCGCAGGCGCGGGCGCATGTGGCGCTCGACGCGTTTCTCGACTGCACCCGTGATCGTGGCGGTCGCCGGCAGCGCGGCGCCGGCCTTCACCGCTTCGCGCACGGCGGCCAACTCGGCGCGCACGGCGTCGCCGACGACGCGGTGGCCGTGCTCGGCAACGAGGGGTTGCAGGGCCGCCTCGGACAGGAGGCGGTCGACGGAAGGGAGGTTTTTGAGTTGGTTCATGCTTTCACCCGGACCGGGCAGAAAGGGGAAGGTGGCGCCATTATAGGCAGGTCTTCGGCAAACGGGGCGTCTCGCGCATGCCGGGCTTGCGGTACGCCTTGAAACTCCTGTAATGTATCGACATTGACGTATATCCTTGGGAGGGCCCGAATGGACTTGCAAGTGGCGAAATGGGGCAACAGCCTGGCGCTGCGCCTGCCCGCGGAATACGCCCGGCGAACCGGCATCAAGGCCGGCGACCGCGTCGAGGCCAGCCTGACGCCCGACGGCGGCCTGACCATCCGGCCGACGACCTGGAACCGCAAGATGTTCGCCAGGGAGCTCGAAACCACGCGGGAAGCCATGAAAATGGGCCGATCGGTCATCGACGAATTGCGCCGTGGCGGACGGTACTGATGGTGTATGTCGATACGAGCGTGCTGGTCGCGTTGCTCCTTAAAGAGCCGCGCAGCGGCGACGTTGCGCGGTGGTACGCCGCCAGCCAGGACGATCTGGTTTCCGCGATGTGGTGCGTAACCGAATTCGCCAGCGCACTTTCCATCAAGCGCCGCACAGGCCAGATCGACGAGGCGGAAGCGCAAGCCGCCTGGCAGCACTTCGAACGCCTGTGCGCGAATGACCTGCAACTGATCCCCGTCGAGCCCGTCACCTTCCACCGCGCCGCCGTCTTGACGCTGGATGCCGGTTCCGGCCTGCGCGCCGGCGACGCCCTGCACCTGGCCGTTGCGCTCGATGCCAGGGCCAAGGGCATGGCGACGCTGGATGAGGTGCTGGCGAAGAACGCCAAGCACCTCAAGCTGAAACTGTCCATCCGCTAACCCGCTCCCGGCACCAGCAGGAGGTTGGGGCCGCTGCGGGAGAAGCCGGATTCGTCGACCAGGATGTCGAGGGCCAGCGTGGCGAGGTCGTCGGCGACGACATCGGCGGCGGCGTCCTTGTCGCGGCGGACGAGCTTCAGGTAGGACTTGCAGACGTCGCAGGTCTCCGCCTGGACGAGGCCCTTGTCGCCCTCGATGTGCCGATAGGCGACGGCGCTCTCGCCCGCGTCGCAGGCGGTGCAACTGGCGCGCGTCAGGTGCCATTCCGTGCTGCACAGCGAGCAATGCAGGAAGCGCAGGCCGGGGAATTCGGTGCTGGCGCCGATGACGCTGGCCGAGGGCAGCGCGCCGCAGCAGGGGCAGACGCCGGCGACGTCGAGCGGCTGCAGCGCGGCGTTGCCGAGCTGCGTCGCCAGCCGCGTCCAGTAGACCTGCAGGGCGGCGGCGACGAAGGGCAGCTTGTCGGCGTGCCCGCCGTAGAGTTCGGTGCGCAGGACGCGGTCGGCCAGCGCCTCCAGCGCCGCGTCGTCGAGGGCTTGCAGCGCCTTGATCGTGGCGGCCGCCGCCTCGCTGGCCGCGGGGGCGACCTCGCCGAGGATGGCGTGCAGGGCCGTGCGCCAGGCCGCATCGCGCCGCCACGACTGCGCCGGGACGGCGGGCATGGCGTGCTGGCGGGACTGACTTTGGGCTTCTTCGTCAGGCGCGGGCACCGCTGGCATGGCGTCGAGGGCGCGCTGCTGGGCCTGCGCGAGGCGGCCCATGAAGCGCAGGTAGTCGCCGAGGGCATGGCCTTCCGCCAACTGGGCGAAACGCCGCGCGCGATGGGCGAAGACGTCTTTCGCGTCGGCTACCAGGACGCGCGGCGGCTCGCCGCTGGCCTGGGGAATCTGTCCGGGTTCGAGTAGTGTGGTCATTCTCAACTGATCAAGGAAGCAAGTTCCCCCCTTTGTCCCACAGGGATTTCCTTTGGTCAAAAAAGGGGGAATGAGGGGGATTTTGCTGCGGCGATACCTCGGAGCGCGGTGAAATCCCCCCTGGCCCCCCTTTTTTGACCAAAGGAAATCCCTGTGGGACAAAGGGGGAGGCCAAGAAGCTACTTGCCGGTCACTTCGCGGTACCAGGCACGGTGATGCTGCTTGGCCCAGGCGCGGGTGACCGAGCCGTACCACATGGCGCGGATGGTGCCCTTCACCCAGATGGCGGCATACGCATGGATGACGATCAGGGCGATCATCGCCACGGCGGCCACCGCGTGCACCACGGCGCCGAAGCGGACGAGGCCGATCGGCAGCTCGAACTGCGCGCGCCAGATCAGCACGCCCGAGACGAGGAGCAGCACCATGCAGACCACCGACGCCCAGAACATCGCCTTCTGGCCGCCGTTGTACTTGCCCTGTTCGGGCATGTTGTGGTCGTTGCCGTCCACCATCTCGCCGACGCGGGAGAGCCACTCCTTGTCGGTCTTCGTCAGGACGTTGAGCTTCCTGAAGCGGAGGAACATCAGCACGAAGAAGAACGCCATGAACACCCCGATGTAGGGGTGAAGGATGCGCGCCCAGGTGCCGCCGCCGAAGAGGTAGGACAGCGGATAGAACGCCGGATGGAAGAAGGCCAGTCCAGACAGGGCGAGGAGGATGAAGCTGATCCCCACCACCCAGTGGTTGGCCCGCTCCTGCGGGGTGTAGCGCTGCAGGTCTTTCGGATCGCGGATCATTGCTCGGCCTCCTTCTCCACTTCCTTCTCGATGTCTTTCGACACCTCGTTGGGGCCCTTCATGACGTAATGGAACAGGCTGCCCAGCGCCACCGCGCCGATCGCCAGCGAGGCGAGCGGCTTGGCGAAGCCCTTCCACAGCGACACCAGCGGGCTGATGGCGGGATTGGCCGGCAGGCCGTTGTAGAGCGCCGGCCGGTCGGCATGGTGCAGCACGTACATGACGTGCGTGCCGCCGACGCCCTCCGGATCGTAGAGCCCCGCCTTGGCGTAGCCGCGCTCCTTGAGGTCGCCGATGCGCTTCTCGGCGTAATCCTTCATGTCCGACTTGGAGCCGAACTGGATGGCGCCGGTCGGGCAGGCCTTGGCGCAGGCCGGCGCCTGCCCCACCGCGACCCGGTCGGAGCACAGCGAGCACTTGTAGGCCTTGTTGTCCTCCCTGGAGATGCGCGGGACGTTGAAGGGGCAGCCGGTGATGCAGTAGCCGCAGCCGATGCAGTTCTCCTGGTGGAAGTCCACCACGCCGTTGGCGTACTGGACGATGGCGCCCGGCGCCGGGCAGGCCTTGAGGCAGCCCGGGTCGGCGCAGTGCATGCAGCCGTCCTTGCGGATCAGCCACTCCAGCCTGCCACCCTCCTCCACCTCGGCGAAGCGCATCACCGTCCACGATTTCGCCGTCAGGTCGACGGGATTGTCGTACACCCCGGAATTGCTGCCGACCTCGTCGCGGATGTCGTTCCACTCCATGCAGGCCGCCTGGCAGGCCTTGCAGCCGATGCAGGTGGATACGTCGATCAGCTTCGCCACTTCCATCGTCTGCCGCACCGAAGGCGCGGGAGTGGTGGTCGCCGAGCGCTGCTTGATGTCTAGCGATTGCAGTGCCATGGTTCCTCCCTTATGCCTTCTCGATGTTGACGAGGAACGCCTTGTATTCCGGCGTCTGCGAGTTGGCGTCCCCCACGAACGGCGTCAGGGTGTTGGTGATGTAGCCCGGTTTGGTCAGCCCCTTGAAGCCGAAGTGCAGCGGTATGCCGATGGTGTGCACCTTTTTCCCGTCGACATCGAGCGTGCGGATGCGCTTGGTCACCACCGCGACGGCCTTGATGTGGCCGCGGTTGCTGCGCACCTTCACCTTGTCGCCGCTGGCGATGCCCTTCTCCTTCGCCAGCGCCTCGCCGATCTCGACGAAGTGCTCCGGCTGCAGCACGGCGTTGATGTGCGCGTGCTTGGTCCAGAAGTGGAAGTGCTCCACCAGGCGGTAGGTCGTGCATACGTAGGGGAAGTCCTTGGCCTTGCCGAACGTCTCCATGTCGCCCTTGAAGACCCGCGCGGCCGGGTTGCTGGTCGCCTTCGGGTTCTTCGGGTGGAACGGATTGTTGTCCAGCGGCGTCTCGAACGGCTCGTAGTGCTCGGGGAACGGGCCGTCGGCCATCGCCGGCGCGAACAGCCGCGCCACGCCTTCCGGGTTCATGATGAAGGGCATGACGTTCTGGTCGGGCGCCGCGTCGGGGCGCATGTCCGGAATGTCGTTGCCGCCCCAGGCCGTGCCGGTCCAGCGCAGCACCGCCCGCTTCGGATCCCACGGCTTGCCGGCGAGGTCGGCCGAGGCGCGGTTGTAGAGGATGCGCCGGTTGGCCGGCCAGGCGAAGCCCCAGGCGAGCGTCTGGCCGAGGCCGGACGGATCGGAAGCGTCGCGCCGCGCCGAGAGGTTGCCCGCCTGCGACCAGCAGCCGCCGTAGATCCAGTTGCCGCAAGAGGTCGAGCCATCGTCGCGCAGCATGGCGAAGCCGGGAATCTGGTCGCCGGCCTTCACCAGCACCTTGGTCGGATCCTTCGGATCGGTGACATCGGCCAGCGCCTTGCCGGAGATCTCCATGAGGAGTTCCTCGGGCGAGGGCTTGGCCGGCTGCCGGTACGGCCAGGCGAGGTTGAGGATGGCGTCGGGGAACTTGCCGCCGTCCTTGGCGTACATCTCCTTCAGCTTCAAGTAGAGCGCCGCCATGATCTCGGTGTCACCCTTCGACTCGCCCGGACCGTCGGCCGCCTTCCAGTGCCACTGGATGACCCGGCCGGAGTTGGTGAAGGAGCCGTCCTCCTCGGCGAACAGCGTCGCGGGCAGGCGGAACACCTCGGTCTGCACCTTCGCCGGATCGACCTCGTTGTACTCGCCGTAGTTCTTCCAGAACTCCGACGTGTCGGTCGCCAGCGGATCGATGATGACGAGGTACTTCAGCTTGGCCAGCGCGTCGCCCACCTTCTTCTTGTTGGCGACGGAAGCGAGCGGGTTGAAGCCCTGGCAGACGAAGCCCTGCATCTTGCCCTGGTGCATGCGCTCGAAGATGGCCAGCGTGTCGTAGGCGCCGTCGCGCTTGGGCAGCCAGTCGTAGCAGAAGTCGTTCTCCTTCGTGGCGGCGTTGCCGTAGAAGGCCTTCATCAGGCTGGTGTTCCACTTCGGGAAGTTCTGCGGGAAGTTCATCTGGCCGGGGCGCAGCGGCTTGGGCGTGCGCCGCTCCAGGTACTCGGCGCGCGTCTTGTCGGCATCCATCGGCGCCGACTGGTAGCCGGGCAGCGCCTCCGAATACAGGCACATGTCGGTGATGCCCTGCACGTTGGCGTGGCCGCGCAGCGCGTTGATGCCGCCGCCGGCCATGCCCATGTTGCCGAGCAGGCACTGGATGATGGCCATGGTGCGGATGTTCTGCGAGCCGACCGTGTGCTCCGTCCAGCCGAGGGCGTAGAGGATGGTCATGGTCTTGTTGGGCGCCGCGGTCTCCGCCATCATGCCGCAGATCTTGAGGAAGTCTTCCTTCGGCGTGCCGGTGACCCTGCTCACCATCTCCGGCGTGTAGCGGGAATAGTGCTTCTTCATCAGCTGGAAGACGCAGTTCGGGCTCTGCAGGGTCTCGTCGACCATGGCGAAGCCGTCCTTGTCCTTCTGGTACTGCCAGGTGTCCTTGCCGTAGCTGCGCTTCTCGGCGTTGTAGCCGGTGAAGATGCCGTCCTCGAAGCCGAATCCCTCGCTGATCAGGAAGGACGCGTTGGTGTACGCCTTCACGTAATCGTGATGGATCTTGTCGTTGGAGAGCAGGTAGTGGATGACGCCGCCGAGGAAGGCGATGTCGGCGCCGGCGCGGATCGGTGCATAGAAATCCGCCACGGAGGCCGAGCGCGTGAAGCGCGGATCGACCACGATCAGCTTCGCCTTGCGGTCCTTCTTGGCCTCGATCACCCACTTGAAGCCGCAGGGATGGGCTTCGGCGGCATTGCCGCCCATGATGATTGCGAGGTCGGTATTCTTGATGTCAACCCAGTGGTTGGTCATCGCTCCACGTCCGAACGTCGGGGCCAGACTGGTCACCGTCGGGGCGTGTCAGATGCGTGCCTGGGTATCGAACGCTACCGCGCCTAATGACCGAAGGATCTTGTGGGAGAGGTAGCCGGGCTCGTTGGCCGCGGCGGAGCTCGCCAGGAAACCGAAAGTATTCCAGCGGTTGACCGTGGTGCCCTCGGCGTTCTTCTCGATGAAGTTCGCGTCGCGGTCCGCCTTCATGTGCCTGGCGATGCGCGTGATGGCTTCATCCCAGGAGATGCGCTTCCACTCGCCGGTGCCGGCTTCGCGGACTTCCGGGTGCTTCAGCCGGTTCGGGCTGTGCACCATGTCGAGCAGGCCCGCGCCCTTCGGGCACAGGGTGCCGCGATTGACGGGGTTGTCCGGATCGCCCTCGATGTGGATGATCTCGGCCTTGGCATTCTTCGACTTGTCGCCGATCGAGTAGGCCAATACGCCGCAGCTCACCGAGCAGTACGGACACATGTTCCGCGTTTCGGTGGCGCGGGTGAGTTTGAATTCTCTGACTTCCGCCAGGGCAGCTGTGGGGGAGTAGCCCAGCATCGCAATGCTGGATCCCCCCAGACCGGCGGAGCAGATCTTGAAGAACTGTCTCCTGGTGACTTGCACGTTGCTCCTCCTTTTTTATCGACGAAACCGGGCCGACGCCCGATTCTAAATACTAATAGCATCAATCATGCCTGTTATATTATCTACATAACCTGCTGTTTTTCATGATGCTGCATTGCGCCATGAAAATTGATATGCATCAAAAAGTCTCACCCAATATTGATATTATGGACAAAATGTCCCAATCCTGATCGGGGTTGTGGAAAACCTGCGCATAACGGATGATTCTTGGCCGCGGAGCAGCGTTCTTCGCAAAACGAAGTTTCAGAGAAGGCTACCCTGCGCAAGCGGGTTAAGCGGAGCGGCCGCAGCTGACCAAAGGAGGGGGAGATGTCCAAAGCCGAGCCGACGGCGGATTTCAGCCATTGGCGCGAGCATTCCGCGCTGGTGGTGGACGACGAGGAAGGCATGCGCTGCTTTCTGCAGCGCGCACTGGCCGAGCGCTGCGGCGCCGTGGCCTCGGCCGGCAGCGTGGAAGAGGCCGAACAGTACCTGGCGCGGCAGTATTTCGACCTCGTCATCCTCGACATCGCCCTGCCCGGCAAGTCCGGCGTCGAATGGCTGCACGAATTGCGCGAGCGCGGTTTCTCCGGCGACGTGGTGCTGATCACCGCCTACGCCGACCTGGACACCGCCATCGATGCGCTGCGCGCCGGCGCCTCGGATTTCCTGCTCAAGCCGTTTTCGCTCGCCCAGATGCTCAACGCGGTGAAGCGCTGTTTCGACCGCTCGCGCCTGGCGCGGGAAAACTACGTGCTGCGCCGGGAGGTGCAGGAACTGGCCGCCGGCGAGGATGAGATCGTCGGCCGCTCGGACGCCACGCGCGCGATCGGCGCCATGCTCAAGCGCATTGCGCCGACACCCTCCACGGTGCTGATCCAGGGTGAATCCGGAACCGGCAAGGAAGTCGCCGCGCGCGCGCTGCACCGCATGAGCCCGCGCGCGCAGGGGCCGTTCGTGCCGATCAACTGCGCCGCGATCTCCTCGGAACTGATCGAAAGCGAGCTGTTCGGCCACGTCAGGGGGGCTTACACCGGCGCCACGACGAACCGCGAGGGCCTGTTTTTCTACGCACGCGGCGGCACCTTGTTTCTCGACGAGATTTCCGAACTGCCGCTGCCGCTGCAGGCCAAGCTGCTGCGCGTGATCGAAGAGCGCCGCGTGAGGCCGACGGGATCGGAGCGGGAAATACCGGTCGACGTTCGCATCGTCGCCGCCACCAACCGACGACTCTCCGAAGCCGTCGCACTCGGCCACTTCCGCCAGGATCTCTACTACCGCCTGCAGGTAGTCGAGGTCACCATGCCGCCGTTGAGGGAGCGCCGCGGCGACATCCCGGAACTGTTCGCCCACTTGGTCATGCTGCTCGCCTCGCAACTCGGCGTGCCGCGCATCGTTCCGGATGCCGAAATACTTCGCCACCTGCAGGATTACGACTGGCCGGGCAACGTGCGCGAATTGAGAAATTACATCGAGCGTTCCCTGATCGTCGGCGCCTTCCGCTGGGACTGCGCGCCCGCCTCCGGCACCGATCGCCCGATGGACGATTCGCTCGAATCGATCGAGCGCCGGCACGTTCTCGCCGTGCTGGCGGCGGCCGGCGGCAACAAATCCGAGGCAGCACGCCGGCTCGGCATCTCACGCAAGACGCTGGAGCGCAAGTGCCTCGCCTGGAATCTCTGAAAGGGGCCCCGCTCGGCTGGCTCGCGCGCTCCATCCGGCGCAAGCTGTTGGCACTCGCCCTTCTGCCGCTGGTGGTCGTCCTGCCGGTGCTGATCGGCGTGCTGGTCTATCTGAGCGGACCTTCGTACGACCGCCTGCTCACCTACAAGGTGCGCAGCGATCTGGCGGTGGCGCACGGCTACTTCGAGCGCGTCAAGGAAGGCGTCGGCCGCAGCGTCGCATCCTTCGCCGGCTCGGCACAGCTCGATCGCGCCCTCGGCAGATCGTGCGCGGGCGATGCCGGGGCGGCGGGCGACCTGCTCCAGTCGATGCGCCAGCGCCTGGGGCTGGATTTCATCCATCTGGCCGACGCGAATGGCCGCATTACCGCCACCACCAGCGCACTGCCTGCCGGCACCGCACTGGATGCCTGGCCCGTCGTGCGCGCAGCGCTGAATGGCAGCGCCGCCACCGAGATCGAAATCTTTCCGCCCGAACTGCTCGGCAGGCTGGATCCGGCCCTGCGCGAACGCGCGCATACGCCGCTGGTGGGCACGCGCAACGCCGCGCCGACCACGCGCGCTGCCGAAACACGCGGCATGGTGATCCATGCCGCCGCACCCGTGCCTGGCGACGGCGGACGGCTGGACACCATCCTGGTCGGCGGCATGCTTCTCAACAAGAACCTGCAGTTCGTGGACCGCATCAACGAAATCGTGTATCCGGACGGCGCCCTGCCGCTCGACAGCCGCGGCACCGCCACGCTGTTTCTCGACGATGTCCGCATCGCCACCAACGTGCGGCTGTTCGAGGGCGCGCGCGCCATCGGCACCCGCGTCTCCCAGTCGGTTCGCAATGCCGTGCTCGGCGAGGGACGCACCTGGCTCGACAGCGCCTTCGTCGTAAACGATTGGTATGTTTCCGCCTATGAACCGATCGAGGACAGCGGCGGCCGGCGCGTCGGCATGCTCTACGTCGGCTATCTCGAAAAGCCCTTCCTGCGCGTCAAGCAGATCATCCTCACGGCCATCATCGCCGTTTTCATCGCGACCATGCTGGCGGTGGCGCTGCTGTCCCTGCGCGTGGCCGGCGGCATTTTCCGCCCGGTGGAGCGCATGCACGGCACGATGAGCGCGGTGGAATCCGGCGACGCCTCGGCCCGGGTCGGCGAGGTGGTCGGCCGCGACGAGATCGGCGAACTCGCCGCACACCTGGACAGGCTCCTGGATCGCCTGCACGAGCAGACGGTGGCGCTGCGGCGCTGGGGCGAGGAACTGGACCAGCGGGTGGCGGAGCGCACCCGGCAGCTCGAGGAGGCCTACGAGCGCCTGCGCTCGACGCAGCGCCAACTGGTCACCTCGGAAAAGCTGGCGGCAGTCGGCCAGTTGACGGCGGGCGTCGCCCATGAAATCAACAACCCGATCGCCGTCATCCAGGGCAACCTCGATGTGCTGCGCGAGATTCTCGGCGCGCGCGCGACCCCCGTCCGGGAAGAGATCCGGCTCATCCAGGACCAGGTGCACCGCATACGCCTCATCGTCACCAAGCTGCTCCAGTTCGCTCGCCCCGCCGAGTACGCCGGCTACCTGGAGATCGTCGACACGGGACAGGTGGTGCAGGACAGCCTGGTTCTGGTGGGCCACCAGATGCGCAAGGGCAACGTCGCAATCTCGGAGCGTTTCCGCGCCTCGCGGACCGTCACCATCAACCGTAACGAGCTGCAGCAGGTGCTCATCAACCTGATGGTGAACGCCCTGCAGGCCATGCCCGATGGCGGAACGCTCACGCTGGAGACGGCTGACTGGATCGAGGACAGCAAGCCCAAAGGGGTGACGATCACGATCGCCGATACCGGCGCGGGCATACCGCCCGACGCGCTGGAGCATGTCTTCAACCCCTTTTTCACGACCAAGAAGACGGCGGGGACCGGCCTCGGCCTGTGGGTCAGCCATGGCATTGTAGAGCGTTACGGCGGGCGCATCACGATCGACAGTGCACCTGGCGGGGGGGCCGCCTTCACCGTTTGGCTGCCGGAGGAGCCGGGGTTTTCCCTCGACCAGGGGAAACCCGGGGAAGAAACGACCCTGTTGGCGATCGGGTCTTGATCCAAGAACTTGCATTACTCGCGAGTTGCCGAAATACTAGAAGCGGATCAATAACCCCATTACAGAACATGCGCAACGAATCGCTTACGCCGGAGATCGTGCCGGCGCACTTGGAGGGCTTCCGCCCGGCCACTACGGCGGCCACCTCCAGCCACGCCAACGGCACGCTGGTGGACAAGTACGGCCGCCATATCACCTACATCCGCCTGTCGATCACCGACCGCTGCGACTTCCGCTGCTTCTACTGCATGGCGGAGGAAATGGAATTCCTCTCGCGCGACCACCTGCTCAGCCTGGAGGAATGCCTGCGCGTGATCCGCACCTTCGTCGGCATGGGCGTGACCAAGGTGCGCATCACCGGCGGCGAGCCGCTGGTGCGGCGCAACGCCCTGTGGCTGATGCGCGAAGCCGGCAGGCTGGAAGGGCTGAAGGAACTGGTGGTCACCACCAACGGCTCGCAGCTCGAGCGCTACGCCGCCGAGATGGTCGAGGCCGGCGTCAGGCGCGTGAACATCAGCCTCGACACCCTGCGCGCCGACCGTTTCAAGGCCATCACGCGCGTCGGCGAGATCGACAAGGTGCTGCGCGGCATCGATGCGGCCATCGCCGCCGGCTTTGAGGGCATCAAGCTCAATGCGGTGATGATGCGCGGCGTGAACGACGACGAGATCGTCGACCTGGTGCGCTTCGCCGTCGGCAAGGGCATCGACATTTCCTTCATCGAGGAGATGCCGCTGGGCTCGATCGGCCGCTCGCGTGCCGATACCTATTACAGCTCGGATGAGGCACTGGCGCTGCTGCAGCCGCACTTCGAACTGGTCGGTTCGGCCGAGACCACCGGCGGGCCGGCAAACTACTGGCGCATCCCCGGCACCCGCAGCAAGGTCGGCTTCATTTCGCCCCACTCGCACAATTTCTGCGACAGCTGCAATCGCGTGCGCATCACCTGCAAGGGCGAACTGTATCCCTGTCTCGGCC
>Ga0208244_101024_pt1 | contig 18645 bp, 24 predicted proteins | sample SubbioCR12Aug_5A_FD_184828 | JGI IMG/M metagenome (GOLD analysis project Ga0208244, IMG submission 184828) | Serpentinite rock and fluid subsurface biosphere microbial communities from McLaughlin Reserve, California, USA - CR12Aug_5A (SPAdes) | ecosystem: Environmental > Terrestrial > Deep... | reverse complement strand
GGCCGGCTCCGGCGCCGGCTGGCCGACGATGCCGCGGCTCGGTGCGGCGGGGAACGCGCCGAGCGGAGCGGCCAGGGGCAGCGCGAGCAGCGCGCGCGTGAATCCTCGACGAGACAAGGGCGGCATCAGCAGCGGCTCCAGGCTTTTGTGCCGGGCGCCGGCGCATCGAAGGGCATCGCCGCGCCGCAGCAGGCCGAGGTGCGCAGGTCTGCGCTCGACTGGAGTTCCTTGCCGCAGCAACCCTTGACGAGTTCGTGCATGTTTCTCTCCTTTGGAGTTCAGTCGCCGAGCGCGCCGCCGCAACTGCTGCCCTGTCCGGCCGTGCAGCCGTAGCAGTGATCGGCCACGGCGATGGGGCTGCCTTCGAGGCCCGCCGCGTCCAGCCTGGAGATGTGGGTCCGCCCGCCGCCGGCCAGCGGCAGTTCCAGCATCTGGTTGAAGTCGCAGTCGTAGGCAAAGCCCTGCCAGTCTACGCTGAGCAGGCTGCGGCACATGACGTGATCGAGGTTCTCGTCGCGATGGGCTTCATGCAGCAGGGTCATGTATTCGTTGAACTGGCCTTGCGAAATCAGCATGCTGCCGAAGCGCTGGATCGGCATGTTGGCCAGGGTCAGCAGGCGGCTGAAGACGATGCCGTAGCGGCTGCCGAGCTGTTCGCGGTAGTCCGCCTCGAGCTTCTCCTGCGGCGGCGGCAACGACGGCCCCTGCGGGTTGTAGACCAGGCTCAGCAGCAGCTCGCTGCCCGCGACGCCATAGCCGAGGGCATTCAGGCGGCGCAGCGCGACGAGGCTCGTCTCGAAGACGCCCTTGCCGCGCTGGCGGTCGACGTTGTCCTCCAGGTAGCAGGGCAGCGAGGCGACGACCTCGACGCGATGCGCGGCGAGGAATTCGGCGAGATCCTCCTGGCCGGGCTCCTCGAGGATGGTGAGATTGCAGCGGTCGATGACGCGCGCACCCGATTTGACGGCCTCGCCCACCATGTAACGGAAGTGCGGGTTGAGTTCCGGCGCGCCGCCGGTGAGGTCGAGCGTGGTCGCGCCGGAGCGGCGCAGGAAGGCCAGCACCGCGTCGATGGTCTCGCGCCCCATTTCCTCCGTGCGCTTCGGGCCGGCGTTGACATGGCAATGCAGGCAGCTCTGGTTGCAGCGGTAGCCGAGGTTGACCTGCAGCGTTTCCAGCCGCTTGCGGCGGAGCGCGGGGAAGCGCGTGTCTTGCAGTCGGGGCAGGGTGGCATGCATGGGTTTTTATTTTCCTTTTTTCGTTGGGTCGTGAATCTCGGAATCCGGCTTGAAGGCCAGCCAGGCGAAGGCAAAGTGTACGCCGCCCGGCACGGCTTCCAGCCGCTTGCCGCGCAACGGCCCGGCCGTCGCTTCGCCGAAGGCGTTCCAGCGGCTGCCGGTCTGGGTGTCGATGACGGCGCCGTCCCGTTCGGCAAATTCGAGCGTCTTGCCGTCGACCTGCCGCAGGAAGGCGCCCGCCGCCGGAATGAGGCGCCCGTCCTCGATGCGCTCGGCATCGAGCGCGGAGCGCATGCGGGACAGGGCCAGCACGACATACGGCGTCCCCATCAGGCTTTCGTTGGCGACGGACTGCTTCTCGAGTTGCGCGAAGGGATGCAGGCGTGTCCGGCCGCCGAGCGTCACGGCGAGCACCCGTTCCATGGCCGGCAGGCGCGCATCGACCGGGTCGTCGAAGAGGAACGGATTCTGGCCGACGCGATCGTAGCCGCGATAGGGATTGCGGCCATAGGGCCGCGTGTGGCCGGTGCGCCGCGACAGGACCTCGCCCAGCGGATAGGCAGCCAGGAAGGCGTCGAAGGCGACGACCTCCGCGGTGAGCATCTTCAGTTGCGTGCCGGCCAGCGTGCCGACAATGGCCTGACCGGTGAACTGCTGCCACCAGGTCTCGGTCTGCCGGTCATACATCACCAGATCGCTCTTGCGCAGCCGCCCCGTCGTGCCGAAGTCGAGAATGCGATTGCCGACGCGGCGGTCGAAGACGAGCGAGGCATTGCACAGCGGACAGAAAGTCACCGCCACCGGCATGCCGGCGACGACGTCGTTGACGATCTCGTGATACATGAGGATTTGCAGGGGATAGGCGCGCGCACGGCCGGAGAGCCGCAGCACGATCACCGGCTCCTGCGGCGAGAGCCAGTCGCGCGCCTGGCTGGCCGTATCGAAGTGTGGCCGGTCGATGGCGGGGATGCCGTCCTTCGGCGGGCCGCCGTGTTGTATCTCGGAAAGCTTGATGAGGCTTTTCGTGAAATCGGTCTTTGGCCAGGCCTTGCGGTCGCCGTCATCGACCTGCGCCAGCGCGCCCGATGCCGCGAACAGGATCACGGTCAGCAGCAGGACCGTCTTCGGGAAGCGCCCGTGCATGGTCAACTGCGCCAGCGCACGCGCTGGCGCACCAGTTCGTCGACCTTGCCGAGCGTGTCGGGCGAACTGGTGATCACCGCGTAGTACCCCTGCCCGCCGGGCCGCGCCAGCGCCGTCCAGCCGCCGACGGTGGCCTGTTCGCTCTGTGAAGTCATGCGCTTGGCGGGAATCAGGATCAGCGTGGCGAGTTCGCCCCACTCGGTCTCGAAGACGATGTGCCAGCCGACGCCTTCCGGCACCGGGCAGAGCTTCATGTAGCGCACCTTGCCGAGCGAAGCCTGCATCTCGCCGCCGAAGCTCTGCATGACGGTGTGGAACAGTTGCGGATCGGCCAGACGCTCCGTGGTGAAGGATTCCGGCTCGTGCATGACATGCTCGATGGCCAGCCTGGCGTATTCCTGCGAGCCGGCGTCCCGCCATTGCTGGACGCCGAAGGCGAACGTCAGCACCACGGTGGCGGCCATCGCCCACAGGCGCGGGGACGCATTTGCAAACACCCGCGCGCCGGTCTTGCGGCGCAGGATGATGCGTTCGGCCAGCCCTTCCGGCGCCGGCACGTCGAGCACCGCGGCGAGCCGCTCCTCGTTCCCGCTGATTTCGGCGGCGAAGCCGCGGCAGGTCGCACACTCGCTCATGTGCGCCAGCGCCTCGTGCGGCAGGCGGCGCGGGTCGGCGAGTTTCTCGCGGCGGAATTCAAGGCAGTTCATAGTGCACCTCGCGTTGCTTCATGTGCGTCGAGACCGGCGCGCATGGCCTGGCGCGCGCGCGTCAGGCGCGTCGTGATGGCGCCCTCGGTGGTGTCCAGCATGCTGGCGATCTCGCTGCAGGAATAGCCCCCCAGGACCTGCAGCAGCAGGGGCTCCCTGTAGGTGGGCGGCAGCGCCTCGACGAACTGTTCGAGTTCGAGATGCGCGCCGGTTTGCACGGCGGATGGCAGGTCGAGGTCCTGCGGGTCTTCGTCCGTGTAGTCGAGCTGCTTGCGCTCGTAGAGACGGGCATGCTCGTGGCGCAGGATGGTGATGAGCCAGCTCTTCACGGCGGCCAGGTCCTCCAGGCTGTCCCAGTTCTTCCAGGCGCGGGCAAAGGTTTCCTGCACCAGATCCTCGGCAACGAAACGGTCGCGGCATAGCCACCAGGCATAGCGGTAGAGGTCCGCGCCGTAGGCGCGGGCGGTCTGGTCGAACTGGCGCGAGCTGAGTTTGAAGAGCATATCGATAATGTAGTCAGAACCGCGTCGTCAGGTCTACCAGCCAGTCCGGCATGAGGGCCGTCAGGCGGGCCTCGATCAGCTTGTCGGCGCCGAAGGCCACCATGGTCCCGACCAGCACCAGCACGCCGCCCAGCAGCGGCTTGCCGAGCCGGCCGGCTTTGGCCAAGCCGGCCTTGCGCGATGCCAGCGCCTGGCGCGAACCGTAGGCCAGCGCCATCAGCGGCAGCGTCGCGCCGAGGCTGAACAGCGCCATGATGCCGGCGGCGCGCGCCGCCGTCTCGCTGGCCGTGGCCAGACCGATGGCCGCGCCCAGCGTCGGGCCCGAGCAGGGCGTCCACACCGCGCCGAGCAGCATGCCGAGCAGGAACTGGCCGCCCAGCCCCGTCGGCACGAAGCGCGCCGTCAGTACATTGAGGCGGTCGGACAGCGGCGAGCCGGCGCGGGCGAAGGCGGCCTGCAACGGCGCCGACAGCAGCACTGCGCCGAAGACGATCATCATGATCGCGGCGGTGAGGCGCACCGCCGGGCTGCCGATGTCCAGGCTGAAACCGATGGTCGCGATGCCGATGCCCAGCGCCGTGAAGGCCAGGCTCATGCCGCCGGCGAGCGCCAGCGGCCCGAAGCGGTGCTGCTGCAGGGCGGCGAGCAGCACCACCGGCAGCAGCGGCAGCACGCAGGGCGACAGCGTCGTCAGGATGCCCGCCAGCATGGCGACCAGAAGCGTGCTCACGCCAGCACCTGTTCAGATGCCCTTGGCCAGCATCGCGCGGATGCTGTCCGGGTTGGTGTCGAAGGTCGAGCGGGCGACTTCCTTGTCGCCCTTGAACAGCACCAGGGTGGCCTGAGAGCTGACCCGCAGTTGCTTGAGGGCGCTGCCGGGCTTGTCGAAATCGACCTTGAAGCGCACCACTTTGCCGAAGGCCGGCTCCTTGCCCAGGCTCTCCAGGATCGGCTTCTGTTTGGCGCAGGCGGAACACCAGTCGGCATGCACCTCCACCACTATGGTGCGGCCCTCCTGCTGCGCCTTGCGGAAGGCGGCATCGTCGAAGGGCTGGGCCGGACTCGCCTGGGCAGGCAGCAGAAAGACCGTCGCCATGAATGCCACGAAGGCGTGAAGGAAGCGGCGGCGGGCAGTGATCGGCACGTTCATGTTCGAGTCTCCTGTGTCTGTAATTGGGGGGCTGCTGCCGATTAGACCGGTTCGCCGGGCGATTCCTTACAGAATGGTTTAGGCTTGTAAGGTTTTCGCCGTCCGGCCGGTCTAATCAGCAGGGAAGCCTATTTGCTCCCCGTATCCCATTCAAAGGAGGAGACCATGAACGTTCAAGCCAAACCCCTGCAGCTGGCCCTCGCCGCCGGCCTGATACTCAGCCTCGGCATGGCGCCGGCCCAGGCCGCCAACCCGTGCAATCCCTGCGCGGCGAAGACGAAGAATCCGTGCGGCGCGAAAGCCAGGAACCCCTGCGCCGCCAAAAACCCTTGCGCGGCCAAGAACCCCTGTGCCGCAAAGGCGAAAAACCCCTGTGCCGCCAAAAATCCCTGTGCCGCGAAGAATCCTTGCGGCGCCGGCGCCGCGATCGACCCGAAGGCCATTACCCGGCCGGCCGGCTACAAGCCCTACAAGGGCGACGCCGCCGCCCTGCTCAAGGAAGGCGAGAAGCTGTGGAACGACACCAAACTGTCCACCAACGGCATGTCCTGCAACACCTGCCACCAGGGCCATGCTGCCTTCGAGGCGGGCTTCGCCAAGCCTTACCCGCATTTCGTGCAAATGGCCCAGGACCAGGCCGGCCTGAAGAAGGTGCATCTCGACGAGATGGTGCAGGCCTGCATGGTGATGCCGATGGCGGCCAGGCCGCTCGGCTGGGAATCGCGCGAACTGGCCGCCCTGACGGCCTATACGGGCCATATGCAGAAGACCTTCAAGCCGGCCAAGGGCAAGGCGGCGAATCCTTGCGCGGCGAAGAACCCCTGTGCCGCAAAGAACCCCTGCGCGGCGAAGAATCCCTGCGCAGCCAGGAAGTAGTAGCCGGCGCCGTCAGTCGATGGGCGGCGCCATTTTTTTGTTACCCTGACGAAGGAGACACCATGAAAGCAATCCGTACCCTGTTGGGCGCCGCGGCGCTCGCCCTGGCCGTTCCGGCGGCCTATGCCGATTCGCACGGCAAGAATCCCTGCGCCGCAAAGAACCCCTGCGCGGCCAAGGAAATGAAAAAGGACATGAAGAAGGCCAACCCCTGCGCGGCGAAGAATCCCTGTGCCGCGAAGAACCCCTGCGCCGCCAAAAACCCGTGTGCGGCGAAGAATCCGTGCGCGGCGAAGAAGTGAGGCCGTGCCGGGCGTAGTGCCGATAGCCTGGCAGTGGGGGAGGCGGCTCATCGTCCTCCCCCTTTTCCTGCTCGCCGCCTGCTCCGAATCGCCGCCGCCCGTGACCGCCGCTGCACCCGCAGAAGACATTGCCGGATTCCTGGCGCGTCACTGGCAGCGGCCGCTGGCCGCGCAGGGCGATGCGCCCGCGCATTTCTCCCCGCAGGAGGCCTCGCTCGGCGCGGCTGCCTGCGGCGCTTGCCATCCCGACCAGCATCGCGACTGGTCGGCCAGCCTGCACGCCAGGGCGATGGGGCCGGGCGTGCTCGGCCAGCTCGTCGACATGGCGCCCGACGCGCACGAAGAACACCAGGCCTGCATCCGCTGCCACGCGCCGCTGGCCGAGCAGGCGGCCGACCTGTCGGCGGCCCTCGCCAGCGCCTCCGCCGGGCCGCCCCAAGGAGGCGCAGCCAAAGGCATGGAGCGGGCGCAGCCCGCGAACAACCGTCACCCCCTTCCCCGGGAAGGGGGATGGGGGGAAGGTAGTCCGTTAATTGGCAATCTGCACCTGCAAGGCAACACCTGCGCCGCCTGCCACGTCCGTGAGCACCGGCGCTACGGCCCCGCCCGCCGCGATGGCTCCGCGCCGAAACCGGAGGACAAGCTGCCGCACGACGGCTGGCAGGCGAGCGCCGCCTTCGCGGATTCCCGCTTCTGCGCGAGCTGCCACCAGTTCGAACCGGACGATTTCGCGCTGAACGGCAAGCTGCTGGAGAACACCTACGCCGAATGGCAGGCGAGCCGCCACGCCAAGGAGGGACGGACCTGCCAGTCCTGCCACATGCCGGAGCGCCGTCACCTGTGGCGCGGCGTGCACGATGCCGGGATGGTCAAAAGCGGCGTCACCATCTCCGCCGCGCCGCCGCGCCTGGAAGGCAACGCCGTGCTGGCGGGACTGACTTTGGTGAACAGCGGCACCGGCCACCATTTCCCGACCTATGTCACGCCGCGCGTCGTCGTCGAACTATTCCAGGCCGGCGCCGACGGCCGGCCGCTCGAGGGCACGCGGCAGGAGCAGGTCATTGCGCGCCAGGTCGCGCTCGATCTCTCGCGCGAGATCGCCGACACGCGGATCGCCCCCGACGCCGAAGCCCGGCTGGACTACCGCCGGCCGCGTCATCCGCGCGCCGTGCGGCTCGACTACCGCGTGCGCGTCGAGCCGGATGCCTTCTACACCGAGTTCTACCGCTCGCTGCTGGCGAGCGGTGCCGGCAAGGGCGAGGCGATGATCCGCCGGGCGCTGGCCGATTCGCTCGCCTCGCATTTCGTCATCTACGAGGAAAGTCAGTCGCTGCAGGACGGCGGGGCAAGGCCGTGAAGCCCGTTCTTTCCCTTCCTGCCGGCCTTTCCCGCGCACGGCTCGAAAACATGCGCCGCGCCGGCGAGGAAATCCGCGAGTGCCATCGCGTGCTGGAAAAGGGCGGCCTCAACGTCGTCGGCGAAATCCTGCGCGGCCAGGGCGAGTTCGTCGAGTTCAACCACTATCCCGCGGACGACGTCTTCGATGCCGACAGCCATGCCCAGTACTACTACCACGCCCACCGCGGCGCCGCGGGCGAGCACGGCCACTTCCACACCTTCCTGCGCGCGCCCGGCATGCCGCCGGGCATCGCGCCGGTCGCCTACACCGGCGCCGAACCCTGGCCGCAGGGCGAGGCGGCGCTCTCGCACCTCGTCGCCATTGCCATGGACGACTACGGCTATCCGACCGGCCTGTTCACCGTGAACCGCTGGGTGACGGGCGATGCCTGGTATGCCGCCGAAGACGTCATCCGCATGCTGGACTTTTTCGGGATCGACCATGCCAATCCGTCCTGGCCGGCCAACCGCTGGATCGGCGCCATGCTGCGATTGTTCCGGCCGCAGATCGAAGCGTTGATCCTGGCGCGCGATGCGGCGCTGGCCGACTGGATGCGCGCCCATCCCGGCGCAGATGCATTCGAAGACCGCGCGCTGGAGATCACCAGCCAGGCCGCGATATCGGTGGAGGAACAGATCGCCGCCGTCGAGGCGGCATTGGAGAAAGGAGTCTGAAATGAAAACGACGATGTTTGCGACGCTGCTGTCGGCAACATTTTTCTGTGCGGCGACCGCCCAGGCCGCGCCGCAGGTGGTGGAACTCAGCCAGGTGCCCTGCCAGTTTCTCGAGAGCGAGCACGGCGTCAATCAGGGCTTCAAGTCGGCGAAGATCCATGACTGCGAGGCCATCAATGCGCGCACCGGCAAGGATCGGTTGACGAAGGCAAAGACGCTCGAGCTGAAGCCGGGCAAGACCGTCTTCCGCGTCGCCAACAAGGACGTGCCCTACGAACTCGGCTTCTGGCTGCGCGGCGCCACGCTGCTCAGCCGCGCCACGCTGCCCAGCGTCTCCGGCGGCGGCCTCACCACCGGCAAGACCCAGGATTACGTCATCGACCTGAAGCCGGGCGAATACGTCTATTCCTGCCCGCTCAACCCGACGCCGGACTACCGTCTGGTCGTCAAGTGAAAATGGAGGTTGTCATGCAAGCGATGCCATGGCTGAAGAATTGCGCCGTCGTCTCCCTGTTTGCCCTCGCGGCGTCAGCCGCCGCGGCGCCGCCGGAAACGCTGGCCGTGAAGACGCCGCACGGCTTCGATGCCGCCGTGCAGCGCACGGAACAGGCCATCGCGGCCAACGGCATGGGCCTGGTGGCGAGCGCCAGCGCCAGCCGCGGCGCCGCCGCGCGCGGCGTGAAGATTCCCGGCAACATGGTGCTGATGGTGTTCCGCAACGACTACGCCGTGCGCATGCTCGCCGCCAGCGTGCCGGCCGGCATCGAGGCGCCGCTGCGGCTCTACCTGACCGAGGCGCCCGACGGCACGACGACGATCCGCTACAGCCGGCCGAGCGCGGTGTTCGCGCCCTACGGCAATGCCGCGCTCGACGCGATGGCGAAGGAGCTCGATCCGGTGTTCGACAAGATCGTCCGTGACGCCGCCGCTCAATGAACCTGCGGCGGGCCGCAAGCAGATCTCCGTCATTGTCGTTGCGGCGATCCTTGCCGCGGCGCTTGCGCTGCGTGCGGCGGCGGGCGGCTGGCGCATGGCGGCGCTGGTCGTCGTCGGCCTGCTGCTCGGCGCCACGCTGTATCGATTCGCTTTCGGCTTCGCCACCGCCTACCGCAGGCTGATCGTCGCCGGCGACACGCGCGGCCTGCGCGCGCAACTGCCGATGCTGGCGCTGGCGACGCTGCTCTTCGCGCCGCTGCTGGCGGCGGGCGAATTCCTCGGCCAGCCGCTCGCCGGCGCCGTGGCGCCGCTGGGCGTGCAGGTGGCGGCCGGCGCCTTCCTCTTCGGCATCGGCATGCAGCTCGCCGGCGGCTGCGGCTCGGGCACGCTGTACACCGCCGGCGGCGGCAGCCCGCGCATGCTGGCCGCGCTGGCGGCCTTCTGTGCCGGATCCTTCTGGGCCAGCCTGCACATGGGCTGGTGGCAGGCCACGCCCGCCTGGGGCGAGATTTCCCTTGGCGAGGCGTTGGGCTGGGGAACTGCCGCCGTATTGCAGACGCTGACTTTGGCGGTGGCCTGGTGGGCGTTGCGGCGCCGGGATTCCTTGCGCGGCGCGGCGGGCCTCGACCCGCTGCTCGCCGGCGGCCTGCTGCTGGCCCTGCTCAACTTCGCCACCCTCGTTCTTGCCGGCCATCCGTGGACCATCACCTGGGCATTCACGCTGTGGGGCGCCAAGGCCGCTGTGCTGTTGGGCTGGCAGCCGGCGGGCGACGCTTTCTGGTCGGCGCCGTTCCAGGCCAACGCACTCTCTTCGAGCGTGCTCGGCGACGTCACCTCGCTCATGGACATCGGCATCCTGCTCGGCGCGGCGCTGGCCGCGGCCGCGACGGGTCGCTTCGTGCCGCAATGGCGCATCCCGCCGCGTTCGCTGGCGGCGGCGCTCATCGGCGGCATCCTCATGGGCTACGGCGCACGCATCGCCTTCGGCTGCAACATCGGCGCCTTCTTCTCCGGCGTCGCCTCGACCAGCCTGCACGGCTGGCTGTGGTTCGCCGCCGCGCTGGCGGGCAGCGGGATCGGCGTGCGCCTGCGGCCGCGCTTCGGCCTGGCCAACTGACCCTTCACGCTTCGGGCGAAGCGTCGTCCCAGTGCAACTGCCGGTAATCGAAACCGTTCGCCAGCGACGGCTTGACGATCTCGAAGTAGGGCGAGATGTCGAAGTCGCGCGGCACGAAGAGGCTGTGATGGCGGATGTGCAGGATTTCGTCGTAGCAGTCGTTGCAGTCCTCGCGCGAGGCCGGCCGGCGCGATACCTCCGGCAGGATCGGATAGCGCACAGACTGGAAGGCCTGCGCGATCAGCGTCGAGCAGATGGCGCGGGTGGGATCGCCGCTGCCCAGAGACAGCATGCGGCGGCGCCAGCGCACCGGCACCGGCGGCTGCGGCAGCAGGTAGCGCACCAGGTCGACGATGTTCTTCAGGTCGTAGCGGTGGCCGAGGCGCGACAGGGCATAGCCGATGACCTTGTTGCGGTCGTCTTCGCCGAGGCCGATCGGCCGGCAGATGCGGGTGTGCATGTCGGCGTATCTCTCCAGCGGCACGGCGACGACGCCCTCCACCACGTCGGCTTCCACCAGCCATTGCCCGGGCTCGCCGTCCGGCAGCGCTTCGCCGATGTAGAGCGCGGCATGCGACCAGGTCGACTGGCTGAGATACTTGATGGCCTTGCTGAAACGGGTGTTGCCTTCCACCAGCAGGACGTCGCCGGGCGCGATGACCGCCGCGACGCCGCGCGGGTCGCTGGTCGCCAGCGGCCGGTAATGCGGATCGGGCCGGCTCAGGTAACGGGCCAGGCGGTCTCCCAGCCGGCTCATGATCGGGTTCATGCGTCTTTCCTCTTTTCTTTCTGCCCGGGCGGAAGCGCCGGCGCACGGTGACTCAATGATTAGACCGGCGGACAAGCGCCCGTCTTACAGATGGCGGCATCGCGACCCGGCAAAGAAAAATATTCTGCGCGAGGCGTAATTTAACCTTACATGCGGCGACAAAGGGGCGCTGGCCGGATGAATCGGCCGGAGGGAAACAACCCACCCCAACTTTGCACAAGGAGACTGACATGAAGACCATTTCCACCCTGCTGGCCGCACTCGCCACCGCTTCCGCCCTGTTTGCGGCCCCGGCTGTTCAGGCCGCCGACAACCAGGAAAGGGTGAACCCGCACGCTGCGCTGCCCTTCTTCGGCTACGATCACCAGCGTTGAGACGGGAAGGCAGGAAGACCGCCCGCCGGGGATTGCCTCGGCGGGCGGTTTTTTCCATGTGCGGCAGGGGTGCGCGGGTTTTCCTTCCGCCGCGTAAAATTGCCATCGAACATTTTTCCTGACACGACATCATGTCCGACAAGAAACCCGTCCTGCCGCAACAGACCTTCCTGATTCCCCGTGCCGCTTCCCGGCAGGCTCTGATCGGGGCCATGCTCAACCGGGCCAATGCCCTGGCCGCGCTCAAGCTGTCGCTGGTCGTCGGCACCGTGCTGAATCTTCTCAACCAGAGCGACGGCCTGCTGGGCGGCGCAGGGCTGTCCTGGTTCAATGTACTATGCAATTATCTGGTGCCGTTTTGCGTCTCCGCCTATAGCGCGGCGCGCAACGAGATGCGCCGCAATGGGGGGGAATGCCGGTGATGGATGCAATCCAGAGCAAGTTCGCCGACGACGGTTTTCTGGCGGAATTGCGCAGCGGCATGCTTCGCTTTGCGCGGTTGCAATTGCGCGACGACTCGTTGGCGGAAGATCTGGTGCAGGACGCCCTGATCTCGGCGATGGCCGGAGCGAAGGGCTTCGCCGGCCGCGCTGCCCTGAACACCTGGGTGCTCGCCATCCTGCGCAACAAGATCGCCGACGCGATCCGGCAACGAAACCGGTCGATCAACATCTCTTCGCTGGCGTCGGAGGACGAAAGCCTGGATCGGGCCTTCGAGGAATTGTTCAGGACGAATGCCCACTGGAAGCCGGAGGTCCGTCCGCGCGACTGGGGCGACCCTGAGGAGGCGCTGCGGCAGCAGCAGTTCTGGGCGGCCTTCGAAGCCTGCCTGGAACTTCTGCCGGAAAATACGGCGCGCATCTTCATGATGCGCGAATTCCTCGAGTTCGACACGGAGGAGATCTGCCGCGAACTCGGCATCAATCCGGGCAACTGCCACGTCATCCTGCACCGGGCGCGCAATCGACTGCGCGGCTGCCTGGAACAAGGCTGGTTTGCGCAAGGCGGGCAGCCATGCTGAATTGCAAGGATGCCACCCGCCTGCTCTCCGCGTCGCGGGAGCGCAGGCTTTCCGCCATCGAACGCGTGCAGCTCGCCATGCATCTGGCGATGTGCAAGGGCTGCTCCAACTTCCGCCAGCAGATGAATTTCCTGCGCGAAGCCAGCCGGCGCCATGCGGCAGGGGCGCCGCTCGAAAGGAAGGACGATGGACGCGGCGATGCCGGACGGGGACGCCCGTAGCCCGATCCTGCGGGGATGGCGGCGCAAGCCCGCCTGACAGGCCTCCACTGTAAGGAATCGGTCCCCCGCCCTGTCCAATTGTCATTGGAACTGCGGAGAGCATCGATGCGCGACACCTATCCCCTGCTGGTGCGGACGGATTTTCCGGGGCTGAAACGCCGGAAGCCGGAGACCCTGCAGGCCAACCTCGGCTACCGCTGCAACCTCACCATCCTCAACGAGCCCGGCCAGGAAAGCCTGGCCGAATTCCTGGCCGGGCAGGAGGTCGAGATCGTCGCCTCATTGCCCTGCTATCTGGAGGAGAACGTCAACAAGCAGCGCGGGGATGGCGTGTTCCAGTCCAGCCTCGAAGGGCTGCGCAAGCTCAATGCGCTCGGCTACGGACTTCCGGATTCCGGCCGGATTCTGAACCTCGTCTACAATCCGATCGGGCCGTCATTGCCGCCCGATCAAGTCAGGCTCGAGGCGGCATACAAGGAGCAACTGGCCACCCGCCACGGCATCGTCTTCAATCGCCTGTTCGCCCTGGCCAACATGCCGATCCGGCGCTTCGGCAGCGCGCTTGTCACGCGCAACGAATTCCACGACTGCATGAAGCTGCTCAAGGGTGCGCACCAGGACGCCAATCTGGACGGAGTGATGTGCCGCTCCCTCATTTCGGTCGGCTGGCGGGGCGAGGTCTACGACTGCGACTTCAACCAGATGCTCGGCCTGCCGCTGGGCAGCCACCACAAGCCCATCCACCTGTCGGAACTGATCGAACGGGACATCGAGGACCGCCCCATCCGCGTCGCCGACCACTGCTACGGCTGCACCGCCGGCCAGGGCAGCAGTTGCGGCGGGGCGCTCGAAACCAATCGCATGACCACCCAGGAGACCGCATGAACCGCCCCCTGCACTTTTTGCTCGGCCTGCTGGCCGCCGCGCTAATGATATTGCCGGCCCAGGCTGCGGAACCGCCGCTCAAGTTCGGCGTCGGCCTGTTCCAGCCCGACAGGGACAAGAACGACGCCACCTACCGTCCGCTTGCGGCTTATCTTGAAAAGCAGCTCGGGCGCAAGGTCGAGCTGCGCACCGTGGATACCTGGGAGGGCCTGGCCAAGTCGCTGGCCAACGGCGAAACGGACCTGGCGCTGATGGGTCCCTGGGGCTACGTGCTGGCCAACAACGAGGCCGATGCCCAAGTCGTGGCCACCATCCTCTACGACGGCAAACCGGAGTACTACGCCATCATGGTCACGCACCCGGAATCCGGCATCCGGTCGCCCGCCGACCTGAAGGGGCGCACCTTCGCTTTCGGCGACAAGGGGTCGACCTCCGGCTACCTGATTCCGCTGCACTACTTCATGACCCGGGGCATCGATCCCGACAAATACTTCGCCAGGGTGCTGCACACCAAGCACCAGGCCATCGAAACCCAGGTCGCGCAGGGCGTTCTGGATGCCGGCGCCGATTACAACCGCAACCGCAATGCCATGATCGAGCAGGGTCTGATCAGGTCCGAGCGCTCGGTGGTGATCTGGCAGTCGGCGCCACTGCCCAACGACGCCTTCGCCGTCAGCGCGGCGCTGCATCGCGACGCCGCCTTCGTCGCCCGCCTTCGCAAGGCGCTGGAAGGCGTCGGCGGCGCGCTCAAGGCCCAGCCCGGTCTGCTGCCCGCGCATTACACCGGTTTCGTCGGCCGCGACAACGCCTTCTACAAGCCGATCCGCGACGCCGGCCTAGCCACCGGCAAGCTGCAGCCGAGGCGATAGCGATGGCGTGGAGCGGAGCGCTCGCGGTCCTCGGCGGCGGACGCTACGCCGGACGGCTTGGTTTTCTCGGCCTGATGCTGGCGTATGCCGCGCTGGTCGCGCTCGCGCTCGCCACGCTGGCGGCCGACAACGGACTGTCGCTGGGACGCAATCCGCTGGCAAACCTGGCGAAGACCTTCGGCGAGTTCGCCCACCCGAGTTTTCTCGACGTCTGGTTCGGCGACCCGCAACTGGAGTACCGCAGCGACGACGGCACGCTGCTGCGCGTGGAAGATCGCCGTGTCGTGGAGGCTGACTTTCTGCGCCAGCTCGCCGGCGCCACCTGGACCACCTTCATGATCGGCACGCTCGGATCGCTGCTCGGCGCCGTCCTCGCGCTGCCGTTCGGCGTGCTGACGGCGCGCAATCTCGGCGCGCCGCGCTGGCTCGGCCTGCCGGCCAAGGGCCTGCTCGACGCCAGCCGCGCCATCCATACGCTGGTGTTCGGCCTGGTGCTGGTCGGCATCGTCGGGCTGGGGCCCACCGCCGGTATCCTGGCCATCGCCTTCCATTCGATGGGCACCTACGGCAAGCTCTACGCCGAGGCCATCGAGTCCCTCGACATGAGCGCGGTCGAGGCCGTGCGCGCGGTCGGCGCCGGGCCGGCGCAGGTGTTTTTCAACGGCGTCTGGCCGTCGGTGCTGCCGCAGTTCGTGTCCAACCATCTTTATGTCTGGGAATTCAACATCCGCGACTCCACCGTGCTCGGCCTCATCGGCGCCGGCGGGCTGGGGTTGCTGATCACCGAAGCGACCGCGCTCTTTCAATGGGGCCGCCTGGCGACCGTCCTCCTCGTCGTCGTCGCCCTGGTATCGCTTTTCGACGCCGCCAGCCGGCGCATCCGCAAGGCCCTGCTGTGAACGCCGCGGCGAAAGTCAGTCCCGGCGGGACGGCGGCAAGCCTGGAGGGCATCGTCTGCGCCCCGGGCGGCAAGCCGGTGCTCGACGTCGACGCGCTGCACATCGCGCAGGGCGAGCGCATCGCCCTCGTCGGCCCCAACGGCGCGGGCAAGTCCACCCTGCTGCGCCTCCTCTCCGGTTTCGCCAGGGCGGAACGCGGCGTTGCCACTGTGCTGGGCCGGCGCCTGCCGCTCGCCGGCCGTGAACTCAGGGCGCTGCGCGGAGAGATAGGACAGGTGCTCCAGGGCCTGCATCTCGTGCAGCGCCTGTCCGTCCTCGACAACGTGCTGATCGGCGCGCTGGGTCGCCTGTCCGGCTGGCGCACCTGGGCCCGCTGGCATCGCGTGGCGGACATCGCCGAGGCCGAGGCCGCCCTGCGCGCCGTCGGCCTGCTGGCCAGGGCCGACCACCGCGTCGACCGCCTCTCCGGCGGCGAGCGGCAGAAGGTGGCCGTCGCCCGCATGCTGATGCAGCGCCCGCGCCTGATCCTCGCCGACGAGCCGACGGCGGCGCTCGACCCGCGCGCGGCGGCGGAAGTGTGCGCGCTGCTCGCCGAAGCGGCACGGGGGGCCACGCTGGTGACGGTCGTGCACAACCCGTCCCTGCTGCCGCTGCTTGCCGGACGGGTGATCGGCTTCAGGCAGGGCCGCATCGCCTTCGATCTGCCGGTGACGCAGGTGGACGACCAGCGGCTGCTGGGACTCTACCGCACCGACGAAGGCAGCCTGGTGGACCAATTTCTGACGGAGCCGCCTGTCCGTCCGCGCATACATTTTCCTGATTACCAATGAAGCTCGGCACGCCATCCCGTCAGCCTCACACTCGTCATACCGGCGAAGGCCGGTATCTAGTGCGGCCGTGAAGGCGCGCAAACAGCACGGTGTAAGTCCGTGCCGGGGCAAGCCATGACCCCGAAGCTGAAGGTAACTGCGTCGTCGCGAGGCGGGGTGGGGAGCAACCGGAAGCGAACTGGCAGTCCGCAGGATGACGAACTCGATTCGGCGGGGAGTGACGGCGAGCCAGCGATTCCATGGTGAAGCCTGAAACACGCCGGACACGCTGCAATGGCGGCCAAAGCGATGTCCGGGTCACCCACGTGGTTGGAGGCGGAATGTCGGGAAGTTTGTGCGAGACAAGCGGGGAGACCTGCCGGCGCGGTGACGCAGGCAGGAGTCAGAGCCTGCATAGTACCGACGCGGCGCGAGCTGCGAGAAGCGCGGAGAGCAAAGCTGCGCCGAGGGAAGGCAGGCAGGAAGGTGGAAGCGTGAAAGCCGAAAGGAGCGAGAGCATGAATGAAGGAGCGGCAGTGCCTGCAAAGGCTACACAAGCTTCGTCTATCCAGACGGGAAACCGGGACTGGATCGACCGCACCATTTGGACGGAACGCATGTTGGCGGCGCTGGCTGACGGCGTCAAAGGAAACAAATGGTTCAGTCTGATCGACAAGGTCTATCGACCGCAGACGCTGACGGCGGCCTGGCAACAAGTCAAGGCCAACCGAGGTGCGGCGGGCATAGACGGACAGAGCATCGAACGCTTTGCGGCGCAAGCCGAGCGATATCTGGGCGAACTGGCGGAAGACCTGAAAGAAGGGCGGTACCGAGCGGCCCCCGTGCGGCGAGTGGAAATACCCAAAGCGGGAGGCAAGACGCGCCCGTTGGGCATACCCACCGTCAAGGACAGGATAGTCCAGGCGGCGGTCAAGCGCGTGATCGAACCGATCTTCGAGAAGGAATTTCTGCCGATAAGCTACGGATTCCGGCCCGGCCGAGGCTGCAAGGACGCGCTGCGGGAAGTCGATGAGTGGCTGAAGAAAGGCTACACCCATGTGGTGGACGCCGACTTCAAAAGCTACTTCGACAGCATTCCACACGCCCGGCTGAAAGAACGGATCGAGGAACGCATCAGCGACGGTCGCCTGCTGGAACTTCTGGCGGGATGGCTGCGACAGGACATTGTTCAGGGACTGGAGAAATGGACGCCGACGGGCGGCACCCCGCAAGGGGCGGTCATCAGCCCGTTGCTGGCGAACCTCTACCTGCATCCGCTGGACGTGCATATGACGCGGCAAGGCTATGCGATGGTGCGTTACGCCGACGACTTTGTGATTCTGTGCCCAACGGCGGAAGCCGCCGGGAAGGCGCTGGAGGAAATCAAGGCGTGGGTGGAAGCCAACGGCTTGGCCCTGCACCCGGACAAGACCCATGTTGGGGATTGCCGGATTGAAGGACAAGGGTTTGAGTTTCTCGGTTATCGGTTTGAAGCGGGCCAGCGCTGGGTGAGGAAGAAGAGCCTGACGGCCTTGAAGGACAAAGTGCGACGGCTCACGCGGCGCACGCGAGGCGACAGTCTCGGGCGGATCATTGCCGATCTCAACCCGATGCTCAAAGGCTGGTATGGCTACTTCAAGCACGCCAACCTGCGGGTGTTCCAGACACTGGACGCCCTCATTCGCCGACGACTGCGGGCGCTCCTGCGCAAACAGGAGAAACGCCCGGGCTTTGGCCGGTGTTATGCCGACCATCGCCGCTGGCCCAACGCGTACTTCGCTACGGCAGGGCTCTTCACCATGACCGGAGCCCGGCTGTCTGCGAGCCAATCCCGATGAGGAAACCACCGACTGGAGAGCCGTGTGCGGGAGAACTGCACGCACGGTTCGGAGGGAGGGGAAGGCGAGAGCCTTTCTCTACCCCTATCAGTCGTTCGCTTATGGGTCCCCGCTTTCGCGGGGACGACGTGCGACTGATGGTCTCCCGCAAACTCTTCTCCCCCGAACTCGAGCAGCGCCTCGACGAGGTGCTGTTCGCCTCGCCTTCGCATCGCTCGGCGAAGCACATCGCCGACGGACTGGAGCGGCTGGATCGCGCGCAGCAGGAGCACGTGCTGCACTGGGTGGCGGTGGCGGCGCAGACCTACGCCGAGATCGGCTACCTCGTCGCCTCGCACGCGCCCAGAGTACTCGATCGCCTCGACGCTGCAGGCTTCGAGGCCTGGGTGCTGGCCGGGCTGGACGCCTACGACCGCCAGGGCGGCCAGATTGCCATGGCGCTGCTGCGCGACCTCGACGGCTTCTGCGCTGCGCGCGAGCATGCGCCGGCGGCGGCGCGACTCGCCGACGTCGAGCCGCGCCTGTCGCGCTTTCTGCAAGGTCTTTCCGGCCGCGCCCTGGCCTTGGGCGCCGGCGCCTTCGCGCATACCGACACGGAAACCGTTTTCCTCCCCGCACAGTTGGCCGCGCTGCCGACCGCCGCCGACAACCGGCGGCTGTACAAGGCGATGGCCGCGCTGCTCTGGGCGCAGACGCGCTACGGCACTTTCGGTTCGGCCGCGCTCGACATCGAAGCGGCGCTGGCGCGCTGGGCGGATCGCGAACGCGCGCAGCGCTGGTTCGCCGTGCTGGAGGCCATTCGCCTCGAAGCGGTGCTGGGCGCGGAGCTGCCGGGCCTGGCCGCCGAGATCGCCGGCCTGCGCGGTCCCTGGCCCGAGAGTCTGCACGAGGCCGTGCGCCGCCTCGGCCGTCCCG
>Ga0208244_101023_pt1 | contig 18651 bp, 15 predicted proteins | sample SubbioCR12Aug_5A_FD_184828 | JGI IMG/M metagenome (GOLD analysis project Ga0208244, IMG submission 184828) | Serpentinite rock and fluid subsurface biosphere microbial communities from McLaughlin Reserve, California, USA - CR12Aug_5A (SPAdes) | ecosystem: Environmental > Terrestrial > Deep... | reverse complement strand
CCCAACTCCAAGGTCACAACCCGGTAGAAATCATCCTCTCTACCGCAAAAGAGGCATTGAAAGCTCGGTCAACGGACGAGATCTTAAATTGCCAGCTTATTCTTTTTTCAAAGAGCTAAAGTGATACCTTTTTGTCTATTTTATTCTAACAAAAGTTTGCTCCCAAAATGTCTATTGCCAAGAGGCTGTTGCCCAAACCAACAATTTGCCCTTCGACAGGCTTAGGGCGAGCGGTGTTATGTTGAAATCATGTAACTTTTCCGGTCATGCTGAGCTTGTCGAAGCATGAAATCGATTTGGGCAACAGCCTGTGTAGACCTGACACCTTTGTCTTAGACAGGGACACCATAATCATAGAGGTTTTGACTGAAATGAAGCGTAATATCCGGGCCAATATTTCCTGAACCAATCACACCCATCTTTCGAATTGCTCGACCAAACATTGTAAAGGGCATGATGACTTACCTCCTTTTAATATTTTGATAGCTTATTAAATCTCGTTGCTCCTCCTTTTCGTGATATAAGAGAAAGCAATTTGATATGGGAAGGATGCACGGAAATGAGGAACATCCATTGGGAAAATATGAGAAAAACCTTCTGTTTCTAAATAGCCTCTTTCGCTTAGAGACCGTGTCGTAATCCCTAACCCGGCATAGCCGGAACCAAACAGGAAACGTCAATATTCAAAAAGTTGAGATTTTCAAAAACGCTCTGGAATACCCATGAATAGGGGATCAAATGATGGTGCTAAAAATATTGTGACATCTACGCGCACAATTTTATTCCTAAGAGACTAATTGTCTTTGCGAGCGACAGGAGGGAGCGTGGCAATCCATTTATTTTCAGTGCATTACGAGATTGCTTCGGTCGCTTCACTCCCTCGCAATGACATTACGACATAGTCTCTTAAAGGGCGTGGCAATTTTTTGCGATAAGGCCCGCTCTATTCAGTAAGTATCCCCCGGCAAAGCCAGGGGCTTTACGATTCCTGGCCCCTCAAAGGGGCCTAATCGCAATCGGAAAAGATTAATCCAATAGATCATACTGGCATCGGTTTTTCACCCCTGGTAAAAATGCATGATAGAAATGCATATTCCCGAAAATGTCAAACTCTGGGAGTTCCCCGGCAGAGCCGGGGGTTTACCTAACAGCAATTATTTCTTTTTCATTTCCATATCTAATTTTTCTTGCTTTAAACGGAGCATTGGTTTTATAGCAAATGTTAAATCCTGTGTCAACCTTGAGTCCATTCTTCATGGAGCCCCACGGGCAAAGCCTGTGCCTGCACGCCGAAGTGGCATCTTTGGCTTTCTTTCTCCTTAGGAGTTTCGGCACGTAAGCGTGGTCTTCTGCGTAAGCGTATAAAGTCCTCTATCCCAATTCGTCAGCCTCCTCTACTCATCGGGTAACTTGAACTCCAGCTTTCTCCCTGTCCCATGTGTTCGCTGTGATTCCAGCCTGTTTGAGTTTATACTTTTCAACGCGATCGGTCGGTGTCTTTGGCAAACTCTCCATAAACTCTACAAATCGAGGCACGGCAAAGTAGGGCATCCTGTCGTTGCAATACTTGATCAGTTCCTCCGGGGTGAGAGTGGCACCAGGCTTAAGGACGACGCATATTTTCACTTCATCCTCCCCAACCTCGGACGGGACTGCAACAGCTGCCGACTCCAGGACGCTCGGGTGAGAATTGATCGCCCTCTCCACCTCAAAGGAAGAGATGTTCTCTCCTCTTCTCCGGAGCGCATCCTTCTTCCTATCGACAAAATAGAAATATCCGTCCGCATCTTTCTTGGCTAAATCTCCTGTATGGAACCAAAGGTTTCGAAAAGCTTCCAGGGTCTTCTCTGGCATATTGTAATATTCTAACATCATAATATAGGGCTCGCGTGGACGAAACACGATCTCTCCAACCTCTCCTACGGGGACTTCGTTGTCTTGATCGTCAAATAGCTTTATCTCGTAGATATCCATCGGCTTTCCACAGGAGCCTGGCCTCCTGTCGTTCACCCTAACGTGAATGGGGATTCCTATCTCAGTCATCCCGAACCCTTCTAAACATTTTATCCCGAATCTTTTTTCCACTTCCTCCATCACTGCCGCAGGGCATCCTCCCCCTAAGGCAATACGGACCGGATTGTCCAAATCGTTGGGCTTTGGTGGCTGTTTGGCCAGAATCGGGATGACCCCTCCAAGGTAGTTAAATTGGGTCGCTACATAGTGACGCACATCATCCCAGAAACGGGAGGCGCTAAAGCGCTCAGCCAGGACCATCTGAGCTTCTGCTATTAGCGTAGTTATGGTCGTGAGAACCTGGGCATTAAAATGATAGAGCGGCATGAACGTGTAGAAGATGTCCTCCTTCCCGCCCTCGCGGTATTCAAGCATCTTTTCTGCACAGACAATGTAAAACTTGTGGGGACCCAAGGCTCCCTTAGAAAGACCGGTCGTCCCTGAGGTATAGATGATGTTGATGGGATCAGAGGGAAGGACCTTGACATCGACAGACTCTTCAGAGTTATTGAAGAACTCCTTAAAGCTCATCATCGGAATCTTGAATTCAGCAGTTTCTTGTTTCTGGATATCCCCCAAGACTACCACCCTTTCCAATTTCTTCAAGGCATCCTCTATCAGTTTGAGCCGGTCCAGAAATTCATGGGCAACGACAAAGATTCTTGAATCGGACTGGTCAACAATATGTCGTAAAAACTCACCCTTGTAGGATGTATTCACTGGAACTTCGACCGCCCCACACTTTGCCAGGCCGAACCAAATGTAAAGGAACTCCGGGCAGTTTGGGAGCATGATGCTGACCTTATCTCCCTTCTTTATCCCCAGGTTTTTGAATGCGTTTGCGCATCGGTTTGAATATCGTCTTATCTCCTCATAGCTAAACTTCTGGTCCTTGAAACGGAGAAAGATTTTATCCCCTAACTTCTCTGCCCTATCATCGATCAGCTCTCCGAGCACCCGTGGTGTGCGACGTTCTTCCATCCTGACCCTCCTCCACAGAATAAATATCGTAGTACTTAAACGATCTCTCGTTCAAAAAAAATATTTCGCCTTACCATTTTTTCCGCTCGAACGCAATTACCTCGACCCTCCGAAGCTACCTCTTCCTTCAAAACAAGTTTCTGTCTATGGCTTTGAACCCCCTGCTTAACAGAACCGAGTTCTGCCATGTCTTTTGGATACTCGGCCTTTGTCTTCATTGGAGAAACAGAATCCGCTTTGGACCCTGGACGGTGAAGGTATTTATATCTCTCCTGTCATCGTTGCCCTTACCGATCCAAGAACTTTCAGATCTAACACGTATTCTTCACGACCGTGTCGACATTATCAAATTTTCTAACCATAGTCTACCCCTACCTCCAGTCCTTTTCATTTCCAGTAATGGCTATGCAGGCAATCCCTCCCCAAACCGCTCCACCCAGATTATGAGCAAGGCCTAATCGTGGATTCTTCACCTGACGGGAACCTGTCTTGCCCTGCAGTTGCTTATAAATTTCATACTGCATCCTCAAACCACTTGCCCCCAAGGGATGACCAAAACACTTCAAACCACCATCCGTATTGACAGGAAGTTCCCCTTTCAAGGTGAATGTCCCAGCCTCAATATCCTCCTTCGCCCTGCCCCTACCACTCCAACCCAGATCCTCATAGATCACCATCTCGTGAATGGTAAAACAGTCATGAACCTCTGCTACACTCAACTCTTTAAGCGGATCCTTTATCGCAGCCTCAGAATAGGCCATCCTTGAGGCACGAACATTCTCCTCCACATGGGCAAAGTCATAACCCTGAGTTATCAAATCCAGACGTGGACCAACACTGATGGCCAAAGACTTAATATAAATTGGATCCTCCCTAAAATTTCTTGCCAATTCGGCACGCGTCACAATGGCTGCAGATGCTCCATCGCTCACCCCACAACAGTCCAACACCCCCAAAGGCCAAGCCACAATAGGAGCTTTCAATACCTGCTCCACCGTCAATTCATTCTGGAAATGAGCCTTCGGATTCATGCTCCCATGACGATGATTCTTCACCGCTATCTCAGCCAATAACCTCCTCCCTTCCTCAGGTTCTATCCTATACTTATCAAAATATCTCAGAGCCAACTCCGAAAACATCGCAGGAGGAGAAAGCGATACCTCTGTGCCGGTTGTCCCCATGGTCGATCGGCCAAGGACATTGGTGGGCTGGACACCTGTCCACCCCGTATCCTTAAGCTTCTCCACACCAACCGCTAATGCAATCTCACATGCCCCTGAGGCCACCGCATAGACCGCACCTCTTAAAGCCTCCATCCCCGTGGCACACATGTTCTCAACACGGGTCACTGGAATATACTGCAACTTCAAAGGAGAAGATAAGCTTAAGGCGGTATGCCCTGAGAAAACCGTCCCCAACCAAGAGGCCTGAACATCCTTCAGCCCTAATCCCGCATCTTCACATGCTTCATAGGTTGCGTCAATGATCAGGTCGTCAACGCTCTTGTCCCATAATTCTCCAAACTTTGTGCAACCCATCCCAATAATCGCCACTTTGTCTTTGATCGTGTTCATTTTTCCTCCCATCACATCCGATTAGGAAACCGGTCTGGCCTTCCAAAAGTAATTAAGAACGCCACCCCCCTCCCCCAGCTTCTTAAAACACATTTCTACTGGCATTCCTATGTTAATTTCAGAGGGCTCACACTCCGCTATTTCGCACATGATTCGACCACCCCCTTCAAAGTCAACGACACCGATCAGCGCAGGAGCTTCCTTGCTTGAGGTTAAGTAATCGATAGCGTATGTAAAAATCTTTCCATGTTTGTCAGATAATTTGTAATCCTCGAACCTATCCTTCGTTTGGCAGTTCGCACATACTCGCTGTGGCGGATATTGTACGGTACCGCATTCTCTGCACCGATTCCCGTAAAGAGCGAGGACACTCTTCCTTTCCCGCCACAAACAACTGACGGACGGTGGCCTAATATCCGGACGCTTAGGTTCCTCCAGCGGCACCAAGTCTCGCCAAGTCAAATATCTCTCGTAATTGATACAGATCTTCTTTTCCAAACGCTTCTTCATCTTTTCCTGAACCTTACCGATATTCTCGGTAATTTTCAGGATAAAAGCATCTCCACCATCCGCATAATTGGCAACCAGAATTCTATCGTTCGGCCGAGCCTCACACAGCGCAGCCACCAACATCATCGGAAGTGCCGCCGTTCCCATGTTGCCAAGTGATTCAAACAGAGGATCCTGGACCTGAGTTCGGAGGTCAAATCCGAGTCGCTTCGCTAAATTGGCATGACTCTTCACATCAGGCCCGTAAACCACAACCTTTGCGAATTCCTTCGGGGTTACTCTATATTTTTCCATAACCCCTGAAAGGATCGTCTGCATCGTCTTCATATAGCCCTCCGTGACAATGAAGCGCTCTTCCCAGGACTGAACAAAGGGACTTCCTTCAAGCCTCCACGCTTCAAGAAGCTCACCGAAGAGGGAATAATTCCCTTCGATGTCAGCAATGACATCTGAGTCCCCTATTGCCAAGGCCACTGCTCCGTCGCCGAAGAGTTGCTCAAATTGACTTCTTCCCGCCCCCATCCTGCAGTCCGAGGCAGCAACGATGATATTCCGCGACGAACCGCTCTTCACGGCATCGATCGCTGAACTCAGAGCGATCGTCCCTGACCTCAAGGAATCGGTAAAATCAGCCGTGCGGGTCTCTCTGGGGAGATCTAAGGAAGCAGCGATGATGGCAGCAGTCTGCTTCTCTTTGTAAGGTGAAGTCGTGCTTGCAAAAAATAGTCCATCGACCTGTTTAAGACCATTTTTGAGACAACCGAGTGCAGCACCCACGGCCATAGTCAAACTATCCTCATCATATCTCGCAACTGCCCTCTCTCCACCAAGGCTCTTAATCTTCCAGGCCTGAGCAATCTCATCCCTGGCAAGCCTATAAGGAGGAATACAGATTCCATAAGATGTAATACCAACCATTTTTGACCTCCTTGAAGGACATATATTCAATAATCCACAACACAATATGCCTCTTCTTCAATACGGTTTTTAAAAAGACATTTTCGAATTGCTTTAGAGAAAGTTTAGATTTTTCCCTTGGGGGAGTTTTAAAAGTTAATGGATTCGATTGATTCTTCGAAAGCCTCTCCCAACACATTAAGAGTTTGAGGCCCCTTGTTTATCTGCTCTTTAATTTTCTCCACCTTAGCATAATTTAAGTGGAGATCTTCCATTAAAGGACTTATTTCATCAAGGTATATCTTCGAAACTGATTTCTCTGTTTTAATAGCCTTCGCGATGGATTCCGCTGCGAGAAGCCCACTTTTTAAGGCGGTGTGTATTCCCTCACCGTTCAATGGATTTTTCAAGCCAGCGGCGTCGCCTACCAGCAATCCGTTTCCTTTGGCTGGGGAGAAGCTGCCTGAGGATAGATGTTTATAGAGTAGAGCGCGGTTAATACAACCATCCTTCCACAGGGGTTTTTGCTCCCCGAATCCATAAACAGCCAAGATACTCCTAACCTCGCCTTTTAGTTCCCTGAGTCCACCTTCAAGGGTGAAGCAGTCCCCTTTAGGGTTGATCCAGAAATTGGGTCGGTATTGCTGAAGGGGGAAAACAATATACGAGTAATCTTTCGGAAGACTTAAACTTCCTTGATAACACTCCCTTTGGGCGGTGGTGTAGCTCACTTGAAGCTCTGGAAACAAAGACTTCCTGGTAACGGAATTAGGCCCATCAGCTCCGATGACAAACCTTGCCTCCAACTCCTGCTGTACACCTGCTTTTTTCAGCTTGACTTTACATTTGTCACCATTAGCACTGATCTCCTTAACCATGGTCCCATCCCAGATTTCCACGCCTTTTTCCCTTGCCCTTTGGTTCATCCAGTAGTCTAAATCTTTCCTCCAGGTGATAGGTATGTCAACAACTACCTTATGCTGCCCTACATTTGGTACCCATAAAACAAGCCCGGATAGGTTAGCCAGCACAACCTCTCGAGGTAGCTGTCCGAATTCTTTCTCGACCAGTACTTTAGCCAACCGGCTTAGCAGCATACCTGAACATACCTTATCCCGTGGAAGCATTCTCTTTTCCAGAATCAAGGCTCTAAGACCTTGTTCTGCACACCTTTTTGCAGCCGCTGAGCCCCCTGGCCCAGCCCCTATAACAATAACGTCAAACATTTTTTGCTTCACCTTCTCTCATTGGCTGATCAGCACCACATCTCCTATTCCCAAATTACCTCTTGAGATAAGACTTTCTCGAACATTATGGCACTTAATCCTTAAGATATAAAATGCAGGCTGTTGTAGTTGAAAAGTTAGAAGCTCATAATTCAACATACCTTTGGAGATAATCATATCAGCCTCGTCCAACGCTTTTGCGAGTTCTTTCACCTGAGAGTCAACTATTCTAAGCGGATGCTCTGCTTCGGTGCTCACCACATCGGCAACATGATCAATACCAGCGAACCTTGCATCCTTAATGGTAGCATCTGTACCCAAAGGAGCACCCCTCACTACATAGGTAACCTTATGGTCGCCAATTTCTTCGAGCATCAGGCGGTCAAAAACTATCTCCCCAGCATTATCTGCAATGTAGAGTATTCGGTGCGAGTCTGATAGTGAGTTCTTAAACCCCTGAAAGCCCGCAAGCTTAAATCCTGCCCTTATCGCTGACTGTAGCGATTCCTCCAAGTCAAAATTGAGCCCACCCGCCTCATCCATGATGTTTCCGGCACTGGCAACTACAGCCGCTGATAGTAACGGGTCTTCAGATTTTGATACAATCTGTTTTAGAAGTGGATACAACCCCATCGCCTTCTGGTTAAATTCTGCCTTTATTGTGCTGTAAGGATCTTCTCTCCCGGTTGCCTCACTTATGAATCGGAAAAACCACGTAATAAAATCACTATCAGGAGGACCATTTATGGGGTACTCCATTAACCGTCTTGTCACCTCCCTTATTACTTCCAGTTGAAGGCGCCTGTCATCGGATACAATTCGCACCGCTTCCAAGCTTCGCCTTACCCAGCAGACGAAACACTCTGGCTGAAAGCCAGAGAAAGTATATCTATTGTTTGACTTTCCCATAATTGTCCTGTGGTGTTATAACTTCCCAGTCAAAAAGGATTCTATCCGGTATCTAATACAATCTTCGGCAAAAAGGATCTCCTCATTCCCTTGGCTTATCCATTAACTTGAGGAAAAGGTCTACTGCTGCCTTGGCAAACGAGCTGTCATTTATGTGTTCATCGACCTCAACAACCTCTATCTCGGGCCTTAGTTCTCTCTTGAGGGTACTGGTAAAGACAGGAATGAGAACTGGATCCATGGTCCACCCTCCTCCACCGGTGCTCTTCTTAGGAATTATCACTGCTGTTGGACCTTTAGCCAGGTTCAACTTCTCTGCCATCACTTTAGCCACCAGAATGATCTCCCTCTTATTTAAGAAGATAGCAATGACATTTGGATTATGTTCTCTTCTCTTCCGTCTCCTGAATTGATGTGGTATAGCCTTCTCGTTGGGGAAGCAGACGAATTCTATGCTCCCCGGGCCAATAAGCTGGGGGATTCCTTTTTTACCCGCTGCTTCCAGGCGGTCTGGCCCGGCGCTGAACATTCCTCCAAAGAGGTGTTCATTCACTTCAGCCGGGACGAGGTCCAATACGCCAACCATCTGATCTTCCTTCACCAATTCTTCAAGGAGTAAACCCTGGCCTACTGCATGGAAGCAGATCACTTCAAATTCTTTCATCTCAAGCTGGGACTTTATCATATTGGCGCATGGAGTCTTATCACCGCGGATTGACATTCCAATGAGGGGCCTCTCCTCAGGGAAGGGCCCCGACTCCGTCTCTACCATGCCCAAAATGGCGCCTGCAGCCTTGGCCAGAAGCTTTCTGGATACCCGGTTCAGCCCAAACATATCAGTTATTGCTGGGAAAAAAACGATGTCTTTAGTCCCCACATAAGGGCGGATATCACCCACAACCGTAGAGACTATTACCTTTGGAACGCCCAAGGGCAAGCTCCTCATCATGGCGGAAGCCATTGCTGTTCCCATTGAGCCACCCAGCCCTATCACACCATCCAGCTTGCCTTCCCGGTAGAGATTCCCAACTATGCTGGTGGCACATCTGATTACTGCGGTGCACGCCTCCTCTTGTGACAGCAAAGCTAATTCCTCTACCTTTATCCCATTCTCCTCAGCTATTTGTTTTTGCCCAATATCCGGCTTGAGGGAAGAGTCATCCCATAGCCTGAGGCTGACATCGATCACAATTGCATGGTGACCTTGCTCTATGATTTTCTCCCTAATGTAATTAAGTTCAGCTTCCTTGGTGTTCAGAGTCCCAATCAAAGCTATTGTTTTCAAGTCTTGTTCTCCTATTTTTGGGCTTTTTAGACTCAGGCTATTGCTGGCGGACAGCTCTGCTCAGTATCCCTTTGAGGGTGTCGAACAACCTCCTGCGGTAAGGCGGTCGGGCGATCGGGCTGAAAACCGAAGAATCTTGTTCCCACATTCATTTAGGCCCCTTGCTCTTTCATGAGTTTGAAAAGCATCTCTGCTGCTTCTTCAGCAAACAGGCTATCGGTAACATGAGCGTCCACTTCCTTAACTTCCACTCCTGGCTTGAGGCTCTGCTTTAAGGTCTCGAAAAAGGCGACATTCGCCTCAGGGTCGTCGAATTCCTTGTCTACCTTGTCCAGAATAGAGAGACCCTTTAGAGGAAAGATTACTGCCGTTTTCCCTTTTGCTTTATTAATCTTATCAGCCATGGCCTTTGCGACCTCAATCATTTCATTCTTCTTTGTTCGCAATACATAGATACCGGTTCCGTGAATGTGGATGTATTGGTGTCTAAATCGTTCCAAAATTTTGTCGGGCGATCCATAGATGATGTGGTCAATATTTCCCGGGGCTATGAGCTGAGGAATCCCTTTTCTGCCTGCCACCTCCAGCCTCATCGGCCCGGCATCACCCCACCCCTGATAAAGATGGTCTACCACTTCATTGGGGGACAAGTCAAAAGCCCCCTGGATCAGACCTTGTTCAATCATCTCTTCCATGGCTCTGCCACCGCAGCCATTAGCATGGAAGATGACCGTTTCATAACCCTTTCCCTCAAGTACTTTCTTGACCTGAAGGGCGCAGTTAGTCGTACCACCGAGGGTCGTGATCCCGATGAGTGGCTTTTCCGAGATCTTCACTTTCCCAGCAGCCGCCATTCCCATTACTGCCCCGGCTGCCTGAGTAAGGGTGGTCTCGGTTATCCTATTTAATCCGGCAATGTCAGCAATAGACGGTATCATAACAATGTCCTTGGTACCGATGTACGGGCGAGTATCGCCCGAAGCTATTGTGGAGAGCATTACCTTCGGCAGACCGAAAGGCAACGTTCTCATGACCTTCGTCCCCAGGTTCGTCCCCATGGTTCCGCCCAAGGATATAATGCCATCCAATTTACCCAACTCATGGAGCTGCTGACAAATCCTTATCGCACCCCCTGCCATTAACTCCATAATCCGATTTTCCTGGCCGCTTTCTCCCAGAGAGAGGATTTCTTCCATGTTGCTCCCGCCCGCTTTGGCAACTTCTTCCCGGGGATAATCAGGGGGAAAAACCAGCTCACCTCGCCACCCTGTGCCCACATCAATAGTAGTAACCTGGTAATTGCTCTTCTCAATTAAATTCTTTATGTAAAGAGACTCCTCCCCTTTAGTGTCGAGAGTTCCGACCAGAGCGATGTTTTTTTTCACCTATTTTCTCCCTATATAAAGTGTTGAGTTTGTTCTCTGCCTGTGATGAAACGTCTGGGTTATCGCCGAGACAGCAGAAATAGGGGAGATAAAATCTTCATTCTCTCCTTCTATGGCGCATCCCATATACACTTCGTCAATCCGGTCCTTCTCGATACCGGCCCTTTTGATAACCTCCTCAATCACCATTGCTCCAAGCTCATACGCAGAAAAGTCCTTCAGAGAACCATTAAAACTCCCAAAGGGGGTTCTTGCTGCACTAACGATGACTACAGAAGTGTTTTTTTTCATGTTTTTATCTTTTCTCCTTCACCTTTATAATTTGTACCCCGCTTTTTCTCTATCCCAAGTATCCTGGGTCAGCCCGCCTTTTCTCATCTTGTATTTTTCAATTCTTAACGTTGGGGTTTTCGACAAACTCTCTTAAATTCCACATACCGAGGTACGGCGTAGTAGGCCATTCTCTCTTCGCAAAAGGATATTCATTTAATCAACTCTTTTAGGTTCATAAGCAAATAGTCCCAGAAATTCTTCCATTTCTCAGGGTTGAGTATCGGCAGGGCATAATCGGCATTTGGGTGGCTAAACCGGCAGAGAGCCATTGTTTTTAGGTGGGGGGCAAAATGTTTGAGGGTAGATAGCCCCTGTTCAGCAAGATCGCACCTGACACCCGAAAAGATCACCAGGTCATGATTCCCCTCTTTTTTTACTCCTTTCCAATCCCGAAACTTGAGATGATTGATGATCTCTATGACATCATATGTGCTATCCGGGACAGTTCCTAACTCCAGCATCTTCTTTTTGACATGGGCTGTGGCGCAGGTCGGGAGGCTGGCTTCCCTGGCCAATTTCAGACAGTATTCCAGGTGCAATTTATCTCCGATGTAATGTTCAATTGCCCGCGCCCCGATGACCAGAAGAGGTCTTTTCGCTTTTTTAATCAAGTCGGCACATGCCTTTGGATCTTCAATGACTTTTGCTCCCTTAACACCGGTTAAAACATTGACCCGAAAGAAGGGGACCCTCATCACTTCAGCCATAATGGCCTCCTCTGTTTCTTTTTTCAGAAAGTACGAAAAGATGCCAACCCGTACTCATTCTATATTTACCCTCCACCATTCGTGCTTTGGCCGTATGGGACCCCGTAGGTCCGGGCTAAGGCAGTGACAGCAGCGATAGCGGCTATTCTCTTTTTTCCCTCCAATAAATGAGAGAGCCTTTCCTCTAACGATTTCTCCCGCTCCATGATTCGCCTCATATCATTGATCAGCGTGGTTTCCCTTTCAATGTAATGGGTCCCCAGTTCACCCTTTACAAAACGGGGGTTTTCCATGACTGCTTTATGAAATGGGATATTGGTTTTAACCCCGACAATAATGTATTCGTAGAGCGCCCGCCGCATCCTCATGATAGCCTCATTCCGGTCTCTGCCCCACACGATGAGCTTCGATATCAGTGAGTCGTAGAATGGCGGCACCGTGTAATGGGTGTACACTCCGCTATCCACCCGAATTCCAATTCCACCCGGAGAATGATAACTCTTGATCTTGCCCGGAGTAGGTACAAAATCGTTCAAAGGGTCCTCAGCATTGATGCGACATTCGATCGCCCAACCATTCCACCGAACCTCCTCTTGTTTAATGCTAAGGGGGAGACCCGAGGCGATCCGTATCTGCTCTATAACGATGTCCACCCCGGTCACCATCTCTGTCACCGGGTGCTCCACCTGAACTCGGGCGTTCACTTCGAGGAAGTAGAATTTTCCGTCGGAGAAAAGGAACTCCATCGTCCCTGCTCCTTCATAGCCCACATATCTTGCAGCATTTGCCGCTATCTCTCCCATTTTAATGCGCATCGCGGGAGTCACCGCCGGCGAAGGAGATTCTTCGATCAACTTTTGATGTCTCCGCTGGATAGAACACTCCCGTTCCCCTAAATGAATGGCATTCCCCTTTGAATCTCCCAATAACTGAAACTCTATGTGGCGGGGATTGGATAAATATTTTTCGATGTAGACATCACAAAGACCGAAGGTGGTTGTCGCAATCGCCTGCGTGGATTCCAGCGCCTTCGCCAATTCTCCTTCATTTGCAACAATGGTCATCCCGATTCCCCCTCCACCACCGGAGGGCTTGATGATCACCGGATAACCAATCTCTTTGGCAATATCCTTTGTTTTTTCAAATTCCGCCACGCATTCATCCGTGCCTGGCACCACAGGGACCCCCGCCCTTACCATCTCACGCCGTGCGGCCACTTTATCACCCATGAGCTTGAGCACCCTGCTGGATGGTCCGATGAACTTTATTTCCTCTTCTTCACAGGCGCGGGCAAATTTTGGATTCTCGGAAAGGAAACCGTAACCGGGGTGGATCGCATCGGCCCCGCTTTCCTTTGCTACTTCAATCACTTTCTGGATATTGAGGTAGCTTGCAGTAGCTGGTGGAGGACCGATGCAATGGGCCTCATCAGCGTAATTGACAAATAATGCCTCCTTGTCTGCTTCAGAATAGACGGCAACAGAAGGAATCCCCATTTCCCGACACGCTCGCATGACCCGAATGGCTATTTCACCACGATTGGCTATGAGAATCTTATTGACCATTATTCCACCACCATCAAAATATCTTCGGGGGCCACCATCTCGCCTTCACGGGCCCAGATCTCTTTTACCACTCCGCTACGGGGTGAGTTGACATGTCTCCTCATTTTCATTGCCTCGATCATTGCCACCAGATCGCCCTCCTTTACCCTGTCGCCCACCTTGGCTTCGATCGAAAGTATCAACCCCGCCATCCCGGAGACCACGGCACCCAAGGGGAATTCCTTCGGCCTCTTCGCTGTCTGCGGTGTCTGTGGCGTCTCTGCCTGCATGCTCGTTTCGGCTTTTCCGCTCCCATCCCACACGGGTGAGATCTTCACGTTGAATACTTCCCCATCCACATCCACGCTGAATTCCTTCGGGAAGTCGGGGGGGGGGCTGCCGGGCGACATAGCTTTAGCCACAGGCGCAATGACCTCCTTCCTGGGCTCACCGCGTTTGAGAGCTTTTCCTGGAATCAGAATCCTGAGCAAGAGATCGTCATCGGAAAGTTCCGGGCCGATTTCCCGACGCAGCTCTTCGATCGATTTAGACATCTCCCCAGGCTCCCAATTTAAAAATTTTTTGGCTTGGGGTAAGCTCATGATCCTATCCTTGACATCTTGGTCTATTGGGGCAGCTGGCTCTCCATAAAACCCCATGACGTACTTAATCGCCTCATCCGGTATCCGTTTATACCGCTCACCTAAGACAACGTTCTCCACTGCTTGGGCTCCAACGATCTGGGAAAAAGGTGTCGCCATCACAGGATAACCGAACTCCTTTCGAACCAGAATGATCTCCTCCAGGATCTCTTGCAACCGGTGTTCCATCCCGAGCTCCCTAAGCTGGCGCTTCAGGTTTGTCATCATTCCTCCAGGTACCTGATGCTCGTAATGAAAGAGGTCGTATTCTAATGGCGCTCCGATTGGCAGACCCTCTTTCTCAGCAATCTTTCTAAAATGTGTAGACATGGCTTCGAGAGCCTGCTCATCCAAGTTCGACGAATAGCCCAGACGGCGGGCATTCCTTAAGATGGTTTCCGTGGCCGGCAGGGACGTGCCATTGGCGAGAGGTGCGACTGCGGTATGCACTGTTGTGACACCTGATTGAATCGCTTCCAAATAACAGAGAGGAGCAAGTCCTGAATTACAGTGGGAGTGGAACTCAAGAGGTATACCGTCACTGTTCCGTTGAACCGTGGTCACGAGCTCCCGGGTGCTTTCCGGCGTTAAGACCCCTCCCGCATCCTCTATCATGATGGCATCGACATAATCCTTCGCCTCTGCTATCAGTCGGGTCTTGCGCGCCCAGTGCTCATTGGTATGGACAGGGCTGGAGGTATACATCAAGGCCGGCACGACCTCAGCTCCCTCAGCCTTGGCGATACGCGCGAAGTGAACGAATTTCTCCATATCAGTCTGGTAATCGCAAATCCAGAAACTTTTTATCCCATTGGCAACCGACCGCTTGATCCAGAGGGTGATAACATCACGCGGCGTATCAATATCAAAAGAGGCAAGACTTGCGGTCATGTAGGACCCGCGGATAGGAGTCCTTGGCATCATCTTTGAGAGAAGTCGGATTCTCTCCCAGGGATCCTCATTCAGATTCCGGACCTCTACGACATATCCATTACCACCCACAGTCGCGATTGTTTTGTATCCAACCTGATCCATGATGGGTGCAATCGGAGTGATCATGTCAGTCCTCATCATAAAACCCCAGAGGCTCTGTTGCGCATCCCGTATGGTTTGATCGACAAACTCGATCTTATTCATGCTGTTGTAATCCTCCTTTCGAGGTCCACATACGGTTGTAAAATCAAACAAGTAGTCAAGCCGCTCATTATCTCCTCGAAACGACGCTAACACATATTGTCAAGCCGGACACAAAGAATACATAACCTAAATTCTCTAATAACTTCACTGGGAGAGACTGGCCCCGGGGTCATGAGCGTCTCCATTCTCATCTCGAGATGTCTGTTTTTACCCGCGCATCATCTTGAAGAGCATATCCGCTGCCACATCGCCGAAGCTCGTGTCAGTGACATGGACATCTATCTCTCTCACTTCCACTTCGGGCTTTAGGTTCTGTTTCAGGGTCTCGAAAAAGGCGAAATTCGCCTCCGGATCGTCAAATTCTTTGTCGACCTTGTCTAGAATGGAGAAACCTTTTAGAGGAAGGATTACCGCCGTTTTCCCTTTTGCCTTATTTAACTTCTCAGCCATAACCTTAGCAACTTCGATCATTTCTTTTTTCTTCGTTCGCAACACAGTTATACCGGGGCTGTGAACATGGACATATTGGTGTTTAAATCGCTCAGGTATTTTATCGGGCGATGAATAGATTATGTGGTCAATATTGCCCGGGGCTATGAGTTGAGGTACTCCTTTTCTGCCTGCCACCTCCATTCTCGCCGACCCAGCATCACTCCACCCCTGATAAAGATGGTCTACCACCTCGTTGGTGGATAAGTCGAAAATCCCCTGGATCAGACCTTGCTCAATCATCTCTTCCATGGCTCTGCCACCACAGCCGTTAGCATGAAAGATGACCGTTTCATAACCCTTTCCCTCAAGCTCTTTCTTAACCTGGAGAGCGCAGTTGGTGGTGCCGCCGAGGGTAGTGATTCCGATGAGTGGCTTTTCCGAGAGTTTTACTTTACCAGCAGCCGCCATTCCCATTACTGCCCCAGCTGCCTGGGTAAGGGTTGTCTCGGTTATCCTATTTAATCCGGCAATGTCAGCAATAGACGGTATCATAACAATGTCCTTGGTGCTGATGTAAGGGCGAGTATCGCCCGAAGCTATTGTAGATAGCATTACTTTGGGCAGACCGAAAGGCAGAGCCCTCATTATTCTCGTTCCCAGAGTCGTCCCCATGGTTCCACCCAATGAGATAATACCGACCAATTGGCCTGACTCATAAAGCTGTTGACAAATCTTTATCGCACCGTCTGACATTATTTCCATCATACGATTTTCCTGGCCGCTCTCTCCAAGAGAGAGGATTTCTTCCATGTTGCTCCCGCCCTCTTTGGCAACTTCTTCCCGGGGATAATCAGGAGGAAAAACCAGCTCACCTCGCCACCCTGTGCCCACATCAATAGTAGTAACCTGGTAATTGTTCTTTTCAATTAAATTCTTTATGTAAAGAGACTCTTCCCCCTTAGTGTCAAGGGTTCCCACAAGAACAATTGTCTTCTTTTTCATGAGTCATCCAAAGGTTAGGCAGACTGGCTATTTGGGGAGTAAAAGAAGAACGAAGAATATCCGTTATGCGGCCTCGACGAATCTCTACATCAGCGCGCTGTATGACAGTGCACGTGAAAAAACAAACCCTAAGCACAAGCTAAAAATATTAGACCAATATTTTGGGTTATCTATATCGTCAGCACCCATCCGGATATTTATACCTCTCCCCGTATTAGATAGTGGCATATCCTTAGCACTGCGCCCAGCAACAACTCCCATGGTCTTGTATCCACCCCGGTCCATCATTGACGCGATTGGCATTATTATATCCGTCGGCATCCGGAAACGCCAGAGGCTCTGCTGGGCATCTCGTATGGTTTGGTCTAAATATTGAATCTCCGTTTCATCCATCTTCTTGCCCCAATATTAGTCTAAATTAGGGTTCAATGATTTTTATCAGTTATAACAAGTTTTCAACTATGAGGTACAAAGCTTCCCTCAAAAACCTCCACCTTATAGACCCTACACATTAGATTCTTAAACGGCCAGGTTCCAATGGCCTCATCCATATGATCAAGCTCGCTGTCAGTGAGCACGTTCACGTTGGAGATCCAGACCCCATGTAGCCATGGCTCTTCTCCGGGGAGCTCAGGATACCACCAACCGTGCTGGGCATGAACTACTCTAGGGTCAATCCCCTCGAAATAGCGGCACTTCTGCATAATTCGGCCCCTCGGTGATTCAATCCACACCCAATCCCCATCATTTATTCCCAGGTTCTTAGCCGTTTCGGGGTGTATTTCCACGATGGGATATGGATACTGACGACGGAAGTGCTCAATTTGCCTCCACTCCGAATGGAAATAGGGGAGGAAGCGGCCACCTGTAATAAGTATTAAGGGGTATTTTTTAGCCAACTCTGGTTGACTTACCGGGCTTTCCGCTGGCTCTCGATGATAGGGCAAAGGGTCATAGCCAAGTTTCTCCATCACTGTGGAGTACAATTCGATTTTACCGGTCGCTGTACCAAAGCCAATTTGTTCGTATTTCTTAAACTTGCGTGCTGGTTTGTAAACCCCACCTTTGTCAAGTAGTTCTTGGAAAGTACAGCCCAACGGTTTCAGGCGGTAATCATAACACTCCTCGATGGTCTCCCAAGGCCAGTCATCCTTCTGTCCTAGCCTCAGAGCTAGACCCCGCCAAAAGTAATAGTCATTGTGGCGGTCATATTCACCGGGAATATTCTCTGGTAGTGCTCGCTCGCCAGCATAGAGAGTCGGGTGTACATTGTGATAATTATATAGATGCGGTCTTTCCATCCAGGATGCTGCAGGAAAAACATAATCGGCTAACCCTGCCGTCGGTGTTATAAATAGCTCGGCAGCGACCAATAGGTCTAGGCTTTTAAGGGCTTTATATATTAATTTTGTATCGGTTTGGGAAAGCATCTGGTTCCCTGAGACGGTGATAAATGCCTTGACTGGATATGGTTTACCATATGCCATAGCTCGCCAGGTAGCTGGCACATGAGCCCCGGCCAGGAGACCAACGATATCGCACCGCTTACCCCAGACTCGCTCTACATTAGATTGAATTAACTTGTATCCAGGTCGTGCATATAGCCGATAGCGATCGCCACCCAGTAGTTTATTCCATTGCTCTTCTGATAACCGGTCGGGGGCTTCAATCTCATGTTCGGTTATAAATGGACCAGGTCCCAGCAGCTCTTCACCACCCTCAATATCAATATTTCCTACTATTGCTGTTAGGCTATATTTAGCAAGCATAGTATGCGTGGAGTTGACCTGCTGTGCAATTCCCATTCCCTCAATAGCACAGGATGGACGGTTGGTGGCAAACATTCTGGCAGCTGTCCTTATTTTTTCCGCAGGAATCCAGGTGATTTTCGATACCTTGTCTAAGGGATATTTGATAACGTTCACGACATCGTGGACAAATTTAATGCTCAGGACATCGTGGAAAAACGTTCTTTGACAATCGAATAGCCACAGCCCGTTATATCATGAACACCCATTTCATATTTAAGGAGGTGTTCATGAAAAAGAAGATTAAGCAACAAAGGCTAAAAGCTG
>Ga0208244_101022_pt1 | contig 18652 bp, 12 predicted proteins | sample SubbioCR12Aug_5A_FD_184828 | JGI IMG/M metagenome (GOLD analysis project Ga0208244, IMG submission 184828) | Serpentinite rock and fluid subsurface biosphere microbial communities from McLaughlin Reserve, California, USA - CR12Aug_5A (SPAdes) | ecosystem: Environmental > Terrestrial > Deep... | reverse complement strand
TGATGGCGGGGTGGATGCGCGCCTCGAAGTTGCGGTTGCCCGAGAGGACCGAGGCGCAGACGAGATCACGGGCGACGATGGCCTTCTCGATCTCCGCGTCGAGCGGCCCGGCGTTGCCGATGCAGGTGGTGCAGCCATAGGCCACCACCTGGAAACCGAGCTGTTCCAGATAGGGCAGCAGGCCGGACTGCGTCAGGTATTCGGTCACCACGCGCGAGCCGGGCGCCAGAGAGGTCTTCACCCTCGGCCCAATAGTCAGTCCCCGCAACACGGCGTTTTTCGCCAGCAGGCCGGCGGCGAGCATCACGCCCGGGTTGGAGGTGTTGGTGCAGGAGGTGATGGCGGCGATCAGCACATCGCCGTGGTCGAGGTTCGCCGCATCCGCAGCCGGGATGGCGTGCACGGCGGCGGGTTCGGCATGGTTGTCCGGGTGGCTGTCGACCATCTCTACTTCGTTGCGCGCCCTCAAGCCGCCCGCCGCCCTGGCGTAGCCGCCCTGGTCGGCCGGCCCGGCCAGCAGCTCGCCGAAGCGCGTCTTCATGGCGGAGAGCGCGATGCGGTCCTGCGGCCGCTTCGGCCCGGCCACGCTCGGCTCGACGCCGGCGAGGTCGATCTCCAGCACCGCGCTGTAATCGATGTCGCCCGTGCGCGGCATGCCGAACATCCCCTGCGCGGTGAAGTAGGCGCGGAAGGCCGCGACTTCCTCTGCCGTGCGGCCGGTGGCCTCCAGGTAGGCGACGGTCTTGTCGTCCGGCGGAAAGAAGCCCATGGTGGCGCCGTACTCCGGCGCCATGTTGGCCAGCGTGGCGCGGTCGGGCAGGGTGAGCGAGGCCGCGCCCTCGCCGAAGAACTCGACGAACTTGCCGACCACTTTCGCTGCGCGCAGCCGTTCGGTGACGGTGAGCACCAGATCGGTGGCGGTGACGCCCTCGCGCAGACGGCCGGCGAGGTGCACGCCGACCACATCCGGCGTGAGGAAATACACCGGTTGGCCGAGCATGCCGGCCTCGGCCTCGATGCCGCCGACGCCCCAGCCGACCACGCCGAGGGCGTTGATCATGGTGGTGTGCGAGTCGGTGCCGACCAGCGTGTCGGGATAGTAGATGCCATCCTTCTGCAGCACGCCGCGCGCCAGGTATTCCAGGTTCACCTGGTGCACGATGCCGATGCCGGGCGGCACGACCTTGAAGGTGTCGAAGGCCTGCATGCCCCACTTGATGAATCGGTAGCGCTCCTCGTTGCGGCGGAATTCGAGCTTCATGTTCAGGTCGAGCGCGTTGGCCGCGGCGTAGTGGTCAACCTGCACCGAGTGGTCGACCACCAGGTCCACCGGCACCAGCGGCTCGACCACCTTCGGGTCGCTGCCCTGGCGCTTGGCCACTTCGCGCATCGCTGCCAGGTCGCACAGCAGCGGCACGCCGGTGAAATCCTGCAGCACGATGCGCGCCACGACGAAGGGGATCTCCGCGCTGCGCGGCGCCCGCGGCTGCCAGCCGGCGAGCTGGCGCACATGCGCCTCGGTGATGCGGCGGCCGTCGCAGTTGCGCAGGACCGATTCGAGGACGATGCGGAGCGACACCGGCAGGCGCGAAACTTTTCCCAAGCCGGCCTGCTCCAGCGCGATAATGGAATGGAATTTGCCGCCGACGCCGGATTTCGCATCGAGTTCCTGCAGCGTGTTGAATGCATTGTTGGGTTTTGTGGGCATTGGACACCTCCGGATTTTTTGACCGCGCCTGCCGGCCTGCGTTCAGATGAAAGGATACGCCATGGTAGCGATGCGAACCGAACGCGATTCATTCGGCGCCATCGAGGTGCCCGCCGAAAGGCTGTGGGGCGCCCAGACACAGCGCTCTCTCCAGTATTTCGCCATGTCCACCGAGCGCATGCCGCTTGAACTCGTGCTGGCGCTCGCCGCCGTCAAGCGCGCCTGCGCCGTGGTCAACCGCGACCTGGGCCTGCTCGACAAGGCCAAGGCCGAGGCCATCGCGGCAGCGGCCGACGAGGTCCTCGCCGGCAAGCACGACGGCGAGTTTCCGCTGTCCGTCTGGCAGACCGGCTCGGGCACCCAGAGCAACATGAACATGAACGAGGTGCTGGCCAACCGCGCCTCCGAACTGCTCGGCGGCGCGCGCGGCGAGGGCCGCCTTGTCCATGCCAACGACGCGGTCAATCTCGGCCAGTCCTCCAACGACATCTTCCCCACGGCCATGCACGTCGCCGCCTGCGACGGCTTGCGCGACCGGCTGCTGCCGGCCCTGCGCGCCCTGCGCGAAAGGCTGGAAGAGAAGGCCGCCGCCTTCGCCGGCATCGTCAAGATCGGCCGCACCCACCTGCAGGACGCCACGCCGCTGACGCTCGGCCAGGAGTTCTCCGGCTACGTGGCGCAGTTGGAATTTGCCGAGTCGATCGTCGCCGCCGCGCTGCCGCCCCTGCATGCGCTGGCCGTCGGCGGCACGGCGGTGGGCACCGGCCTCAACACCCATGCCGAATTCGGCGCGCGCGTCGCGGCGGAACTGGCGCGGCAGAGCGGCGTGCCGTACGCCAGCGCGACCAACAAATTCGCCGCGCTGGCCGCGCACGATGCGCTGGTGGCCGCGCACGGCGCGTTGAAGACGCTCGCCGCCGCGCTCATGAAAATCGCCAACGACATCCGCTGGCTCGCCTCCGGACCGCGCAGCGGACTGGGTGAGCTGAACCTGCCGGAGAACGAGCCGGGCAGTTCCATCATGCCGGGCAAGGTGAACCCGACGCAGTGCGAGGCGCTCACCATGATCTGCTGCCAGGTCTTCGGCAACGACGTCGCCCTCAACTTCGGCGGCGCCTCGGGAAATTTTGAATTGAACGTCTACAAACCGCTCATCGCCCACAACTTCCTGCAGAGCGTGCGCCTGCTGGCCGACGGCATGGCCAGCTTCGAGGCGCACTGCGTGCGCGGCATCGAAGCTAATCAGGAACGCATCGCCGAACTGATGGCGCGCTCGCTGATGCTGGTGACCGCGCTGGCGCCACACATCGGCTACGACCGCGCCGCCGAAATCGCCAAGCGCGCGCACGCCGAAGGCAGCACCCTCAAGCAGGCGGCGCTGGCGCTGGGTTACGTCAGCGAAGCCGACTTCGAACGCTGGGTGCAGCCGGAAGCCATGACCCGGCCGGGAACGGAGGGCTGAGCGAATGCGGGCGCACCGCGAAGGCGCAGGGAATCGACCGTCCAGCCGAAGGCGGCGGGCAAAGTCAGTCGCCGCGACACGGCGGCATTGCCGGCGGGGATTGCGTGCGGCTGGGGATTTCCGTTATCGGCCATAAACGGACATTGGCGCCCCCAAAACCATGAACGAATGAATGACTGCTTTGACTTGGCCAGCTAACAGGGGAGCTTTGGGGCCAGCGTCCGGAGTTAGAGGTGAAGCTGACCTGGCCGGTTTTATCGGACCAATTCGATCTAGAGAATCGTGGCCCCGGTGGTGGAACTGATTTCGCAACGCCTGCGGAATTCCGCCGGGGTTGCGTACTGCAAACTTGAACCTGATTACCAATGAGCCTCAGCCAACTTTACGAGCCGGTACGGCATAGGCGGTGTTTGCGCGGCGGCGGTGGCCAGTCGGGCGAGCATGCTCGCCAGATCGAATCGCCGGTTGAAGCGATAGTTGAATTCGGCCAGATAGCGCGGCAGGTGCTTCGGGCGGATCGCATGATAGGTGCCGTGGATCGCGTTCTTCACATTCCCCAGCATGGTATCGACCCAGTTGAGCGAGAGTCGCTTGCGGGCAAGCCCCGGCCCGCTCATCACGGTCGGCTCGTGACTGCAGCCGGCCGCGGCCACCGCCCCGAAACAGGCCAGGCCATCCGAATGCACCGTGGTGCCGGGCGCCAGCTTCGCCTGGCTCCAGCGGGCGATCTCCTTCAGCCTGAAACCCTTGACGCAATTCAGACTTATGCGGCGCGGGAATCCCGCCGCATCGGTTTCCACCGCCGCCACGAAAGGCTTCTTGCCACACGTGCCGCGCCCGCGCTTGTAGCCCCGGCGCCGGCCGCCCCAATAGGCGTCATCGAGCTGCACCAGGCCCTTGAGTTGCCGGCCGGCATCGCGTTCCATCATCGCCTGCATGAGCTTGTGCTTCATCAGCCAGGCGCTGTTCTGGGAGATGGCCAGTTGGCGCGAGAGTTCCAGCGAGGAGATGCCGTTCTTGGCCTGGGTGATCAGATGCATGGCGAGAAACCAGACGGAAAGCGCCAGCTTGGAGCCGGCGAAGATCGTTCCGGCCGTGACCGAGGTCTGCCGCCGGCAGCCGTTGCACTGGATCAGCCGGCGCCCCTTGAGAGCGCAGTAGGCCGTATGCCCGCACTCGGGGCAGACGAATCCGCGCGGCCAGCGCCAGGCAAAGAGGGCTTGCTCGCATTGTTCCGCCGTTCCGTACTTGTCCATGAATTCGCGCAAACCCATGCCCCGCTGAAATTGCACCTTGTTCTTCGGCATCGCTTATCTCCTTGGAAAATAAAGCGATGCCAGTTTGCTACCCCTACTGGCTCACAGGCTGAGCCTCATTGGTAATCAGGAACTTGAATGCGGTCGAACGTCATTGTAGTAATTCCGCCAGTCTTCGATCACGATTCTGGCTTCGATTCGGTTACGGAACCATTCCATCGCCAGGCACTCGTCCCGGAACTTGCCGTTGAAACTCTCGTTGGTGCCGTTCTGCCAAGGTTTGCCAGGGTCTATGAAGACGGTTTCGATTGTTTGCTCAACCGCCCATTTCAGCAGTGCGGTGCTGACAAACTCAGGGCCGTTGTCGGATCGGATGTACCGCGGCGCACCGTGCAGGCTGATGAGCTGACTCAGTACCTCGATCACCCGTGCGCTACGAATCGATCCGGCGACATCAATGGCCAGACATTCCCGCGTGTATTCATCAACGACGGTCAGGCATTTGAGCTGCTGTCGGTTGGCGCAGGCGTCAAATACGAAGTCGTAGCACCAGACGGCATTTCGATTCACCGGCGAGAAGGGCCGGGCCCGACCTTCTGACTTATGGAAAGCTTTTCATAAGGGCTCTTAGCAATGACCCGAGCATATGACAGGCGTCGATCAGATGTGTGCTACAGCGCCGCCGACGATTTGCAGAGCCGATTCAGCGACCACGCTCGTACCACGGCCCCGGTAGCTAACGAACACAACAAGATGTGCCAGTGGCAGGTTTGGAAATAACGGCACATTCATTCCTTGTGTCAATGCATGATTCCGAATATCCAATCCGAAAATTCTTGGTTCGCTTCGCAGCAGGAAATCTCTAGAGTGCCTCCATCCCAACCGATAGAGGCAAACACCATGATTCGCTCGTCCCTACTCGCGGCATTGCTCGGCATTGCACTCGGCGCCCAGGCCGCAGATATCAGCCTGCTCAACGTCTCCTACGACCCGACGCGCGAGCTCTACCAGGACTTTAACGCCGCCTTCGCCAAACACTGGAAGGCCAAGACCGGCGACAACGTCACCGTTAAGCAGTCGCACGGCGGCGCCGGCAAGCAGGCGCGCGCAGTGATCGACGGCCTCGAAGCCGACGTGGTGACCCTGGCCCTGGCCTATGACATCGACGCCATCGCCGAAAAGGCAAAGCTCTTCCCGACCGACTGGCAGAAGCGCCTGCCGCACAATTCCTCGCCCTACACCTCGACCATCGTCTTCCTGGTGCGCAAGGGCAATCCCAAGGCCATCCGCGACTGGAGCGACCTGGCCAAACCCGGCATCGGCGTCATCACGCCCAACCCGAAGACTTCCGGCGGCGCGCGCTGGAACTATCTGGCCGCCTGGGCCTACGCGCTGAAGCAACCGGGCGGCACTGAGGCGAGCGCTAAGGATTTCGTCGCCAAGATATTCGCCAATGTTCCGGTGCTCGATTCCGGCGCGCGCGGCTCGACCACGACGTTTGTCGAACGCGGCATCGGGGACGTGCTGCTGGCTTGGGAGAACGAAGCCTATCTGGCGGTCAAGGAGCTCGGCCCCGATAAGGTGGAGATCGTCGTGCCTTCGCTCTCGATCCTCGCCGAGCCGCCGGTGACGCTGGTCGACAAGTTCGCCAACAAGCACGGCACGCGCAAGGTGGCCGAAGCCTACCTGCAATACCTGTATTCCGAAGAAGGCCAGGACATCGCCGGCAAGCACTACTACCGGCCGATCGACAAGAAAGTCGCGGCGAAATACGCCAAGACCTTTGCCCCGGTCAAGCTGATCACCATCGACGAGGTCTTCGGCGGCTGGCAGAAGGCGCAGAAGACCCACTTCGAGGACGGCGGCAGCTTCGACCAGATCTACAAGCCAGCGGCGCGCTGATCGCCTCGACGACACGGCCGGCACAATGTGCCGGCCGCTTCTCCACGCCTGTCCTGTGCCGTCCTGCCAATATGAACAGCAGAACTTTTGCGCTCTTCGCCGCAGATCAGAACGCACCGAACTGGGATTTACCGGAGATCGTCGCTTCACTCCGGCAGTTGCGCGACGATTCGCTGGCCGGTCGTGCGCGGCGAAAGGATGCCATCGGCGATTCGGCTAGCCGATGGCCAGAAGGCATGGATACAGTGCGTAGAGAAACAGCAGCAAGGAAAAACGGCAGGCCATGTCCATCTGGTCGTCGGCAAGGTCGTCGTGATCGGGTCGCTTCGCCTGCCAACCCCATTGCTCTAGCAGATGCTGCGCCTGCTCCAGGCGTCGATGGACGCGTACCTATCGACTTGTTTCGGGTCGCTCGGCCTTGGCGGTTTGACGCAACTCGTAGCCGTGCTGTTCCAGCCAGATCAGGACGAGTTCCAGACTCTTTGTACCCAATCCGGGCGCCCGTTTGAGTCGGCCAAGTCCGAGTTGTGCCACATCCTCCGGCTTGATCTCGGCCTTGTTCAGCAGGCGACGCAGAGCGTTTGCCTCCCGACAGTTGAGCGCCATGTGCAGTCCTTGGTCGAGTGGGGCAGGAAACGGGCGACGGCAGGCAGCGATTTCGATTGAGGAGGCTGTAGCCGCAATTAGTCGAGCGCAAGTTCATCCTTGCCGGGTTCGAGGGCTGCGCGCACCACGGCTTCGGTCAGACCGGCGGTACAGAACTCGATGAAGCGATACGCGAAGCCGCGCAGGTAATGTCCGCGCCGCACGGCAATGCGCGTGGTGTTGGCGGGAAAGATATCCTTGCCGTCGAGCAGCGCGAGTCCCTCGTCTTTCTTCGGATGCCAGGCCATCGAGGCGACGATGCCGACGCCCAGACCCAGTTCGACATAGGTCTTGATAACGTCGGCGTCGAGGGCGGACATCACGATGTCCGGCGAGAGCCCTGCGTCGGCGAAGGCGCGGTCGATGCGGCTGCGGCCGGTAAATCCTTCGTGATAGGTGATTAGCGGCTGTTCGGCCAGGTCGGCCAGCGTGAAGTGCCCGGCCGCCGCGAGCGGATGGTCGCGCGGCACGATCACGGCGTGGTGCCACTCGTACCAGGGGAAGGTGACAAGATCGGCTTCCTCGTCGAGCGCCTCGGTGGCGACGCCGATGTCGGCTTCTCCGCTGCGCAACATGGCGACGATTTCCTTGGGGCTGCCCTGATGCAGGGCCAAATGCACCTTGGGAAAGGCCGCCTTGAATTTCGCGACGACTTCGGGCAACGCGTAACGTGCCTGGGTATGGGTGGTGACGACGGTGAGCTGGCCGACGTCGCGGTTGGAGAACTGCTCGGCCAGGCGCTTGATGTTGAGCGCATCGAGCAGCATGCGCTCGACCACGCCGACCATTTCCTTGCCCGGCTCGGTAAGGCCGGTCAGGCGCTTGCCGCGGCGCACGAAGAGCTCGATTCCGAGTTCATCCTCGAGGTCCTTGATGTGCTTGGAGACCCCCGACTGCGAAGTGAACAGCACGTTGGCGACTTCGGTCAGGTTGAAGTCGCGGCGGACCGCCTCGCGGATGATGCGCAGTTGCTGGAAGTTCATGCGGCCTTCTGACTTTGCTTGGTTGCCGGAAGTGTATATCCACGATGACGGATCTTGGCTTCGACCAGCCAATCGGGGCCGTGATCGGCCAGGTCGAGGAAATCATCGACGAAGGCGGTGGCCGGGCTCTCGATGACTTGTTGCGGGGAGCCAATTTGCTCGACCTTGCCATGGTTCATCAGCACGATGCGGTCGGCGACTTCGAGCGCCTCTTCCTGGTCGTGGGTGACGAAGATGCTGGTGATGTGCAGCTCGTCGTGCAGGCGCCGCAGCCACTGACGCAGCTCCTTCCTAACCTTGGCGTCGAGCGCGCCGAAGGGCTCGTCGAGCAGCAGGACGCGCGGCTCGACGGCCAGCGCGCGGGCCAGCGCGATGCGCTGGCGCTGGCCGCCGGAGAGTTGCGCCGGGTAGCGGTCGGCAAGAAAATCGAGTTGCACCAGGGTCAGCAGCTCATGCACCTTGCGCTGGATCTCCGCCTCGGTCGGGCGCAACTTCCTCGGCTTGACGCGCAGGCCGAAGGCGACGTTCTCGAACACGCTCATGTGGCGGAACAGCGCGTAGTGCTGGAAGACGAAGCCGACCTGGCGCTCGCGCACGTGGGTGGCCGAGGCATCCTCGCCTTCCAGCAGCACTTGGCCGGAATCGGCCGCTTCGAGGCCGGCGATGATGCGCAAGAGCGTGGTCTTGCCGCAGCCCGAAGGGCCGAGCAGCGCGACCAGTTCGCCGCTGGGGAATTCCAGCGAGACATCGTCGAGGGCGGTGAAGCTGCCGAAGGTCTTGCGGATGTTTTTCACTTCGATACTCATGATACGGATGCCTCCATGGCACGGGCGTGCCGGTATTCGACAAAGGTTTTGAGTGCCAGCGTCACCAGCGCCAGCAGGGCGAGGATCGAGGCGACGGCGAAGGCTGCGGCGAAGTTGTATTCGTTGTAGAGGATTTCGACATGCAACGGCAGGGTGTTGGTCAAGCCGCGGATGTGGCCGGAGACCACCGAAACGGCGCCGAACTCGCCCATGGCGCGGGCATTGCAGAGGATCACGCCGTAGAGCAGGCCCCACTTCACATTGGGCAGCGTGACTCGCCAGAAAGCCTGCCAGCCAGTGGCGCCGAGCACGATGGCTGCTTCTTCCTCCTCACGACCCTGGGCTTCCATGAGCGGAATCAGTTCACGGGCGACGAAAGGAAAAGTGACGAAGACCGTGGCCAGCACGATGCCCGGCACTGCGAAGATGATCTTCAGGTCATGCTCCGCCGCCCACGGTCCGAGCCAGCCTTGGGCGCCGAAGATCAGCACCCAGACCAGGCCGGCAATCACTGGTGACACCGAAAAGGGCAGGTCGATAAGGGTGATCAGGAACTGCTTGCCGCGGAACTCGAACTTCGCTATGGCCCAGGCCGCGGAGATGCCGAAGACCAGGTTGAGCGGCACGCTGATCGCGGCGGCGAGCAGGGTCAGTCGCACCGCCGACAGCGCATCGGGATCGGTCAGCGCCGTGATGTAGGTGCCCCAACCCTTGCGCAGGGCCTCGAAAAAAACCGCCACCAGCGGCAGTAGCAGGAACACGGCGAAAAAACCGAGCGAGAGAGTCAGCAAGGTCCAGCGCAGCCAGGGTGCCTCGCGCGTCGCCGGGCTGGCCTGATAGTCGAAGTGGCCGAGGGTGCCAGCCGGAACATGAAGTGCAGCAGCGGCGGCCATCAGGATTTACCTCCAGGTTTGCGCGTGCGTTGCGCGGCCTGCCAGCCCTGCAGGGCGTTGATCGCCAGCAGCAGCACGAAGGACAAAATCAGCATCGCCAGCGCGATCGCCGTGGCGCCGACGTAGTCGTACTGCTCGAGTTTGGTGATGATCATCAGTGGTGCGATTTCCGAGACCATCGGCATGTTGCCGGCGATGAAGATCACCGAGCCGTATTCGCCGACGGCACGCGCGAAGGCCAAGGCAAAGCCGGTCAGGAGCGCCGGCGTCAGGATAGGCAGCAGGACCAGACGGAAGGTCTGCCAGCGCTGCGCGCCGAGGCTGGCGGCGGCTTCTTCGAGTTCGGTTTCGAGGTCTTCGAGAATGGGCTGCACGGTACGCACGACGAAGGGCAAGCCGATGAAGACCAGGGCGATCAACACGCCCAGCGGCGTGAAGGCGATCTTGAGACCCTGCTCACCGAATAGCGCGCCGAATGCGCCGCCGGGGGCGAACAGCGAGCCGATCCAGCCGTTGGGCGCGTACAGCGCAGTCAGCGCGATGCCGGCCACGGCGGTCGGCAGGGCGAAGGGCAGGTCGACCAGGGCGTCGATCAGCTTCTTGCCGGGAAAGCGGTAGCGCACCAGGCACCAGGCCAGCATCAGGCCAAACACGACATTGATCGCCGCAGCGATCAGCGAGGCGCCGAAGGACAGCTTGAACGAGGCCACCACGCGTGGTGCGGAGATGATGTCCCAGAACTGCCCGAAACTCAGCGTCAGCGTCTTGAACAGTACCGCCGAAAGCGGCAGCAGCACGATCAGCGACAGATAGGCGATGGTGTAGCCCAGCGCCAGGTTGAAGCCCGGCAGGACGTGGAAGCGTCGCTTGAAGGGGAAGGGAAGCGCAATCATTTCTTGACGATGATCTGGTCGTAAATGCCGCCGTCGGCGAAATGCGTCTGCTGCACGGCCTTCCAGCCGCCCAGGGCCGATTCGACGCTGAAGGTCTTGATCGCGGGAAAGCGCGACGCATGCTTTTTCAGCACCGCCGCATCGCGCGGACGGAAGTAATGGCGCGCGATGATCTCCTGGCCCTCGGGCGAAAACAGGAACTCAAGGTAAGCCTGTGCCTGCTTGCGCGTGCCGCGCTTGTCGACGACCTTGTCGACCACGGCCACGGGCGCCGCGGCATCGATGCTGAGCGAGGGATAGACGATGTCGAACTTGTCCTCGCCGACCTCCTTGCCGATAAGTACCGCCTCGTTTTCGAAAGTGACCAGCACGTCGCCGATGCCGCGCTGTGTGAAGGTGGTGGTGGCGCCGCGGCCACCGCCATCAAGCACGGGTACGTTGGCAAACAGCTTGCTGACGAAGTCCTTCGCAGCGGCCTCGGCCGTCGTACCGCCAGCGCCGACTTTCTGCAGGGCGTAGCCCCAGGCGGCAAGATAGGTATAGCGGCCATTGCCCGAGGTCTTGGGGTTGGGCACGATCACGGCAAGGCCCGGACGTGTCAGGTCCGACCAGTCCTTGATGGCTTTCGGATTGCCTTTCCTGACCAGGAAGACGCTGGTCGTGGTGTAGGGCGACGCGTCGTGGGGCAGCCTCTTGCGCCAATCCGGCGCCACCAGCCCGCCGCGCTCGACCAGGATGTCGATGTCGGGCGACTGGTTCATGGTGATCACGTCCGCTTCCAACCCGCCGATCACGGCCCCGGCCTGCTTGCTGGAACCGCCGTGCGACTGGTTGATGGTCAGGGTTTCGCCGGACTTGGCCTTCCACTGGGCCACAAAGGCGGGATTGATGTCCTTGTAAAGCTCCCGACTGACGTCATAGGAGACATTGAGCAGGGTCGATTCAGCCATGGCAGAACCCAGACAGAGCAGCAGACCCAGGGCAAGCAGGTAATCCTTGTAAGTGTATCGCGACATGGCAGACTCCAAAGAAAATCATTGACGCCGCCGAGTCTAGGCAGTCCTTCCGCAATGCGGAAATAACGAATTCTGCTTTGCATATGCAAAAAACAGGGGTTACGAAACCTGCTTAGCTGTTTTCACATCTGTCCGGTAGTTTTTTGAATCATCTGATGGCAACCTAGTAATGGCGCGAGTTTTGACGTGATCCAAGATTCCGACGATTTGAAATCGCGGCCCGGATTTCGACCGTATCTTTGCCAGTTATCTTGGCAAAGGGGGCGGCGTCATGAATCGTGGCCGGTCGGTATTCGCGCAATTGCTGGAATACTATTGATGTAGTGACACTGCCCCCGGCGCGCCCATGAAAAATACTTCGTTTGCCAGCAACATTGAAGAAAGCGCAAGCAGCGCTCCGGACGTCCCGCCGCGAACGTTCTGGCTGCGCAGTGCTGCGCTGGCACTGGGCTATTTCGCCCTGGCCCAACTGGCCTTTGGGCTCAGCGCTGCGACATCCTATGCGGTGCCGGCATGGCCGGCGGCCGGGCTGGCGCTGGGGGCCTTGCTGGTCTGGGGCTGGCGTTACTGGCCGGCCGTCTGGCTTGGGTCATTCGTCGCCAATCTGCTGCACGGGATGGTTTTATCGGGCAATGATGCCAGCCTGTCGGTATTCGCCTTGTCGCTGACCCTGGCGACCGGGGCGGCGCTGCAGGCGATTCTGGCAGCCCGGCTGGTGCGGCCTTTCATCGACACCAGTGCGCCCCTCGCCAGTGAACGCGACGTGTCGGCCTTTCTGCTGCTCGGCGGGCCGCTGGCCTGTCTGCTGTCGGCAAGCTTCGGCGTTGCCGGGCTCCATCTGCTGCAAGGCCTCGCGACTGACGCGCTGCCTGGCACCTGGCTCACCTGGTGGGCGGGTGACAGCCTCGGCGTACTGCTCTTCGCCCCCTTGGTGCTGCTCCTCCTCTGGCCGGACCGCCAGCAATGGCGCGGCCGCATGCTGCAGATCTCGGTCCCGATCCTGGTCACTGGCGTGCTGCTGCTCGGCGGCTATGCCGTGGTCAGCCGGGTCGAGCAGGCTCAAGCGCAAGAGCACTTCAAAGTCGCTGCGCAGGTGTTAAACGACCGCGTCGCGCTCCGCCTGTCGAAGAAGATAGACGCCATCGAAGGCACGGCCGGCCTGTTCGATGCCAGTGAGCACGTGTCGCGAGCCGAATTTGCACGCTATGCGACGCGCATCATGCCGCTGACGAATACGCTGGTTCTGGCCTGGCTGCCACGGGTGACGCAGGCCGAGCGTGCCGCTGTCGAGGGCGCGGCGCGGCGCGAGGGCATCACCGATTTTGTTTTCCGTGAACGCGGAGCACAGGAGCGGCTGGTGCCGGCCGCCGAGCGTGCCGAATACTACCCGGTGCTTTATGTCGCCAAATTGGGTGGAGAAACCGGTGCACTCGGCGTCGATGCCGGATTCCGCGAAATCTACCGTGCCGTGCTGCAACGCGCCACCGATACGGCCCTGCCGGCGCTGTTCGGGCCTCATGGGCTTCTAGATCAGGACGGCGTGCGTAGCGACGACTGGCAACTCTACCTTGCGGTTTACCGCGCCGGTTTCGACGCCCGCTCGGCCAGCGTCGAGGCCCGCCGTGAAGCCCTGCGCGGTTTCGTCCTCCTCGCGTTCTCCGCGCAGCAGTTACTGGCCGATGTGGATGACAGCGCGCAAGACAAGCTCGCCTATCGGCTGTCGACAGTGTCTGCTTCGGGGCATGGTCTGCTGCTCGAGCACGCTGTACCGCAGCAAGAAATCAACCGTCCAGGCGCAAAGTACTCCGTTCCCGGACTGGCTGGCGAACGCTTGCAGCTCGAAATCTGGGATCGCGCGCCATGGCAGGCAGGACACTCAGAGACGGAACACTTCTATCTGCTGGGCAGTGTGCTGCTCGCCCTGCTCAGCGTGACGTTCATTCTGACCGCTGCCGGGCAGGGCGTTCGCGTCACCCGCGAAGTGGCCCGGCGCACCGAAGAATTGCGCGCCAGCGAGGCCTACAACCGCAGCATCGTCGACAGCTACCCGGACTGCCTGAAACTGATCAGCCTCGATGCCCGGCTGCTCTATATGGCGCCGCACGCCTGCCGCGTGATGGAAGTGGACGATTTCTGCCAGATCGAGAACACCGACTGGCTCGCTTTCTGGCAGGGCGAAGCCCGGATGGCCGCCGAAGTTGCGCTGGACGCCGCCCGCAACGGCGCTATTAGCACGTTTCAGGGGTTTTGCCCGACGCTCAAGGGCAATCCGCGCTGGTGGGAGGTCACCATCAGTCCGATTCTCGGCACCGACGGGCAGCCGGCGCGGCTGCTCGCGGTTTCGCGCGACATCACCGCGCAGCGCTCACTCGACCTTGCCGTGCGCGAAAGTGAAGCGAGGTTGCGCAGCATCGTCGACAACATGGCGGCCTTCGTCGGGGAAATGACCCCTGACGGCGTGCTGGTCGAGGCCAATCTCACGGCGCTGACCATCGGTGGCTTGCAACGTGAAGATGTCGTCGGCAAGCGGCTCGAGGATACGTGGTGGTTTGCCCATTCGCCCGAAGTTCAGGCGCAGATCCGTGAAGATATCGCGAAGGCCTTGCGCGGTGAGCGGGTTCGCCACGACCTCGATGTCCGCGCGGCGGACGGCACGACTTTCCCGATGGACTTCATGCTGGCGCCGGTTGCGGATGCCGAGGGCCGCATCGTCAAATTGATTCCGTCGGGCGTCGATATCAGCGGGCGCAAGCGCGCTGAAGAGCAGATCCGCTCCGTTGTCGAATACATGGTCGATTGCGTCATCAGCATCGACGAGCGGGGTCTGATCCGTTCGGCCAACGCAGCGACAGAGCGTCTGTTCGGCTATTCGCAGGCAGAATTGCTTGGCCGCAATGTCGCGCTGCTGATGCCCGAACCGGATGCCAGTGCTAATGATGGCTATCTCGCGCGCGCTCACCGTACCGGCGAAGCCCGGATCATCGGCATCGGCCGCACGGTGACGGGGCGCCACAAGAGCGGCGAACCCATCACGCTCGAGCTGGCCATCAGCGAATACAAACTCAAGGGCCAGCGCTTTTACACCGGCATCCTGCGCGATGTTCGCGAGCCGACCCGCATCATGCATGAGCTTGAGCAGGCGAGAAAAGCCGCCGAAGAGGCCAGTCAGGCCAAATCAGCGTTCCTCGCCGCGATGAGTCATGAGATCCGCACCCCGATGAACGGCGTGATCGGCATGATCGAGGTGCTCGAGCGCAGCAGCCTGACGGGTGAGCAGGTCGAAATGGTCGAATTGATCCGCGATTCGGCCTTCTCGCTGCTCGACATCATCGAAGACATCCTTGATTTTTCGAAAATCGAGGCCAAGGGGCTGGAAATCGAGTGCGTGCCGGGTTCGGTAGCCGAGGTGGTAGAAAAGGTCTGCACCATGCTCAATCAGATGGCAGCCAAGAATGATGTCGACCTGACCTTGTTCACCGATCCGGCGATTCCGGAAATGCTTCTCGGCGATGGCCTGCGGCTGCGTCAGGTGTTGACCAATCTGGTCAACAACGCCATCAAGTTCAGTGGCGGACTCGAGCGGCGAGGTCACGTGTCTGTCCGCGCGTGCCTCGTCGCCCGAACCACGCAGACGGTCACGCTGGAGATTGCGGTCAGCGACAACGGTATCGGCATGGATGACGAGACCATCGGCCGTTTGTTCGATGCTTTCGCCCAGGCCGATGCCTCGACCACCCGCCGCTTTGGCGGCACTGGATTGGGTCTGGTGATTGCGCGCAATCTGGTGCAACTGATGGGGGGCGATATCGCGGTAAGCAGCGTGCCCGGCGCAGGATCGGTGTTCAGCGTGCGGCTGACGCTGGGCTGTCTGCCGGCGCAGCCCGATGCGGGGGCGACGAACCCGCCGGTCGGCCAGCTGGCGGCGCTGCGCTGCCTCGTCATCGACAACGGCCAGGGCATTGCCGGCGATCTTGCCACCTATCTGACTGCCGCCGGCGCTGTGGTCGAGCGCGTGGCGGATCTGGCCGGCGCACGGGAATACGCCAGCCGTGCCACCGGGGAGGAAGCTGAACGCGCGGTATGGGTCATCGATAGCGGTGACGCACCTCCAGAGCTGGACGAACTGCGCGCCATTGCGCATGACGCAGGACAAGGCGCCCCGCATTTTGTGGCGGTGGGTCGCGGCCGGCGGCGCAAACCACGCTTGTTCGCCACCGACCTGGTGCAGGTCGACGCCAACGCGCTAACCCGGGCCGTGTTCGTCGGGGCCGTTGGCATTGCCGCCGGGCGCTGGTCGGCGGATGTCGAGGCGACCAACAGCCAGGACGCGGCAGTGAGGGTCGCGCTGCCGTCGCGCGACGAGGCGCTGCGGCAGGGCCGGCTGATCCTGGTCGCCGAGGACAACGCGACCAACCAGAAAGTCATCCAGCGACAACTCGCGTTGCTCGGCCATGTGGCCGATATGGCCGGCGATGGGGCAGCCGCGCTGCGCCTTGCGGCCAGCGGCGATTACGGCCTGCTGCTCACTGACTTGCACATGCCGGTGATGGATGGCTACCAGCTGACGCTGGCCGTTCGCGCCGACGAAACCGGCCAGCGGCGGCTGCCCATCATTGCCCTGACCGCCAACGCCATCAAGGGCGAAGCCGAACACTGCCGCGCTGTCGGCATGGATGGCTATCTGAGCAAACCGACGACACTGGACGAACTGAAAGAAATGCTGGACACCTGGTTGCCACCCCTAGCTGCTGCCTCGCAGGCGCCGGGGTTGCTGCCGATCCGGACTGACGCGCCAGGCGGGGCCGCGAGCCCGATGGATATTGGCGTGCTGGAGCGCATGGTGGGTAAGGATCCGGCGGTAATAAGCGAGTTTCTGAACGATTTTCGTGGCACGGCCGCCACCATTGCCGCCGAACTTCAGGCCGCCATTGCCGGCGGCCAAGTGGCGCAGGCAGGCGCGCTGGCGCACAAGCTCAAGTCAACGGCGCGTTCGTTTGGGGCCTTGACGCTGGGGGAACTGTGCGACGCGATGGAACAGGCGGCGAAAACCGGCGAGGCGGCTGCGCTGAATCGCCTTTTGCCTCGATTCATGAGCGAAGCGAGCGCTGTCGATGCGTATTTGGCTTCACGCGCCAGCTGAACAACAATCACTTTGGACCATGGGGAAAATGACATGAACAAGAACGCTTCCATCAGGATTCTGCTGGTCGATGATGAGCCCTTGTTGCTCAAATTGCTGGCGCGCAAGCTGACCGATCTGGGCTTTACTTCGATCACGGCCTGCAGCAGCGGCGCCGCCGCGCTGGTATCGATTGACTCGGACCAGGTTCCGCCGGATCTGATCGTGTCCGATCTCAACATGCCGGAGATGGACGGCATCGAATTTGTCCGTCACCTGGTCGAGCGGCGCTTTGCCGGAAGTCTGGTCTTCCTCAGTGGCGAGGATGAACGCACCTTGCAGAGCGCCGAAAAACTGGCGAGAACACACACGCTTTCGGTGCTCGGCTCCCTGCGCAAGCCGGTCACACCGGAAGCGCTGCGTGCCTTGTTCGACACGTGGTCGCCGCCACTTGCCGTCCCGATGCGGCCGAGGAAAAAAGCTTACACAGGGGACGAAGTGCGCACCGCGATCGCCAAGCGGGAGCTGATCAACTACTACCAGCCCAAGGTAGCGGTTGCCGACGGCCACGTGGTCGGTGTCGAAGCCCTCGTCCGCTGGCGCCATCCGGTCGATGGCATGGTCTATCCGGACCAGTTCATCGGCGTCGCCGAGGCCAATGGCCTGATAGATGACCTGACCCGTGTGGTGCTCAGCGACGCGCTTGCGCAGTCCAGGAACTGGCATGACGCCGGGCTGGCCCTGCGGGTGGCGGTCAACATCTCGATGGACAACCTGGCGTCGATCGATTTTGCCGATTTCGTCATCAGCCAGGCCGCACAGGCTGGCGTTGCGGCGAAAGACCTGGTCCTGGAAGTGACCGAAAGCCGCTTGATGGGCGACCAGCGCGTCCCGCTCGAAATTCTGACCCGGCTGCGACTGAAGCGCTTCCGGTTATCGATCGACGATTTTGGTACCGGACATTCTTCGCTCTCGCAGTTGCGCGACATCCCCTTCGACGAACTCAAGATCGACCAGAGTTTCGTGCATGGCGCCGCAAGCAACAACACGGCACGGGCCATTTTTGACGCCAGCCTCGGACTGGCGCAGCAACTCAACATGGAAATCGTCGCCGAAGGAGTGGAAGATCAGGCCGATTGGGACTTTCTGCAAAGCACCGGGTGCCATCTTGCCCAGGGGTATTTCATTGCACGCCCGATGCCCGATGCCGAAATTCCAGGCTGGATTGAAACCTGGCAAGCGCGGCTCGGCGAGCTACTGCCGACGCCCAAGTGACGAAGCAGGCCAACGTGGACAAGCTCACCTTCACCACAGCGACGATACTGATCGCCGCCGACGATGTGCATGGGTGGGTTCCAACATTGCGATGCGCATATCCACACGCATCGATGTGCGCATGTCAATGTGTCCATTCTTGTTATCTGTTTCGGCCCTCCCGACCCGGAAGCCGTTTTCCGGGTTGACCTGTTTTGGAGGAAGGGCAGGCCGTCGGCAGGCAAACAGCTTTCCGAACCAGTTTGTCAGGCTGCACGGCCACCGGGCGGGTCGTCCATCGGGACGTAACGATCCAGCCAGACCCAGTGCAGTGCAGTACCATCGCTTAGTTTAGACAACGTTTCACCATAGCCAAGCAGCTTGCGAAGAGGCGCTTCCGCACGCAGCACGCACACGCTGGGACGGGCATGTTCTTCCAACAGAGTTGCCTCGCGAGAGACGAGGTCCTCTCGCACCGCATCCAAATACCGGGGACCGGTGCGCACGCGCAAGAGCATGATCGGCTCATACGGCCGGTTGCCCAGCGACATGAAGCGAACCTGCGGCGGAAGAAGCACTAAATCATCTCCATAGAGATCGCGCAGCAGGTTCTCCGGCTTGGCCAGGGCGTCCTCGTTTTGCGCCCGTATCTGCAAGCCGTCATGGGTGGCCTCGAAGGCGACGAGGTCGGAAGGCTCCAGTATGCGCATGACCT
>Ga0208244_101021_pt1 | contig 18654 bp, 13 predicted proteins | sample SubbioCR12Aug_5A_FD_184828 | JGI IMG/M metagenome (GOLD analysis project Ga0208244, IMG submission 184828) | Serpentinite rock and fluid subsurface biosphere microbial communities from McLaughlin Reserve, California, USA - CR12Aug_5A (SPAdes) | ecosystem: Environmental > Terrestrial > Deep... | reverse complement strand
GACGAGAACAGCGGCGAAGATCAGGTGGTCTACATCGCCACCTCGACCGATACCGGCGACATCGCCACCGGCTCCACCGTCTACAGCCTGAAGGCCGGCAGCGATGCCGCGCTGAGCATTGACGGCGTGACCGGCGCAGTCACCCTGGCGGACGCCCCCGACCACGAAACCCAGCCCAGCTACAGCTTCACCGTGGTCGCCACCGACGCTGCTGGGAACTTCAGCGAGCAGGCGGTCACGCTCGCCATCAACAACCTCAACGACAACCCGGTTGTCGGCCCGTTTGACAGCAACGGCGACACTAACGCAGTAAACGAAAACTCTGCTACCGGCACGACAGTAGGCGTTACCGCAAGCGCTAGTGATGCCGATAGTGGCGCAGTTGTCACCTACAGTCTGACCGACGACGCCGGCGGCCGTTTCGCCATCGACGCCATCAGCGGCGTGGTCACCGTTGCCGGCGCACTCGACTTCGAAAATTCTGACAGCCACAGCATCACCGTGCTGGCCAGCAGCTCGGATGGTTCAACCGGCAGCGAGACCTTCAGCATCGCAGTAAATGACGTCAACGAAGCTCCGACTACCGCGACCAATGCAGGTCTTACAGTGGTAGAAGATACGGACGACACCGTCATCACCAGCGCAATACTGAATACCACCGATCCGGAATCGGGCACCGCGCAGATTGTCTATACCCTTACACAAGTGGCAGCAAACGGCACACTGACCAAGAGTGGAGTTGACGTTCTAGTGGGTGGAACTTTCACCCAGGCCAACATCGACGCGGGGGTCATCAAGTACAGCCATAACGGTGCGGAGTCGGCAACTGACAGTTTCAAGTTCACGGTGTCCGATGGTGTCAACACGCTGGCCGAAGAGACCTTCAGCATCAACGTCACACCGGTCAATGACAACTTGGTGGTTGGGCCGACTGATAACGACGTTGCTGCTAACACAGTGGCTGAAGATGCAGCCATCGGAACCAGTGTAGGCATTACCGCCCTGGCAACCGATGCTGACTTCGGTACCAGCATCACTTACAGCCTGACGGACGATGCAAGCGGCTTGTTCGAAATCAATGCAAGCACGGGTGAAGTGACCGTCGCCGCCGCACTCGACTATGAGGTAGCCACCAGCCACGACATCACCGTGCTGGCCACCAGTTCGGATGGTTCAACTGGTAGCGAGACCTTCACCATCGACGTGACCAACGTTAACGACAACGATGTCATCGGCCCGGTCGACAACAACGGCGCAGCCAACACCGTGGCGGAAAACGCCATTGCAGGCACTGCCGTCGGCATCACCGCCGTGGCTAGCGACGCTGACAGCGGTGCCACCATCAGTTACAGCCTGAGCAACAGCGCGGGTGGCAAGTTCGCAATCAATGCAACCACCGGCGTGGTCACCGTAGCCAGCGCGCTGAACTTCGAAACAGCCGCCAGTCATGACATCACTGTATTGGCTACCAGTTCGGATGGTTCCACCGGCAGCGAAACCTTCACCATTGCCGTCACCGACGTCAACGAAGCACCGAGCATCGACACCACCGCGCTGATTGTTGAAGAAAACCTCACCCAGGTTGGTTCGGTTGTTGCAACCGACCCGGATACCGGCGACAGCCTCGTCTACAGCCTGGATGGCGGCGCCGATGCGGTACTGTTCAGCATCAACGCCAGTACCGGCGCCCTGTCCTTCATCAACGCACCGGACTTCGAAAATCCGATCGACGCGGGCGGTAACAACGTCTACGAAGTCAATGTCAAGGTGACGGATGGTGGCAGTCTGACGGATACCCAGGCGGTAACAGTCACAGTAACCAACGACACCACTGAGGCGCCCGTCACGGTAACCAACGCTGTCTTGACTGTTGACGAAAACTCGGTGGATACCGTCATCACCAACAGCGTGCTCAATACCACGGACCAGGACACCGGTGTTTCGCTGATCGTCTACACGCTGACGGGTGTGCCGGAGCATGGCACGCTGACCAAGAGCGGCAGTGCCATGACGGTTGGTAGCACCTTCACCCAGGCCAACATCAACGCCGGCATTATCAAGTACACCCAAAACGGTGATGAAGATGCAACCGACAGCTTCAGCTTCACCATCTCCGACGGCACCAACACGCTGGGCGTGCAGACCTTTGCCATCAATGTGAACAATGTCACGGATATCATCATAGGAACGGGTAACCCAGAAACGCTGATAGGCACTAGTTTCAAAGATGAAATTTATGGTTTGGGTGGCAATGACTCGCTTGTGGGTGGTGCTGGTAATGACACGTTAGATGGTGGTGCAGGCGCTGATACGATGGAGGGTGGAACGGGGGACGACACTTATGTGGTTGATAACTCTGATGACATTGTGACTGAAGCACTTAACGCCGGTATCGACACTATCTTGACTTCAGTAAATCGCAACCTTGGCTCAAATCAAGAAAATCTCATCTTGACTGGCCTGAGCAACATTAATGGAACTGGTAACAGTCTAGACAACCAGCTAACTGGTAACTCAGGCAACAACGTACTGAATGGTGGCGTTGGCGCGGACATCATGTCCGGGGGGCTAGGTGACGATACTTACATTGTTGATAATTTGAATGATCAAGTGCTGGAAAATATAGGTGAAGGGGTGGATACAGTTAAGTCATCAATTGACTACGCTTTAGGTCAAAACGTTGAAAATCTGGTTCTAACTGGAAGTGCAATATTTGGTACTGGAAATAGCTTTAACAACAGACTTACCGGGAATGCCGAAGATAATTATCTCGATGGTGGTACAGGTGTTGACACACTGGTAGGTGGAGTTGGAAATGACACGTATGTTGTAGATAACGTGGGTGATTATGTGAATGAAAAAATAGGGGAGGGGGTTGATACGGTTTTAAGTTCGGTAACAAAAACTCTGAATGAGAATGTTGAAAATATCATTCTGACAGGCACGGGAAATATAAATGGGACTGGTAACAGTCTAGACAACCAGCTAACTGGTAACTCAGGCAACAACGTACTGAGTGGTGGTGGCGGCGCGGACATCATGCAAGGGGGGCTAGGTAACGATACTTACATTGTTGATAATTTGAATGATCAAGTGCTGGAAAATATAGGTGAAGGGTTGGATACAGTTAAGTCATCAATCGACTACGCTTTAGGTGAAAACGTTGAAAATCTGGTTCTAACTGGAAGTGCAATATTTGGTACTGGAAATAGTCTGAATAATAGAATTAACGGCAACAACGAAGATAATTATCTTGATGGTGGTGCAGGTGTTGACACAATGGCCGGTGGAGCTGGAAATGACACCTATGTTGTGGATAACGGGGGGGATTTTGTAAACGAAAAAGCTGGAGGTGGTGTCGATACGGTTTTAAGTTCTGTAACTAAAACTCTGAATGAGAATGTTGAAAATCTGTTTCTAACAGGTGTAGGTAATACAAATGGAACCGGGAACGGGCTAGCTAACCACCTGATTGGTAACGCAGGAAACAATCAACTGAGCGGAATGGATGGTGCCGATATCCTTGCAGGCGGACTGGGTAACGACACGTTGACAGGCGGAACAGGTGCGGACCAATTTGTATTCGACACTACGCCGGGTGTGAGCAACACTGACAGGATTACCGATTTTGTCTCTGGCGTGGACAAGATCGTGCTGGAGAACGAAGTGTTCACCGCTTTCATGACCGAAGGAGTCATGGCTGCAGGAAACTTGGTGTTTGGTTCGGCTGCTGTTGATGACAATGACTTCCTGATCTACGACAGCAGCGATGGCAGCCTTTACTATGATGCGGACGCGGATGGTGCTGGGGTCGCTGTCAAATTTGCTACCTTGGCCGGTACGCCGACGATCAGCCATACCGACTTCACTATTTCGTAAGCTGATGTAATTGGCAGTCATGAGACCGGGACACGCCGCGAGGTGTGTCCCGTTTTTCGTGAGGGTTTGTCTCCTGCTAAAGCCTCTGAATAGCTCGATTGGACTGTCCTCGAATCGGCACTGGTTCCCCGCATTCGCGGGGATGACGAACACATCAGCGTTTCCTTAGAGGGTATGACGGTTCTTGCGCTTAACTGCACGGTATTGGGGGTGCTCTGCCATTCATCAGAGCTCTTACAATGCTCTGCTTCCTAATCCCAAACACTAGCGGCATCAATGAACGCGATACTCACAACATGAAATGGCTGTTTTCTCCCGCACTTAAACCCTTCGTCCTGCTGGCCGGTATATCCAGTCTGTTCCTCAACATTGCGTTGTTGGTGCCGTCTTTGTACATGTTGCAGTTGTTCGACAGGGTCTTTGCCAGCCGCAGCATGGAGACGCTGACCATGCTCACGATCATGGCTGCCGCCAGCCTGGTGTTGATGTATTTGATGGATACCGCGCGGGCCGCCGCGCTGTATTGGGCCGGCAAGATTCTCGATGGCCGGGTTGGTCCGTTGGCAATCCACAAATTGCTCGAAGATGCATCAAGACCGCATCTCAAAAGCAACGTCCATGCTGCGCGCGATGTCAGTCTGCTGCGCACGTTTCTCACCGGCAACGGCATCTTCGCAGTGTTCGATGCCCCCTGGCTGCCCATCTACCTGTTCGTGATCTATCTATTGCACCCCTTGTTGGGGATCTGCGCCACCATCGGCGCCTTGATCTACTTTCTATTGGCGCTGCTCAATGAAAAGCTGACCCGTGAACCAACCGAGAAAATGCTGCTGACCTCGCGTAACGCCTCGCGTTATATCGATGCCGCCGTGCGCAACTCCGAAGTGGTCGTGGGCATGGGTATGGAGAAGGGCGTGGTCGCGCGCTGGGAAGAACTCAACCAGCAGGTCCAGGCCGATTCGGCCAGGCTGGCGTCTACGGGTTCGAAAGTGGGCGCCGTTGTGCGCGCCTTGCGTTCCGGCATGCAGGTGGTCATGTTGGCCGTCGGCGCTTGGCTGGTGATTGTCGACAACGTTTCGCCCGGCGTCATGGTGGCCGGCACCATTCTGCTGTCCAAAGCTTTCCAGCCCGTGGAACTGTTGATCACCGGCTGGAAAAGCCTCATCGAAGCGCGCGGCGCATGGTTCAGGTTGGCGGTACAAAGAGAAGCGGAACAGGCGGACGCCAGCACGCTCACCCTGCCAAAACCGCAAGGCCGGCTGGATGTGGAGCGCGTGGTATTCGGCGGCGTGCCCGGCAAACCGGCGTTCATCAAAGGCATTTCTCTCAACCTGCAGCCCGGCGAGATGCTGGGTTTGATCGGCCCCAGCGCATCCGGGAAGACCACTTTGGCTCGTCTGGTGCTGGGCATCTGGAAACCGCAGGCCGGTTGTGTGCGCTTGGATGGCGCCGATACTTCGCAATGGCCGCGCCACGAATTGGGGCCGCATGTGGGCTATCTGCCACAGGATGTGGAACTGTTTTCCGGCACGGTGGCGGAGAACATCGCGCGCATGGGCGCGGTGGATTCAGAAGCGATACTCAGGGCGGCCAGAGAAGCCAATGCGCATGAAATGATCCTGCGCCTGCCGGAAGGCTACGAAACCCAGATCGGCGAAGGGGGGGCAACCCTGTCCGGCGGTCAGCGCCAGCGCATCGGCCTGGCCCGTGCGCTGTTTGGCGAACCGCAATTCGTGGTGCTCGACGAACCCAACGCCAATCTGGATCGAGAAGGCGAAACCGCGCTTGGCGCGGCGCTGGCCAGTCTCAAGCAGCGTGGCGCCACCGTGGTGCTGATCGGCCATCGGCCGGCCATGATGGCGCAAACCGACAAGATCGCCGTGCTCAAGGATGGGCAGGTCGAAGCCTTCGGACCCACCCAGGAAATCCTGGCCAAATTCACACCCGCGCGGCCGGTGGAAACGCCGCCACGGGCCATCGCATCCTGAGCCCAGTCATGAGCAAATCTGCCAAACACGCATCAACCGCGCTCACGGCCCCGCTGGAACAACCCTTGTCGCCCGGCGCTGATCTGGCTACCTGGCGGCGACAGGCGAGAGCGATCAGTCTGACCTTGTTCGTGTTTTTCGGCGTCTGGCTGCTGTGGTCTTTTCTTGCACCGCTGAGCGGCGCCATCGTCGCCAGCGGCGTGGTCAAGACCGAACTCAATCGCAAGACCATCCAGCATCAAGAGGGCGGCATCGTACGCGCCATCCTGGTCAAGGAAGGCCAGCGCGTAAAAGCCGGGCAACCGCTGGTCGAAATTGGCGATGTCAGAACCGATGCCACCAACAGCATCCTGCTCGACAAGCTGGCCGCGGAGAAAATCCGCCGTGCTCGCCTGCAAGCCGAACTGGTGCTGGCGCAAGATTTCGCGATTCCCCCGGTCACCGGAGAAGCGACGCGCATAGCCGAATACCGTGCACGCGAACAAGCCATCTTCATCGCTCAGCGGCGCACGCTGGCGCAACAGATAGAAGTTCTGGAATCCCAGATCGCCGAAACGCACCAGCAGATCAAAGCCCTGGAAACCCAGACCGCCGCCACGAAAAACTCGCTGCTGCTGTCGCGCGAGGAACTCGAGATCAATCGCAATCTGGTCAAGGAAGGCTTTATACAGCGCACCAAGATGCTGGCACTGGAACGCGCGAACAGCGACTACGAGAGCAGCCTGGGGGAATATCAAAGCAACCTGGCACAAGCCCGGCAACGTATCGACGACTACCGCCTGCGCATCGTGCAGACCCGCAACCAATATCAACAGCAGGCTGCGGCAGATCTCAAGGATGCGGTGGCCAAGATCGATGAAGCAGAAGAACAACTGCGTTCATCTGATGACCAGTTGGAACGGCAGATCGTGCGCTCGCCGGTGGATGGCGAGGTCATGTCGCTCAGGGTAACCGCACCGGGCATGGCCATCGGGCCGCGCGAACCGATTCTGGATGTGGTGCCGCTGAACGAAAGACTGCTGGTGGAAGCGCGGATCGAGCCGAACGACATCGATCATGTACGGGTAGGCGACGATGCCGAAATCCGGCTCAGCGCCTTCGAATACCGCAAAATGCCCTTGCTGATCGGCAAGGTCGCCACGGTTTCGGCGGACCGGCTGACCGACCAGCAAACCGGCCAGAGCTGGTACAGCGTATTGATCGATGTCGATGCCGGCAAACTGGCCGAAAGCCCCGGTATCAGCATGCAGACCGGCATGGCAACCGAAGTATTTGTCACCACCCCTGGGCGCACGTTGTTCGAATACATGATGCGGCCGTTGACCAACTACGCCACCCGAGGCATGCGCGAACCCTGACGCAACCCGAATAGATCGCTGCGCTCACAGTCATGCTTCTGGTTTGCTTCGCTGTCGCTCGCAATGACACGCTTCGGCGTCATTGCGAGGAGGTGCCAGCCGACGCGGCAATCCAGTTTCAACCCTCAAACTGCCTTAAACCATAAGACTCACCCCAACCCCAGATCGCCACGCCGGCTGTGCCTGGCCGGCGCGGGGGGTTTCGGCCCTGCCCGGTATGGCGGTATAAACGACACAGATACCGCCATCGCCCCATCAGGAATACCGGCATGAGACTGCTGTTCGTCCACCAGAACTTCCCCGGCCAATACAAACACCTGGCCGCGCACTTTGGCGCCGACCCAGGCACGCAAGTTGTGGCCATCGGCGAAGAAGCCAACATCGCCCAGCGGCCTGCAATCCCGGGCGTACAGCGCGTTGCCTACCGCCTGGCCCGCGCGGTCGGCAAGGATGTCCATCCCTACTTGCGCAAGATCGAAGAAGCCGTTCTGCGTGGTCAGGCGGTAGCGCGCACGGCACTGCAACTGAAACAAAAAGGCTTCACGCCGGACGTGATTTGCGTGCATCCCGCCTGGGGTGAAGCCTTGTATTTGCGAGACATCTATCCAGAAAGCCCCATCCTGGCCTTCTGCGAGTTCTACTACCAAAGTCGCGGCGCCGATGTCGGATTCGACCCGGAATTTCCATCCACCCTCGATGACCACCTACGCATCCGTACCTGGAACATGGTGCAGCAATCCAGTTTGCTGGCGGCGGACTGGGGCGTGTCGCCGACACGCTGGCAGTCATCCATGTACCCCGCCGAATTTCAGAGCCGGTTGAGTGTCATGCATGACGGTATCGATACCCAAGCGCTTGCGCCGGATGAACAGGCTACATTCAGCTTGCCCGATGGCCGATCCCTGCAGCGCGGCGATGAAATCATCACCTTTGTCAGCCGCGGCCTGGAGCCCTACCGGGGTTTCCATATCTTCATGCGCAGCCTGCCGGAATTGATGCGGCGCCGGCCCAAAGCCCAGGTCATCGTGGTGGGCGGGGACACGCCAAGTTATGGCAGGCGCCCCAAGGATGCCGTCAACTGGCGGGAGAAACTCTTGCGGGAGGTAGGAGACCGGATTGAACTGAACCGCCTGCATTTCGTTGGCAAGATTCCTTACCCCGCGTTCGTGAGCCTGCTACAACTATCTCGCGCCCACGTGTACCTCACATACCCCTTCGTATTGTCATGGTCGATGCTGGAAGCCATGGCCGCTGGCGCGCCGATAGTGGCTTCAAATACGCCGCCGGTAACCGAGTTCATCCAACATGAACACAAAGGTTTGCTGTTCGATTTCTTTGACCAGAAAGCGTTGGTGGAAGCGGTATGCCGGGTGATTGAACAACAGGAATTGAGTCAGTTCATTACCCAGGAAGCACGGAAGACCATCGTTGAAGGTTATTCACTCACACAGGTTTGTTTACCGGCACAGAGCAAGCTGATCAGTGAGTTAACTAGAAAACACTAAACACCCTCCCAAACCCACTTTCCCACTGAGAAAATCCAGACTGAGCAGTAAAACCATAGCCTGAAATCGGGTTTTAAAAAGTTGCGGCATGGGACTCTTACATGACGCCGCAAGCTGCATAACCTTGGCTCTTCAAACCATGCACTTCCGCAACGCCACCCGCCACCCCTGCAAACGCACCCTTCTGGATTGCCGCGCTGTCGCTCGCAATGACATCCTTCCGTCATTCCCGCGAAGGCGGAAGTCCAGGGTGTCCACCACCATCAACCTTTCTGGCCCCCGGCCTGCGCCGGGATGACGATCTCACCCCCACGCCCTGCATTGCCGCTCAACCACCCGCAAACCCCATGACAAAGCCGCCGTCATTGCAATGCAACCCCAAAACTAAACGCCCCAAAAAATCGCCGGCCAATTACCAGAAACACCGAAAGCGCTTAGCCGACAACAGAACAGGTACAAACATCACATACAGCACAGGGAGCGGGCAATAAAATCCTTGACCAGACGACAACCTCAATTTGAACGCACACGGAGAAAACCAGAATGCAACGCGTCACGAAAGCCGTATTCCCCGCCGCTGGTCTCGGCACCCGCTTCTTGCCGGCAACCAAGGCCAATCCCAAGGAAATGCTGCCTATCGTCGACAAACCATTGATTCAATATGCGGCGGAAGAAGCTGCCGCAGCGGGAATCACCGATCTGATCTTCATCATCGGGCGCAGCAAAAGATCCATTGCCGACCATTTCGACAAGGCCTATGAGCTGGAAGTGGAACTGGAAACCAAAGGGAAGTTGCGCGTTCTGGAGGAGTTGCGCGGCATGCTGCCGGTCAACATCAACTGCATCTACATTCGACAGGCCGAAGCGCTGGGCCTTGGACATGCCGTGCTGTGCGCGCAGCCGGCGGTGAATGAAGAGCCTTTCGCGGTACTGCTGGCGGATGACCTGATCGACGGCAAACCCGGCGTCACCAAACAGATGTGCGATCTATACAACTATTACCAATGTTCTTTGGTAGGCGTACAAAACGTCGACCCGAGCGAAACAGCATCCTACGGCATCGTAGCCGCCGAGCCGATGGCCGAGCGTCTGTCGCGTGTAACTCAAATTGTGGAGAAACCGAAGCCGGAAGTTGCGCCGTCCAACCTTGCCGTGGTTGGGCGTTATGTACTGACGCCACGCATATTTCATCATCTACGCCACATCGAGCGAGGCGCCGGCAATGAATTGCAACTGACAGACGGCATTGCCGCCCTGCTGAAGGAACAACAGGTGCTGGCATACGAGTTCGAAGGCAAGCGCTACGACTGCGGCAGCAAGCTGGGTTATCTCGAAGCAACCGTGGAATTTGCGCTGGCGCACAGCGAAGTCGGCGATGAATTCAAGGCCTATCTACAGCAAAATTACTGCGCAAATTGCGAGCCTAAATAGATCGATATTGCTCACACGAAACACATCTAGATTGCCGCGCTATCGCTCGCAATGACAACCAACCCGCCGTCATTGCGAGTAAGGGATAGCCGCCTCAGTAATCCATTGTCATCTTCAAACAGGTTATTCAGTTTGCGTAAGCCTGAATATCCAAGTCGTCCCAATACACTTTAATAGCACCACCTTTGGAGTTGACATAATTAATCAACTTTTGCGATGTGTAAAGTTTTAGCGGATTAAAATCACGCAATCCGTCTGGTTTAGGGTCATCCGGATGATGCGTATAATTCCTTACATTAAAAACCTGCGCACTTTCGCCGCCATCAACGGTTGCAGTCAGTTTAAAATAACCCGTACTTGCATTGCCCTCTTGATAATCATATTCAAGCGTAACCCAGCGCTCAATCGGCATTACAAATGAGCGGTTGGTTTCCTCCCAGATCAAGTTGCTCCATTTTTTGGTTCGAGTATTAAGCGTTTGTGCATGCGCACTAAGCAAAAAAGGGGAATTTATTCCCGCTTGCTCTTTTATCAGATTAACGGAAATTCTGAATGGAAAAGATTCTTTAGTCCAACCGGCATTGTTCCACCATTCAGACAAAGTTAACCACTTAATTCCATCTGGAAATGACTTGACAATATTGAAGTCTGCGTCAAGATACAGGCGCACCGACATTTTCACTCTCTTTATCCCATCATTTTTATATACATTCATTTGCACCCTGCCCTTTGATGGGTTTTTATCAGCTTCACGGACATTGGGGTGCTTAATCATGAAGGCAAGAACCCGATTTGACGGATTGTCAGGTGCAGGCACAACTCTGGCCCATCGTTCAACTTCGTTACCACCTTGAAACTGTAATTCAGACCGTCCAAAACTAAAATCCTTTGAAAGTCTTCTTGATGCAGATATTTCGCATGGCTTCATACCACTTTCGCCTTCGAAGGTTACTTGCTGGCCATCGCTCGAAGCCCTAGTTTCCATTACAGCGTCAAAACCAGATTTGAAATAAATGCCTTCTGAATTCTGGCAGGGCGTAAACCAAGGCGTACGTGAATGAGCGGCAGTTACATGTCGTTCCTTCAATGAATTGCCAGCCTCGCAAGCTGTACAAAGAAAGGCCGTTATTGATAACACAATAACCATCCGGAATGAATTACCTGTGTTTATATACATATATCCTCCATTTATAATAAATACTAGAATGCCATCTAAATACGTTTAACAACAAAGACAGTCAGTCATTAATCAAATGACGAAGTTGGTTAATAAAAGAATCGGGCGCATAGGCTGAAATGGATGCGGCAATCTTCGAATCTTGAGAGTTCATTCGCGTTAGATGATCAATTAGACTCTGTTCATCCCATGCAACGCATACAGCCGGATGTGAAGCAAATCTTTTTGCTGTCGCCATTTGATGGTCATTGCGATGCTCACCCAAACCAGCTTGTCTAGGCATGATGATGATGGGCTTGCCATAGGATAGTGCTGTAAGAATCGAGCCCATGCCTGCATGGGCAACAACCAGACTTGCCTCACTGAAATATTTATCGAAATCAGCTGGTTCCAAAAAAGAACTTTGTTCGACAAAATTGAAACGACGGGTAGTCGGCCCTACTTGAGCAAATACATCAACATTGTTCTTTCCAGACCATTCGTCAACCAAGCCGACCATTCGGTCGAAGGGCAATTGTGTTCCCACAGTTACGAAAATCACAATATCGATCCTATGTAGTGCGGCCCGTTATCACGCGCCAGTTCGGGCCATTGCGTCAACCAGTGCGTTGCCCATCGTCGTGCCTTGCGTCCTGCCAAAGACAACTCATCGGCATTGGCCACGCTATCTATCCAGATGGTTTTCGCTCCCAAAAGACGGCCAAACAGTATGGCAAAAAAACCCGGTGCAGCACCGGTAGTAACCACAACATCGGGGCGGAACAGGAGGACCCGCCATGCAACCTGAGCAGCCATGACAATTAACCCCGGCTTGTCCCACATATTGGCATCGCGCACCGCAGTAAACCCACCTTGCTGCACTTTCACAGCCAAACCAGGCGCAGTGCTCACCCAATGCAATTGATACCCCTCAAACGCCGGTGTCATGCGGTTTAACTGTACCCAGTGCCCCCCCGCTGAAGCGACAGCCAATAGTTTTCTGTGCTTCATGGCGTAACCCCCAGATTCAGATAAATTTTCCGCATATCCTCCATGCATCTTTGGGGTGAAAAGGTATTCTCATAGACCTTGCGAGAAGATGCGCCCATTGCTGCTATTTGTTCATCATCCATCGCCAGTATGGTAGACAGCGCCTCGGCAAGTTGTGCCTGGTCACCTGGTGTAACCAGTGCGCCATTTTCTTGGGAAACCAGTTCCGGGATACCGCCAACCGTAGTCGACACCACAGCCATCGAAAAGGACATTGCTTCAATAATGGCCATAGGCAAACCCTCGTTGTAGGAAGGCAGAACAAAAATACCGCACTCGTGAAGTAATGCTGTTTTTTCGTCACCGCTTATCCAGCCAGGCACATCAATCGACGATTCCGCAGCAAGTTCGTGTACACGCTGACGAACCTTCTCTACTTCGCCATTGCCGCCGCAGACGAGACGAGCGTCAGGAAAACGCTTGGCCAAAGAAGCGAATACGGGCAAAAGATCGTAAATACCTTTTCGTTCTCCAAATTGCCCCATGAATAGCACTTTACGTGGATCACGGTCAGTCGCCAATCGAACAACATTCAGACGGTCCGATACGAAATTCCCAATGACATTGACCGGTTTTATAGTCAATGTTTCAACAAAGTCTTTCCATGCAGATGAAAGAACTACGATTGCGGAAGCTTTATCGAAAAGATGACGAACGGCACATTGAACCCATGGTGAACTTTGCCCATAAAAAACTGCGAATTCAGAGCCATGCAAATGAATGATGACAGGAACCCGAGCCACTCGCGCCATGCCAAGAAAAAGAAATTTGCGCCAAAAACTCCCGCGCATGGACATATGCATGTGCAGCAGCAAGGTACGACCCGTGAATAACAACCAAGCAACCAAAGTATAGGCACGGGCGGCAGTAAAAAGGCGCTTTGCCATACCGCCTTCCACATGAGTGGCGATGAATCGTGAGCGCGCCGAAGAATAGAAACCGGCCGTCTCATAGGCTTCTATGACTGAACGGATGCCGCCGCGGGCTGCTGTACCTAAAATTAGTATTTGCTTTTCAAGCATATTTTGCAATCAGCCAATTATTGGCGTCGGAAACATCTTCACCGCCTATTTTTATTAGTTCGGCAATGTCATTTGAATAATACTCAATCAAAGCGCGCTGCGTGTCAGAACTCATCATTGGCTTGCAGGTCTTTTTGCCATTAACAACCTTATACCAAGCAAGGAGATGCTGCTTTACTCTTGGATTACGATTGAAGTAGGGCTCCAGTAGGTTATTTACAAATAAACCCGCCTTTTGTATTAGCGCACTTTTTGGAGCAAATGTTACGTTAGCATTAAAAAATTCATAGTCATTGTAGAAATCTGAATCTAAACCACTCCATTTACACAGGGCTTGCATGAAAACCAATGGGTCTTTTTTTAGGCTATCCAGAGTAGTAATGCGAATTTGTTCTCTGTCAAATAAAGACAAAAAATCATGTAGGTGAAAAGCGTAACGCCCTGCATCAGGTACTCGCAGGTGCCATTCTTTTAAACCCGTTACATCCTGCGCTATCTCGCCACGTTCAAAACGGAAACATAGATCGCAATAAGTATCAAAAGTCATACTCTGTGGTATGTGAAAACGTGACTTGTGGAAGTCAAAACCAGACAACAACCTATCAATTGGGTCGCGTAGTATAAAAAGAATTTTTGCGTTGGGGAGCAATTTAGCAATAGCAGGTGCAGCGATATTGCTTTCAGAGAGATAACCCGGTGAAGCTTCCATACGGGTCATGTTGTCTTGGGCATTAGGAAACAGTGACTCGTAAGTGGCAATATCGTGGGGCGTGGGCGATCTAAAATAATCAGTTTCTTTTCGTATGGAACCGCATATTGATGGATTCGAACACAGGTATTGATAGACAGATGTAGTCCCTGCCTTTTCAGTCCCGCCTATGATTAAGTAATTATTTGACATGCGGCGATTCGATCAAAATGATATGTTTTATGAACATTGCCAATGTTAATATGAGCCAATGACGGCAAATGCAGATTATTTTATTCAATTTATTAGAATTCGCATTTGCTACACACAACTGCGTATGGTTTTTGCTGGTATGCCAACAGCCGTGCTATTTTCGGGTATATCATTTAATACGACAGAGTTAGCACCGATCGTGACATTTGAACCAATATTAACTGGCCCCAATACCTTACAGCCCGAACCTAAATATACATTATCACCAATTATTGGAGCACCCGGTATGTCCTTGCCTCGCCCGCCTATCACTACGCTTGTTCCTATTACACAGTTTGTTCCAATGACTGCATTTTTATGAATTACGACTGCCATTCCTCTATGCGAACAGTAAGTGCCTTTTCCAATTTTTGAAGACGGGGGTATGGAGGAATTAAAAATCAAATAATTCAAGGCCTCAAGTAATAATGCAATTGGCTTTAAAGCCCAATATTTGTTTAGTTTGCCATAAATGCGATAAAGACTGATCGCATTTATATAAATCTTTGGTTTATATGTTGTCATAGAACCGCCTTCTCCTTATAAATAGCCTTAGGTTTCTGTAAGCATTGCTTTTTAACATGAGCGCCGCGAATTGAGTTATCGGACTTGTCTTGCCAATTTCGATAGTGTACTTGAAGTGAATTGCTTCTTTAGCAATGCTATTTATTATTGCCACATCTCTTTCGTCCAGAACTTCTCTATACCTTCCAATTCTTGTTCGATCAATAGGTTTTTTTACTTTGTCCTTCCATGATTTTTCCCATTCTGGCACTGTTGTAGTTGATGTGGATTCGAGCATCTGTTGTTGAAAACTTAAACCTAAATATTTACAAATCCTTGTAAGCTCATTGTGTGGTTCTTGTATCAGATCCTCATATTTTGTTATAAAAATATTGTCAGGATATACTGATTCTAATTTTATTAATTGACTATGCCTTGCCGACCACTCTGCAGCGTGCCTAAGAGGTGAGGAGTGGGCCCATTCCACGTCTCGCAACGAACAGAATATATCTCTTGGATCTCTGATTATTACAATAACTTTTGTGTTCGGAAATTCATGAAAAATAGATGGCAAAAAGGCTAGGTGATGCGGACTTTTTTCAATAATAATTTTTTTATTATTTTGGTTAAATGCCTTTAAACCACTTACAAATAAATTTCTATAACTAGAAAAATCCAGGTTTGAACTAATCGAAAGATTCAAATCTTGATAGAAACGAGAGTTTTCAATAGAAGATAAAGTAGGCTGACCTTTTCTTCTGTAAATATGCTCAAAGAAGCATGTTTCAGGAGTTGCGCAAACATCAGCATTTCTTCCTAATAATGTCGCCAGTAAAGTAGTCCCGGACCGAGCAAAGCCCGTAACAAAAAATAAATTCTTCATTTATTACCTACCCTTGATCTCATATGAACCTCGATTGTCGCCAGCATAAGCACAAAAACATAACCAGGTAAAATACGAAATGCCAACCCGTTGCTAATCATTGTTGTTGATAGATATGCAATTATGAGCGCTTTGGAAACATTCGAAGTTAGTGAATTGTAGATCGTGGCAATTGTCCCTAACATTATCATCAAACCAAATACTCCATATTCCGTTGTTATTTGAATTAAATTGTTGTGCGAATCTTTTTCACCCCACCAACCTATTATTTCAACCAAGTCACTACCATATCCTTGCCCAAATAGCTTATTAAGCATGCTTGCATTATAAAACATATCATATTTCGTTAACCACATTCCCAGTCTACCTGACGAGAATTGATTTAAATCAACCTCAGATGCAAGTTCTATATAAGCGATAGGTAGAATTATACACGCCAGAAGTAGTGCAACTATTTTTGCAAATCCGTTGAGATTTAATATCCACCAGAACATAATAAAAGTAAGAGTGAAGACCAAAGCTGTCCTTACGCCCCAACCAAACCAAAGAAAATACAACAGAATTACCGAGCAAACCAACAAACTATATGACAATTTATTTTGCTTAATAAGCAAAAATATTGCTCCACTCAGAGCGGCAGCCGCAATATATGATGATTTATGCAAGCCACTAAAATAAGTTGGCAACATTTGCAAACCATGGTTTTCATTAAAGGGCATAAAAGTCAAGCCAAGCAATGAAAGCGCTGTTATAAGATAAATTATTGCCTTCGCATTGCTTGTCATTTGATTGCTTTTGGTAAAGCTAATCAACATAATATAAAGCAAGATTGGCGCTGTGAATCGTGAGTAGTACACTATCGCTTCAATGGCATTACCAAAAAAAGATTCGACAGCTATGATGTAGATCGTGTATATAGCTATTGCTATTAATATACGAATGTTGGATCTCTTTATTTTATTGAGATTGGCTATGATGTAGATTGTACCAACACTCATCATTAAGACATCTAGTGCGACATTAACACCAGAATCAATTCCATAATCGATTGTGAATGACACCAACAACTTTAAAGCCAACGCTCCGATGACGGCAGTCGTAATGAACTTGCTGCCCTTTAGATCTGGTGACTTTGGCTTCATTTCTTATCGCCTTCAGTTATTTTGCCAAAAAAAGGTATGGGGATTATGCCAATGTTTTTAATGACAAAATTCACGCGAAGTAGATTGATTGTTGCCATTGATAATGCTGCGGCAACGGCAGCACCCAATCCTGAGTAGATCGGTATTAGAATAATTGATAATACAAGGCACAAAGCCACAGCCCAAGCGTTAGCGCTAAGAAAGCTTTTTTCGTGCCCCGTCATTGTAAGCAAAAATCCGACCGATCCAGTGACCACATTAATAAATTGACCCGCGGCAATGATTAAAAGCATTACCCATGCAGCCTCAAACTCCTTACCAAATATACCCATTACCCATTGCGGAAATACAATAAATGCGATAATAGCAGGAGTGGCCATGCCCGTTATAAGCAAAGCGCTTTTTTGTGCAACATCCTCTAAGTTTCGCATATCGTTGTTACGAAATAACACCGCAAACTTCGGGGCTATTATGCTATTTGCAGCAATCAAAACAAGGCCCACTAATGCAGCAGTTCTATATGCAGTACTATAATAACCAACTTCTGCGCTGTCAGAATATATACCTAATGTGATTATAGGAATTGCGAGAACAAGTTGTTGCAAGATTATTGCGCCAAGAAGCGGCGTGCTACAAAGCAATAGATCTTTTCCGACAAAATCATTTGTAACCTTGCTTGATACGTTTGACTTTCTCTTCCACATTGCATATCCATACGCGAAAGCGATAAATGCACTTAAAGTATATGCTAGTGCCGCACCGCTTGCTCCATGTAATGGCACAAGAATGTATACAAACATTATACCAAATAGCGGTATTATTACATTTTGAAGCAACATGCTTTCCCTTACATTTTTAATTCCTTGATGTGCTCTAGCATAGATCATCATCAGTGCATATGCAGGTGTAGCTAAAGCAAGGTTTTGCAATGGGACTTCTAGTTCATTTTTATTAAATATTGTGGTCGCAATAAACCCGGAGGATAGATAAATAATGGCAGTAATAATAGCAGAAGCTATTAGCGTTAACTTTGTTGCAAAGTGCAAAGTTTTTTTTGTTGCTGGCCAGTTATTTACAGATGAAAAATTTGCAACATATTTAGTTATGCAGTCGTCCATGCCATATCTTGCAAGAGCAGCTGAAAAGGTGATAATTGTTAGCGCCAAGAAATAAATGCCACTACCTGACGCCCCTAACAGCCTGGCTATTACAACGTGGAACACAAACATCAATGCCGCACCAGCAATCTTCAATGCAAACGCAACAGAACCCTTGCGCATAATTTCTTGCATATGCGAACCACTGTTTTTACTCAACAAGATTTTAGCTTTTTCGAGCATTTTTTAGTTTTTTTCATTTTGATTGATAAATAAGTCTTATATAAACTATATCTAATTAATCCTTGCCGAATAGATCGCGGCTGTACACCTTGTCGGCCACGTCGCGCAGATCGTCGGTGATGCGATTGGCGACGATGACATCCGAGAGGCGTTTGAACTCTTCCAGATCGTTGACCACCCTGGAATGGTAGAACTCGGGTCCAGTCAGCACCGGTTCGTAGACGATGACCGGGATGCCCTTGGCCTTGATCCGCTTCATGATGCCCTGGATGCTGGAAGCGCGGAAATTGTCCGAACCGGCCTTCATGATCAGCCGATGCACACCCACCACATTGGGCTTGCGCTTGAGGATGCTGTCGGCGACGAAGTCCTTGCGCGTGGTGTTCGAATCGACAATCGCACGCATCAGGTTCTGCGGCACATCCGAGTAATTGGCCAGCAATTGCTTGGTGTCTT